>Ga0209344_10003377_pt1 | contig 15930 bp, 13 predicted proteins | sample Cruoilmetagenom6_FD_187293 | JGI IMG/M metagenome (GOLD analysis project Ga0209344, IMG submission 187293) | Oil polluted marine microbial communities from Coal Oil Point, Santa Barbara, California, USA - Santa Barbara Oil Seep Sample 6 (SPAdes)... | ecosystem: Environmental > Aquatic > Marine...
ATACCGGGATGGTGGTGTCGGGAATGCAGCTTGGTTCGACCCAAGGGTCGCAGTAGTCGGGGACGTAGGGCTCCTGGCACAAAGGGTCGGCCAAGGGATCACAACCATGGTCTGCGCTTGCTGTTTGCAGGCCTATCGAAGACGTAACAGCAGCAACCAATAACCAAACCAACACAAAGCGACCCGCGAAGTTTCCCACGCGACACCATCGGCGCGTCGGAGAAAAACTTGATCGGGATTCCTTGGGAGAAGACTCCACGGGTCATCCAACTATGGGGCGGTCTCAGGACTTGCGTCTCTGCACCTCGTAGGCGACCAACGACGCTGCAACGGCGGCATTCAACGACTCGACCTCGTTCTCGAGGGGAAGAGACACGATACGGGTACACGCTGAGCGAACATTGTCGGTCAGTCCCGTCGATTCATTCCCAACAATGAACGCGACCCGTTCTGGCAAGTCTGCGTTGAACAGCGATTCCCCGCCACCATCAAGACCGAACATCTCAAAGCGGTTCTGCTCCAAGATAGCGACGGCTTCGAGCGTGTCTTCGGTGCGCAAAATCGGAGCTCGGAACGCGATTCCCGCAGATGCTTTGACGGCGACCGGGCCAATGTCAGCGGTGCCCTTATGCGGAACGACAACCCCATCGAGGCCAGCAGCCGTTGCAGAGCGAAGGATCATTCCAACATTTGCCGGATTGTGCACGTGGTCGAGAACGAGCACGGCGCAGGCCCAGTCCTTGCCCCGTCGGCGCTGCTCACAGAAATCATCGAGGTGCTGCATGGCAGGCGCGACCACGTCGGCGACTACGCCCTGATGGTGGCGGCTTGACCGGGCGACAGCGGTGACCTTCATTTCCGAAACGAGCTCGATGTTGATCCTACGGCTCGCAGCCATGCCTTTGATCGTGTCGATCTCGGGGCCGCGTGCCGTTGTGCTGATCAGTATCTTGTCGAACGTGAGCGAGGTGTCGTGCAACGCCTCGATGAGAGGTTTGCGCCCCATTACGGTGAGGAACTGATCGCGTGGCGAGTTCACCCCGAAACTACGAACGAAAGTGATCCGACTCCTGCTGCGTCGTGACCTTGCGCGACGGTCGCGAAAGTGATCGATGTGGCCAGCGTCTGTTCCGAGACGTAGCCGTCCATGGCTTCGACCGCTGCTACACCCTCGCGAGACAAGTCGAGGGTGAGCGCGATTCGGTCGGTGACAACCAGGTCTTGGGACTTGCGCGCTTCTTGAACAGCGCGCACGATGTCGCGAGCGAGACCTTCGGCTTCGAGCTCGGGTGTGACCTCGGTGTCGAGCACGACGACTGCATTTGTTGTTGGTAGGGCCGCAGCGGTGACGCCCTCGGCTGCCTTCACGTTGAGCGAGAACTCCTCGGGCGACAACCTATGCCCGGCAATTTCGATCGATCCATCGCCGTTTTGGGTCCACGCCCCTTGTTTGGCAGCACCAAACACCTTCTGCACATCGCCCCCGAGTCGAGGACCGAGCACCGAACCATTGGGCTGGAGCGCAAACTCGGCAAATGATCCGAGGTCGTTACTGAAGGACACGTTCTTCACGTTGACCTCATCGGCGATGAGATGCGATAGGGAGGCAACAGCGTCGGACCCGTCTCCGGCAACAGTTAGTGTTTGCAGCGGTAGACGTACACGCAGACCCGCGTCCTCTCGCAAACGAAGCGCAGCCGAAACGACCTCACGAACACGGTCCATGTTTTCCACGAGATCAGGATCGGCGGGGAAGGCTTCCGCATCGGGCCAATCGGTCAAGTGCACAGAGTCAGAGCCGGTCAGGCTGGTGTAGATTTCCTCGGTGACCATTGGCAAGAACGGCGCGGCGAGCTTCAAAAAGTTCACGAGCACCGTGTAGAGCGTGTCGTAGGCGGCGTCTTTGTCAGCGCTTCCCGTCGTTGATGGATCTCGAGGTGAAGTGGGGTCCGAGATGTTACCTTCGCCCCAGAAGCGGTCACGGGAGCGACGGATGTACCAGTTGTTGAGCGCGTCTAGGAACGAGCTGATCTGCTCGGTTGCGCCGGCCAGGTCGTAGGCGTCCATACGTTGGGTTGTGGCCTCGATGACGGCGCGCAACTTGGCGAGGATGTATCGATCGAGTTCGTCGGTCGAATCGGTTCGGAGTTGCGCCTTGTACCCATCGATGTTCGCGTAGAGGCTGAAGAACGAATAGGCATTCCACACCGGCAACATCACCTGGCGTGTCACCTCGTCGATTCCGCGGTCGGAGATGCGTGCGTCTCCGCCGCGAACGATGTTCGAACTCATGAAGTACCAACGCAACGCGTCGGCGCCCTGTTTCTCGAAGATCTCGTTGGGTTCGGTGTAGTTCCGAAGTTTCTTGGAAAGCTTCTGGCCGTCTTCGGCCAGCAGAATGCCGTGACAAATGACGTTTTGGAACGACGGTTTGTCGAACAACGCGCCCGCCAACACGTGCAAGGTGTAGAACCAGCCGCGCGTTTGGTTGATGTATTCGACGATGAAGTCGGCTGGGTAGTGGTCCTCGAACCACTCCTTGTTCTCGAACGGGTAATGCACCTGGGCGAATGGCATCGAACCGGATTCGAACCAGCAGTCGAGAACCTCGGGAACACGCCGCATCATCGACTGACCAGTTGGATCGTCAGGGTTTGGGCGAACCAGCTCATCGATGTAGGGGCGGTGCAGGTTTGTTGGGCGCACTCCGAAGTCGGCCTCGAGTTCGTCGAGGCTGCCATAGACGTCGACCCGCGGGTACTCGGGGTTGTCGCTGCGCCACACCGGGATTGGTGAACCCCAGAAACGGTTGCGACTGATCGACCAGTCACGGGCGCCTTCGAGCCATTTGCCGAATCGGCCGTTTTGTACGTTGTCGGGGATCCAGTTGATGTCCTGGTTGAGGTCGACGAGGCGATCTCGGAAGTCGGTGACCTTTACGTACCAGCTCGGTAGGGCTCGATAGATGATTGGCGTATCGGTGCGCCAGCAATGGGGGTAGTTGTGTTCGTACGTCTCGTGTTTGATGAGCCGACCGAGGTCCTTGAGGTGTCGGATAATGTCGCTGTTCGCCTCAAGAACGTTGCGGCCAACGAAGTCGGTCACCTCATCGGTGAACTTTCCTTGGTCATCGACGGGCACAACCATGCCCATGCCGTTTTCTTCGCCGATCCGCTGATCGTCCTCGCCGAATCCGGGCGCCGTGTGGACCACACCGGTTCCTTCTTCGGTCTCGACGAAGTCGCCGGGAAGGATACGGAACGCATTGAGGTCGTCGCGCTCGGCAAAGTAGGGAAACAGCGGTGCGTAGGTGCGCTCGACAAGATCGTGGCCCTTGATGACGCTGTGTTCGACGGCACCTTCGAGTTCTTTGGCGTAGTTGGCAACGGTCGCTGACCCCAAGACCAAATATTGGCCATCGAGCTCCATGACCGAATAATCGAGGTCGGGACCGAGGGTGAGTGCCAGGTTCGATGGCAAAGTCCACGGTGTCGTCGTCCAGGCGAGAACCTTCATCGGGCCTGGGTCGCCAGGCTTGGGTGTCAGGCTAAAGGCAACTGTGACGGCAGGATCTTGTCGCGGGCGGGTTGCGTCGTCGAGTCGGATCTCGAAGTTCGACAGCGGTGTCTCGGCACCCCACGAGTACGGCATGACCCGGTTCGCCTCGTATATGAGGCCCTTGTCCCACAGTTGTTTGAATGCCCATATCACCGACTCCATGTAGTCGAGATCCATGGTCTTGTAGTCGTTGTCGAAGTCGACCCACCGTGCTTGGCGGGTAACTGTCTGTTCCCATTCTTGGGTGTAACGCTGCACAGATGTGCGGCACGCCTCGTTGAACTTGTCGATGCCGTACTCGTTGATTGCTGCGCGACCCGAGACACCCAGCTGTTTCTCGGTTTCCATCTCGGCGGGCAGGCCGTGGCAGTCCCAGCCGAAGCGTCGGTCGACTTTCTTGCCGCGCATCGTCTGGTAGCGGGGAACGACGTCCTTCACGTATCCGGTCAACAGATGCCCGTGGTGGGGGAGGCCATTGGCGAACGGTGGCCCGTCGTAGAACACGTACTCGTTGTCTTGAGGGCGTCCATCGATCGAGTCCTGGAACGTTCCTGCATCCTTCCAGCGCTGCAGAATCCGCGCTTCGATAGCCGGAAAGTCCGGCTTGTCGACGGCGGGATACGGCTGTTCGTCGGCGGTGCTCATAACCGCTCAGGCTATCGGGCCGAGATGCGGCAAAACAGCCCGTGAGTGGCTGCCGTTCGCTCTCGCGCTGTTCAACCTCGGGGCGGAATCTCAGATCTGGTCGAGCGCCTCGTTCAGGTCAGCGACAAGGTCGTCGCCGGTCTCGATACCGACCGACAATCGCACGAGATCGTCGGGGACCTCGAGCGGCGATCCAGCAGCCGATGCGTGGGTCATGACCCCGGGATGTTCGATCAGCGATTCGATGCCGCCGAGCGATTCGGCCAGCGTGAACAAACGAGTTCGCGTCGTGACCGACTTGGCCGCTTCGAGCCCCGCGTGCACACGGAACGAAATCATCCCGCCGGGTGCGGTCATCTGGCGTGCCGCGACCGCTGCGCCTGGATGATCGTCGAGGCCTGGATACAACACATGCGAGACAGCGGGATGTGCGAGCAACATTTCGACGACGAGTTCTGCGTTGGCGACGTGGCGATCCATCCGAACGCCGAGCGTCTTCAAGCCTCGAAGGGTGAGGAAGCAGTCCATGGGGGCAGGGACAGCTCCGACCGCGTTCTGCAGATACTTGATGTCGCTGGCCCATTCTTCATCGTTGGTTGCAGCGAATCCGCCGACAACATCGCTGTGACCACCGATGTATTTGGTGGTCGAGTGAATGACGAGGTCAGCGCCGAGTGAGAGGGGCTGCTGGAGATACGGCGACGCAAACGTGTTGTCGACAACAAGTTTTGCGCCGTTGCGGTGTGTGACCTCGGCAATGGCAGCGATGTCGAACACGGTCAGCAACGGGTTCGTTGGGGTCTCCATCCACACGATCTTGGTAGCCGGATTCCAATCCGATTCGAGCGCCGATGGATTGGTTAGGTCGGCTGCTGACCAGGTGATGCCAGCGCGCGTGACCACTTGGGAGATCAACCGGAATGTACCGCCGTACGCGTCGTTTCCTAGCACGACGTGATCGCCGGCCCTCAGCGAACGAAGAACCGTGTCTTCGCCAGCAAGGCCGGAGGCAAACGCGTACCCGAACCTGGCACCTTCGAGATTAGCGAGCGCCTCTTGGAGCGCGGTCCGGGTTGGGTTGTCGGTGCGGCTGTACTCATAACCGGTGTGATCGCCAGGCGACGGTTGGGCATAGGTCGAGGTTTGGAAGATCGGCGTTATCACCGAACCGGTTATCTGTTCTGGATCTTGTCCCGCATGAATTGCACGGGTCTCGAATCCATCGTTGTGGCTGTTTGGAGATTCGCTCATGTCAGGCCTCTGCTGCGGTTGGTGAAAGGAACTCGAGGATGTCAGTGTGGCTGATGATGGTTCGGGGTCGCCCACCGTCGATCACGAGCAACGCGTTGGCGTGTTCGAACAATTCCACCGCGGTCTGAATCGACTGGCCGATTCCGATAGTTGGAAGGCCGGGGGCCATGACGGTTTCGACCGGCATGTCGAGCACGCTCTCATCTGCGAACGTTGCGTTCATCAGCTGCAACTCCGACACCGACCCAGAGATTTCGGCGAGCGCGAACGGAGGTTCGTTCTTTGCGACCGGGACCTGGCTGACGCCATTGGTACGCATGATCTTCACCGCATCGCGTACCGGTGTATCGGGATTGACGTAGATGAGGTCGCCGTCGCGGGTGCCCTTCGCGTTGACGACAGCGTTGACACAGGTGTCGCCATGGCACTCGATGAATCCGAGCTTGGCGAGGTAGTCATCGTTGAAGACCTTGGAGAGGTAACCGCGGCCCGAATCTGGAGTCAGCACGATCATGAGGTCGTCTGGGCCAAGTCGCTTGGCAACCTGGAGGCCCGCGGCGATAGCCGTGCCGCAAGATCCACCCAGGAGGATGCCTTCTTCGCGAGCAATGCGCCGGGCCATCAAGAAGCTGTCGTGATCAGAGATCGGGATGACCTCGTCGACGAGATCGTGATGGTACGTGGTTGGCCAGAAGTCTTCGCCGACACCCTCGACGAGGTAAGGGCGTCCCGAGCCTCCCGAGAACACCGAACCCTCGGGGTCCGCGGCGATGATCTTGATGTCGGGATTCTGCTCTTTGAGATACCTGGCAACACCTGAGATCGTGCCGCCCGTTCCCGCACCGGCCACGAAGTGAGTGACCTTTCCATCGGTCTGCCGCCAGATCTCAGGCCCTGTCGAGTCGTAGTGTGATTGTGGGTTGACCTGGTTCGAGTACTGATCTGGGCGAAAGGCGCCGGGGATCTCCGCGACCAATCGTTGCGCCGTCGAATAGTACGACTCGGGATCCTCGGGTGGTACAGCCACCGGGCATACAACGACCTCGGCGCCGTATGCACGCAGCAGATCGACCTTTTCAGGAGCCACCTTGTCCGTCATCACGAACACCGTCTTGTACCCACGCTGATTCGCGACGATGGCAAGTCCAACGCCAGTGTTTCCACTCGTCGGCTCGACGATCGTGCCACCGGGTTTGAGGAGCCCTGCCTCTTCTGCGGCATCGATCATCGCTAGAGCGGGGCGGTCCTTGGACGAACCGCCCGGATTGTATTGCTCGAGTTTGATCGCAAAATCACACGCCAGGTCACCAGCGATCTTTGGCATTCGAACCATCGGCGTGTTGCCGATCATGTCGATGACTGAGTCTGCGATCTCCATGGTGTGTTCTTCTTTCCACGCCGTTGGGTCTGTTTGAGCCGGTGGCTGTGATGTGTGCGGTGCGAGGTTTGTGTCGGTGCAGTGCCGAGTCTACGATCCATAATCCGCGGGCAGCAGGGAACAGTCGATGCAGTACGAAACGATCAAACTCGTCGAGACCGAGGGCGGCGTGTGGGAACTAATTCTCGCTCACCCGCCCGCCAATGCCGTGAGCAAGCAGTTGGCCTTCGAGATGCGGCATGCGGCCGCGCAATTGAGCACGAACCCTGCGGTGCGAGCGGTCGTGCTTCACGGCGAGGGCAAGGTGTTCTGTGGAGGCGGCGACCTCGTGGAGATGCACGCGAGTGGTGACCAGACGCCAGCCAATCTTCATGAGATGACGATCGATTTTCACGGTGCCCTGAGCCGCATGGCACGGATGAACGCACCGGTCATTGGAGCGATCACTGGAACCGCTGGGGGAGCTGGCATGAGCCTCGCGGCGGCAATGGACTTGGTCTATGCCGGTGAAGGGGCGAAGTTCACCATGGGGTACACGGGTGTTGGTCTGACTCCAGATGGAGCGGCAACCTTCTTCCTAGTCCGCGTGGTCGGGCTGCGCCGCGCCACCGAACTCATCCTCACAAACCGAGTCCTGTCGGCAGCCGAAGCGCTCGAGTGGGGGTTGGTCAACCATGTTGGCGCCGACGATGGGGTCCTCGACGAAGCCCGGGCCTTGGCGGCCAAACTTGCCAGAGGGCCAACGGCTGCGTTCGGCAGCGCGAAGCGATTGCTACTCGCCGGCGCGAGTTCTTCAGTCGGTGAGGCCATGGAGAATGAAGCGGTGATGATTGCGACTCATGTGTCACATCCCGAGGCCATAGAAGGAATCGATTCGTTCCTCAATAAACGGCGCCCTGAGTTCCCGAGTCTGTAACTACTCGATCAGCCGACGAATTCTCCAGCGTCGAAGCGATTCGATCGCACCATGCATTGTTTCTGGCTCCCCACAAAAGCTGAACCGCACATACCTGTGGCCGTTGGTGGGATGGAAGTCGAGACCAGGGGTGACAGCTACGCCGAGTTCGCGAAGCCATTCTGTGGCAAGCACTCGGCTGTCCGCGGCAAGGTGGTCGGTTCTGGCCCAGATGTAGAACGCCCCGTCCGCAGGCGCGAGATCGGTCAGCCCAACCTCGGGTAGACCATCGAGCAGAATCTGACGATTGGTGGCATAACGCTCGACGTGCCCGTCGAGCTCCTCACTGCAATCGAGGGCGGCTAGGGCGACGTGTTGACTCAGCGCGGTTGGGCAGATGACCAGGTTCTGTGCCAATCGATCGACCGGTGTCACGAGGTCTTCGGGAAGAACGGTCCAGCCAATTCGCCACCCCGTCATCGAGAAGTACTTACTGAAACTGTTGATCGCGATCGCGGAATCCGAGAGTGCCGTTGCGGTTTGTGTCTGTGTGGCGCCATAGGAGAGACCGTGGTAGATCTCATCGCTGATCAGGCGCACGCCTTGTTCATCGCACCAACCGCACAAGGCCGCTAGATCGTTGGGGTGAAGCACAGTGCCCGTCGGATTCGACGGGCTGGCGATGATCACCCCATCGAGGGGTCCCGCAGCTTCGAGGAGTTCGACGGTCGGTTGAAAGCGTGTGGATGCGTCGACGTCGATCGACACCGGAGTCATGTGTAGCGCCGTCAGCACGTTTCGATAACACGGGTATCCCGGAGCGGTCACGGCCACCCTCGCTCCAGTTTCGAACGCTGCCAACAGTGTGAGCACGAAGGCTCCAGAGGCACCTGGCGTAATCGCTATTCGAGCAGGATCGACATCGATGTCGTACTGGGTGCCGAGGTGCGCGGCGATTGCGGGAGGAAGCTCGGGGATTCCTCTACTCGGCGTGTAGCCGAGCGTGTTCGAGTCGAGCTGCCGGTGAGCGGCATCGATTGCCCCTTGTGGGGCTCCCGTAGAGGGCTGACCGACCTCGAGGTGCAAGACCTCGTTCCCGTCCTGCTCGTGACGTTGCGCAGCCGCCACGACCTCCATCACATAGAAGGGATCGATCGATGCGGGCATATGTCAACCTCCGGAGGTGAACGCGCTGGCCAGTGAGCCCGGCGGCGTGTGGTCGTCGCGAGATTCGATCCAGCCATGGGGAAGGATGACTCGCTTGGGGCCGTGGCTATGCCCTCGGGTCAAACGGGCAGCGCCATTCGGGAACGGTTCGTCGTCGAGGGTCTGCAAGATCTCGAGCATTGCGTCGCGACTCGACATCATGGCGATCTGTTTGCGTACCTCGCCTCCAACGGCGAAACCTTTCAGATACCAGCTGGTGTGTTTACGAAAGTCTCGCGTCCCGCGGTCGGTGCCGAGCCAATTCGTGAGGAGGTCGAGGTGGGTCACCATGATTTGGATCACTTCGTGCAGCGTGGGTGCCGGAGATATCTCTTCACCGCTCAGACCCTGCGTGAGCTCACGAAACAGCCAGGGTCGACCAAGGCAGCCTCGGCCGACGACGACTCCATCACACCCGGTGTGTTCCATCATTGCAATGGCATCGGAGGCTTCCCAGATGTCCCCATTTCCGAGCACGGGAATTGAGGTGACGTGGTTCTTCAGCTCACCGATTGCATCCCAGTGGGCATTACCGGAGTAGGCCTGCTCCGCTGTACGTGCGTGCAGGGCCACGGCAGACACGCCCTCGTCTTGTGCGATTCGGCCGGTGTCGAACATCGTGGTGTGTTCGTCGTCGATGCCGATGCGAAATTTCAGCGTGACCGGGATGTCCTCGGCGTTGGCGACCATTGCTCGAGTGATGTCACGAAGCAGGTTGTGATGCCAAGGCAGTGCGCTGCCTCCACCGTGACGAGTCACCTTGGGCACCGGACACCCGAGGTTCATGTCGATGTGGTCGACGGTACCTTCGCCCACGAGTTTCTTGACCGCTTCGCCAATCCAATACGGGTCGGTGCCATAGAGCTGAATGCTGCGCGGGTTTTCGCCCTCGGCAAACTCGGCGGCATGCATCATCTTGGCGTGGCCCTCCATGAGGGCACGAGCCGTGATCATCTGGTTGACGTACAAACCGCCATTGGCGGTAACGGCATCACCGCGAACAGGAGTTGGATCGTCGAATGCTCGACGGTTGCCGAAACGACGACACAACGTGCGATAAGGGGCGGTGGTCACGCCTGCCATCGGTGCAAGCACAACCGGTGGGCTGATGGTCATACGACCTATCTTCAGCTCGGTGGGCAGCGAATCCATTGTTCCATTGTGCCGCGTTGGACAGCCAGCGCTGCGCTTAATCAGACGCGTCATCGAAGTGTTCGACCCACAAGTCAGCGTTGTCCGTGCTGGGGTGCCGAGGCCGCTTGGTCACCGAAGGCCAAGTTCGTGTGCTGACATTGTTTGGCGAAGTCGATGACGCGGCAGGCCAATGACGTTGTCATAGCTGCCTTCGATCGCGGCAACGAATGCGCCACCTCGTCCCTGCATGGCGTAGGCGCCGGCTTTGTCGGCCGGTTCGCCGGTGCTCACGTACCAGCTGATGTCATCGTTTGTCAGCTCGGCAAAATGTACGACGGTGGCCTCGACGAAGAATGTGAGGTCTCCGCCAGACCGGACGGCCACACCGGTCTTCACCTGGTGCGTTCGGCCCGAGAGTTGGCGCAACATCGCGTGCGCATGAGCATCGTTGGTTGGTTTGCCCAGCAGTTCATCGTCGATGGTCACGATCGTGTCGGCAGCGATGACGATCGTGTCTGGTGGGCATTCGACGGTCAGGTTCTTTTCTCGCGCCAGGCGTTCCACATAAGGCGTGGCAGCTTCGTTCGGGCGTGGTGTTTCGTCGATGTCAGCGGCGCGTACTTCGAATTTCCAATCGAGTTGTTCGAGTAGTTGTCGTCGGCGGGGCGAGGATGACGCAAGAATGATCTGCACAGACCAAACGGTATCTCTGTGATGTTGACACGTTGCACTCAGTGCGAACGTTCCAAAGACCGAAGGTGTAGAGAACGCAATCTTGAGGTGAGGCAACAAATGAGCGAAACAGTTCTGGTGACCGGCGGCGCTGGGTACATCGGCAGCCATACAGCACTGGCGTTGATTGCCGCGGGGCACAAGGTCGTCGTGATCGACAACTTCGTGAATTCGAAGCCTGACGCCCTTGTCGAGGTGAGCGAGATGACCGGTCATGAAATCGTCATCGTCGAGGGTGACGCCCGCGATCCAAAACTCGTCGAGCACGTGCTTGTGGACAACGATGTCAACGCGGTCATCCACATGGCAGCACTCAAAGCGGTTGGGGAATCTGTCGAGATGCCACTCGAGTACTACGGCAACAATCTCGAGACAGCCATCTCGACCCTTGGGGCAATGCGTAATGCAGGGGTCTGGAGGTTCGTCTTCTCCTCATCGGCAACCGTGTACGGCGACCCAGAGTCGAACCCAATTCCCGAAGGTGCAGGCATCGGCGCCACGAACCCCTATGGCATGACCAAGGAAATGATCGAGGTAATTGTTCGTGACCTCGCTGCATCCGACGACCGTTGGAAGATTACGGCGTTGCGCTATTTCAACCCGGTGGGAGCACACGAGTCTGGTCGAATCTCTGAGGCTCCTGTTGGCAAACCCAACAACCTCATGCCGATGATCATGGAAGTGGCCACCGGCAAACGCGACAAGGTGATGGTGTTTGGCGACGACTGGCCAACCCCTGATGGCACCGGCGTACGTGACTACATCCACATCATGGATCTCGTCGAGGGGCACGTGGCGGCGGTCGAACACCTCGAGAATCAGTCGGGGTACGACGTGTTCAATCTTGGCCAGGGCAAGGGCGTCAGCGTCCTCGAACTGATCCGCGCCGTCGAGCAGGCGACGGGCAAGACCATCCCGTACGAGGTCACGACCCGGCGCACGGGTGATATTGCTGAGTGTGTTGCTGACCCGACCAAGGCCAATGAGGTTCTCGGTTGGCGCACGACCCGGTCGATCGACCAGGCCTCGACCGATGCGTGGAACAGCCAGCAAAGCTGACTGCGTTATTCAGTCAGCCACATTGGGCCCCAGCCACACCGACAGGGTCTCTTCGGCGTCGGCGGTAGCTACCGAACCCGTAGCGCCAACGAGCACTAGACGGTCGTTGATTGCTAGAAGTGTGATGGCTCGCGTTGCAGGCAACTGACCAAGTGAGACTGTGCGGCTTCGTGTACTCGTGATCGCTTCGACGCCCCCGTCGAACGGGGTGAGGACGAGCATGCCATTTTCGTGCGCGACGACGCGTGGCTCAGCCTGGCGAGCGTCGGCGTGTAGGTCGAAGTCTAGAGCCGACCAGTTTGACCCATCCTCGGACCTCCACACGACGGCGCTCGAATCGTCGGCAGGTTGTGTCTCGTCGATTATGGATGAGCGGTACTTCCCGGTGGACAACAATCCGGTTGGCCCGTTCTCGACGGTGCTCAACGTCGACGAGCTGGTTGGTGTCGTCGCTCTCGCCCAGGTGGTGAGATCGTCGGAATACCACACCGCAGCCTTCGCCGACTGTCCGGTCCCGACGAGTGCGTTGGTTGCTCCAACAAGTACCACGCGGTCGCCAAGAAGCGAGAGTGCGTGGATGCTGGCGTTGAACTCGACATCGACGGGAACGACTCGCCATGATCCCCCGCGATCGTCCGAGATGAGTAGTTGCGTCCGCTGGCGAAGCGTCAAACCATCGATGATGACTACCGCCGCTATTCGATTGCCGGACACATCGACGGAGACGAGTTGAGCCTGCTCATCAGCTGCAAACGGCACGTCGATTGGTTGCCAGTTCGACCCGTCAGTCGAGCGATAGCCGACGGGCACGCTCCCATTCCTGTACTCGTTTCCGAATGCAAGAAGCGTGTTCCCACTGGCGACGATGTGTTCGAGAGCGATGCCTGATGGCACCCAGTTCCCCGCGGGCGTGTCGAATGACCCGAAGTCGGCGTCGATCGCCTCCCATGTCTTGCCGTCATCAGAGCGCCAGATCATGCCGCGTTTTCGAGCGTCGACTTTCCCGTTGCCGGGGACGAACATCCACTCCGAACCGACTGCCCATCCGGCGTTGTTGAAGGCCAGAGCAGCCTGCACGGCAACTGCGCTCCCCGGCGTGCGTGGAGCGAACGGGTTGTCGATCTTTTGCCACCCAGATGCGGCCTCGGGAAAGTCAGGAAGGGACGGCAATGTCGAAGACGTCTGGTCGGCAAACACAGTCGATGATGCACCCCGCCGCACGATCAGAATTGTTCCAAGAACAAAGATGATCAGAATGGCGGCCGCAGCGGCTCGAAGGACCGTGTTTGTCGGGGGCGCGAGCGGAGCAACCGCCGCACCCTTGGGTGGTACGAGATCGACGCCACCAATAACTGCGTCAAGGGACACGCCACCAATAACTGCGTCGAGAGACACAGGTTCTGCCAGACCATCGACGTGTTCGCGTAGGCGTTCATCGAGCTGCATGATCATCCTTCAGTGATTTGCGGAGTCGGCGCAAGCCGCGTTCGAGGTGGTTCTGGATCGACGAGCGAGCGCAACCGAGCAGGTCTGCGGCTTCTTGATGCGTCATCCCGAACCCCTGCACGAGTACGACAGCTTGTTGTTGGCGAGGGCTGAGCTGAGCCAGGGCAGCTGCGAGCTGAGGATCGGCATAATGGTCCTCGGCCGGTTCATCCGCAGCGAGTGTGGGCGTTGGCGTTCGTTGTCGCATCGCCCAGCGTTCGCCCGTGCGGTAGACGTATCCGCGCTGGTTTGATGCCGAGGAGACGGTGTCCCAGTTTCGCCACGCAACCGTGAACGCCTCGGCTGTTGCCTCTCGGCCTACCTCAGCTCCAAAACGGCTGATGAGCGCGCGGCGAACGGTTGGTTCAGCCTCAGCAAAGAACGCAGCAAAGGACTCGCGATCACTCATTACAAGACAAGAGGCGTTCTGGCCCTCATTTGCACCACAGCAGCTTCGAACAATCGTGCTTCTATTCGTTTACTCGTTGTTGAGTGATTCGGTGAGTCGTTCGATCGAGCGACTCAGTCGTTCGATGTGTCGTTCTTGACGGCCGATCGAGGCTTCGATCCGAGGTCTGTCGTCCTCACTCGCCGACGAGTGGGTTGATCGAAGGTCGTCGAGCTCCTCGTCGGCGGCGATCAAATCGGCTCTTGCGGTTTCGAGTCTTCCCGCGCTCTCTGCCTTGTCGAAGACCCGATCTTCAGACGTCCGACGGAATCTCGAACCAACCGATGGCGAGCGTTCAGGGGCGATAAGTGGGTCGTTGTTGACCGAGCGGCGCGCGACGTACATGGGTGACATGATCTCGATTTCGGCTTCGGACAGTGTGTCGACGATGGCCATGCGGAGCTTGGATCGCGATGCCAGCAGTGTTCGAGGGTCTTGTAGGAACCCGGCCACTCGGTACGTGATCGAATAGTCGCCTAGCTCGACCATCTGGACGAAGGGGTCTACCAGCCCGCAACCTTTGGCCGCAGCAACGAACAAGTCGTCTAGTACGTGGTGACTCACGTCGTAGCCAATCGACAAACGCACCGAGACAATGGTTCCAGAACTCCGAACGACTCGGACAGGTTGGTTGAGCATGACCGAGTTCGGAATGGTTATCAGATCTCGATCGGGGGTTTGGATCTCGGTGTGGAAGAGTCCTTGTTCGCTGACCCGTCCCATGTGGTCGGACAACTCGATGAAGTCACCAGGCTTGAAGCTCGCCACTGAGCGGAGCATCAACCCAGCCATGGCGTTGGCGATGATCGACTGTGAAGAGATGGCCACGGCGCCCGTGACGACTAGGCCAAAGACGCTGAAGGCCAGGTCGGAGTCGCTGCCGTCAGGTAGTGCAAAGATCAACCCAAGCACGCCCAGGAGCAACAGTGCAATGGTTACGATCTGTCCGCGGAACCGGCGATCGGCCGCGTTGGCGCGCTTCGATCGATCGGTGAGCGCTCTGGCCGCCATGACGACGACGATCGTCGCTGACACGACGATCAACGTGGGAATCCAATCGCCGAAGTCGCGACCCTCAGACTGTGCGAACAACCAGGTGTGAGGCATCTAGAGGATCCGCCGATCGGCTGCCCAACGAGTGAGCTCGTTGCGGTTCGAGAGTTGCAGTTTTCGCAGAACCGAACTTGCGTGTGACTCGACCGTCTTGATCGAGATCGTGAGTCGACGTGCGATCTCCTTGTAGGCGTATCCCCTAGCCAGGAGCCGCATGACTTCTTGCTCTCGGGCAGTCAACTGGTCGAGCTCGGGGTCGGCGACAGGGGTCGTGAGTTCGGTCGAGAACGCGTCGAGGACAAATCCCGCCAGCCTCGGCGAGAAAACAGCATCACCGGAAGCGACCCGTTTCACTGCTTCGACAAGTTCGTCGCCATCGGTCGCTTTTGTGATGTAGCCGCGGGCCCCTGCGCGAATGACCTCGATTACGTCTTCGGCCGCGTCAGAGACCGACAACGCTAGGAACACAGTGGTGATGCCGCGTTCGACAGAACCCGAGATCACGTCGGCGGCCGTGCCACTTGGAAGATGCACGTCGCACACGACGACGTCGGGTTTCTCGCGAGCGATAACGTCGATGGCTTCTGGCACATCGCCAGCCTCGCCAAGGATCGTGAAATCGTTCTCCAGGCCCGCCCGAACTCCGGCACGAACGAGTGCATGATCGTCGACGAGAACTATTCGGGTCATTGGGTAACTCCTTTGGTCTCGTGAATAGAGGTGTCTTGGCTGCCTGCCGGTTGTTTGAACGGGAGGTTCAGCTCAACTTCGGTGCCCGCTTCGGGCGATGAGTGCACGGTGGCCGAACCGCCAGCGCGAGCCATTCTGGCAATGATCGAGTCGCGGATCCCGTGGCGGTCATCGCCGATCATCTCGGTGTCGAAACCGGCGCCGGTGTCACGGACAAATATCTCGATGCCCGTGGAGAATCGTTCGGCGAAGACGTCGATCCGGTCAACGTCTGCGTGGACTGCCGCGTTGGTCATGGCTTCTTTCGTCGCCGCGATGAGCGTCGTTAGATCGCCGGGCACGGGTTCACCATTGTCGCCGACCGCTATGACGTGAATTTGTACGCCGTGGGTCTCC
>Ga0209344_10003378_pt1 | contig 15929 bp, 7 predicted proteins | sample Cruoilmetagenom6_FD_187293 | JGI IMG/M metagenome (GOLD analysis project Ga0209344, IMG submission 187293) | Oil polluted marine microbial communities from Coal Oil Point, Santa Barbara, California, USA - Santa Barbara Oil Seep Sample 6 (SPAdes)... | ecosystem: Environmental > Aquatic > Marine >...
GGTGTTCCCCGTATCCACGGGGCTGAACCGAATCTGCAGACTGGACAGGTGAAAGCGAGTTAGTGTTCCCCGTATCCACGGGGCTGAACCGCCAAGACAACCAAGACGCAGACTATGACCAAAGTGTTCCCCGTATCCACGGGGCTGAACCGCCAGCGACTGCGCCAGTAATATCTTTGATTAAGTGTTCCCCGTATCCACGGGGCTGAACCGCCTTTATTAATGCAAGCGCTAGCCAATGTAAAGTGTTCCCCGTATCCACGGGGCTGAACCCACAACTTTTAATATAAAAAGTTTTCCCACAGCGTGTTCCCCGTATCCACGGGGCTGAACCGGCGATTTGTCCGTTAATGCGAAATATTCTTAGGTGTTCCCCGTATCCACGGGGCTGAACCGGAACTAACTAATGAGTAACATTGCAAGCAAGAGTGTTCCCCGTATCCACGGGGCTGAACCGTACCAAGGCACCGTTTTTTTCTTCACCGATAAGTGTTCCCCGTATCCACGGGGCTGAACCGGAATACAGTGTTTTTTCAAATATCTGGCACAGGTGTTCCCCGTATCCACGGGGCTGAACCGCAACGCATCAACCGTCCACTTTCTTAATTCAAGTGTTCCCCGTATCCACGGGGCTGAACCGTTTTAAAGCTTCAAATGATGAAGAATTTGAAAGTGTTCCCCGTATCCACGGGGCTGAACCGCATTTACCCAGTGACGGACATTATATTTTTGTGTGTTCCCCGTATCCACGGGGCTGAACCGGAATGCTGAAAGGTTTTGTGATCACAAGGATAGTGTTCCCCGTATCCACGGGGCTGAACCGCATTACTAAGAGCAACAAGGAATGCTGAAAGGGTGTTCCCCGTATCCACGGGGCTGAACCGCGACGGCACCAACTGCGGCCACGGCTACCACCGTGTTCCCCGTATCCACGGGGCTGAACCGGTTTAGAGGATGCAAAAATATACGCAGCAGAAGTGTTCCCCGTATCCACGGGGCTGAACCGTATTTTCATGGTGGCAAAAGCGAAAAGGCGCAGTGTTCCCCGTATCCACGGGGCTGAACCGAGTCTACCACTAAATCAATCACTAAAGCCACAGTGTTCCCCGTATCCACGGGGCTGAACCGTCTGGAAAGAATTTTAGTACCATTTAGCGGTGGTGTTCCCCGTATCCACGGGGCTGAACCGATTTTATTGCATCGACTAATCTAGTGGTAAAGGTGTTCCCCGTATCCACGGGGCTGAACCGCTAACATTTCAGCTTCTTCTTCTAGTGATGGTGTGTTCCCCGTATCCACGGGGCTGAACCGGTAATTATTAAAGTTTGCGCTTATTCCTGTAGGTGTTCCCCGTATCCACGGGGCTGAACCGTAAGTATCATGCATTTAGCGCCAACATTCTGAGTGTTCCCCGTATCCACGGGGCTGAACCGCACAGATAGATTAGTTTCGCTTCAAGGCTCTGGTGTTCCCCGTATCCACGGGGCTGAACCGTTTTCCCACAGCAGGCACTGTTGGTGTTTATCGTGTTCCCCGTATCCACGGGGCTGAACCGAGTTAGACGTTAGCGTTAACCCTAGTCCTGTTGTGTTCCCCGTATCCACGGGGCTGAACCGCTATTGGCTGTACGTTAGATAGTATTAGTGGCGTGTTCCCCGTATCCACGGGGCTGAACCGGTTATTCGTGACCGTACTAAAGATAAAGAAATGTGTTCCCCGTATCCACGGGGCTGAACCGTAATAAGCTAATTTTTTTCATAGCTATAAATGGTGTTCCCCGTATCCACGGGGCTGAACCGTTATTATGGTTTGTTAATCGCACATTGCACGTGTGTTCCCCGTATCCACGGGGCTGAACCGCCAGTAAACACTAGAAGCGTTTATTTGAGCACGTGTTCCCCGTATCCACGGGGCTGAACCGGCGTCGGAGTTGCCTGCTGAGTCAGTTAATATGTGTTCCCCGTATCCACGGGGCTGAACCGTGTACGAGTATTCGCCATCACTAGCAGCAACAGTGTTCCCCGTATCCACGGGGCTGAACCGTAGTATCTTGCTTACTTGCTGAGATTGACTCCGTGTTCCCCGTATCCACGGGGCTGAACCGCGAGGATTTTTATATCGGCGGAGAATCTATGGGTGTTCCCCGTATCCACGGGGCTGAACCGTTTACTTCTGAGCCGAACCAGTCGACACGACCGTGTTCCCCGTATCCACGGGGCTGAACCGTAATATCCCGTTGATTTTATCAATCAAATAGCGTGTTCCCCGTATCCACGGGGCTGAACCGTCTTACAACTGGACGGAGAAAACAACCATGTAGTGTTCCCCGTATCCACGGGGCTGAACCGCCAATTACCGCGCCCACTACAGTGCCAATTATGTGTTCCCCGTATCCACGGGGCTGAACCGCGATTTTAATAGCCATCATCATAATGATGATAGTGTTCCCCGTATCCACGGGGCTGAACCGCTTATTGTTATTAACTTGTGTTTGTTGTATTCGTGTTCCCCGTATCCACGGGGCTGAACCGGTGGTTACGCCCCTCAAGGCCAACAGCCGTACGTGTTCCCCGTATCCACGGGGCTGAACCGATTCATTAAATAAATATAAATCAATGAAAAAAGTGTTCCCCGTATCCACGGGGCTGAACCGAGTTTAACCAACGCGGGACATCGGCACATAGGGTGTTCCCCGTATCCACGGGGCTGAACCGCTGAAAAGGCTCGCGCAAAAGCAAAAGCAGCAGTGTTCCCCGTATCCACGGGGCTGAACCGAATTCATTGTACACAACGAGAGTATTTCAACTGTGTTCCCCGTATCCACGGGGCTGAACCGCATCAGTGCTTTCCGTCGTGTCTACCGCGCCGGTGTTCCCCGTATCCACGGGGCTGAACCGACCTACCCGCACCAACTGGCGCCATATTGAAAGTGTTCCCCGTATCCACGGGGCTGAACCGTCACGAACAGAAAAAGCTAAACCCGCCTCTATGTGTTCCCCGTATCCACGGGGCTGAACCGGGTCCACCGTCCGCGTGGTGATGGACGACCCTGTGTTCCCCGTATCCACGGGGCTGAACCGATAGCGGGCGCGGGGGGTGGTTTACCAAAACTGTGTTCCCCGTATCCACGGGGCTGAACCGCCACAGCACCAAACACAACGGTTGTTATTATGGTGTTCCCCGTATCCACGGGGCTGAACCGAGCACACTTAGTAATGGTTACCTTTGATTTGGGTGTTCCCCGTATCCACGGGGCTGAACCGTTCGTAATGTGAAGTCTTAGCGTCCATGACAGGTGTTCCCCGTATCCACGGGGCTGAACCGAATTTCAATTTGTTGCTGATATGGCTAGTACAGTGTTCCCCGTATCCACGGGGCTGAACCGAAATTCAAATTGATCAATTGGCTGAACTACGCGTGTTCCCCGTATCCACGGGGCTGAACCGAAATGACAATTGCCGCCGGATATTATGACGAAGTGTTCCCCGTATCCACGGGGCTGAACCGACTCACGGTATCTTAATTGACCACGTTGGTAAGTGTTCCCCGTATCCACGGGGCTGAACCGCCTCGAATGTTTCCGTGGGTGTTTCTTTCTTTGTGTTCCCCGTATCCACGGGGCTGAACCGTTGTATTTAGTAGTATATAAATACTGGTATAAGTGTTCCCCGTATCCACGGGGCTGAACCGAAAGACAACAATGCGCGGCAATGGGTAAAATAGTGTTCCCCGTATCCACGGGGCTGAACCGCTTGCCGCACAATATTCAGCCGCAGCAATTCGGTGTTCCCCGTATCCACGGGGCTGAACCGATAGACCAATAAAGTTTTATGATATTAACTCGGTGTTCCCCGTATCCACGGGGCTGAACCGAACTCGAAGCGGTGAAGAATTTACAAAAGTAGGTGTTCCCCGTATCCACGGGGCTGAACCGTGTATTAAACAAAGCCCCCGCCACGGTTCAAGGTGTTCCCCGTATCCACGGGGCTGAACCGGCGATTATCCTGTATAAATCCCTCGTCACTAAGTGTTCCCCGTATCCACGGGGCTGAACCGTTTGCCCTCGGCTTGAATTTTTGTTGTTTTGCGTGTTCCCCGTATCCACGGGGCTGAACCGAATGATTCTGACCAATCAAATTTGGACGTGGAGTGTTCCCCGTATCCACGGGGCTGAACCGTGCCTATTTCTGTGCTGTGATCTTTCACTATCGTGTTCCCCGTATCCACGGGGCTGAACCGATGAAGTTTTAGATAGAATTTTCGCTCTAAATGTGTTCCCCGTATCCACGGGGCTGAACCGCTAGTAGGTGCTATCAGCTACCTATGCTTGTAGTGTTCCCCGTATCCACGGGGCTGAACCGTTCTAGCCCTAATATAAAAACCGTCCCTTTTTGTGTTCCCCGTATCCACGGGGCTGAACCGCTGTAATAATGGCTATGTCACCACGTGAAGGAGTGTTCCCCGTATCCACGGGGCTGAACCGGCTTCTATATTGGAGCCTTTTTATTTACTGAGGTGTTCCCCGTATCCACGGGGCTGAACCGCTTACCCATCTAGTTTGTGTTTTTGATACATAGTGTTCCCCGTATCCACGGGGCTGAACCGATAAAAACGGTGTTGATATTTATGATGGTGATGTGTTCCCCGTATCCACGGGGCTGAACCGCAATATAAATACTCGTTTCAGTGTTTGAATAAGTGTTCCCCGTATCCACGGGGCTGAACCGTATTTATACCTGCGCTACATGATAGCGCTGGCGTGTTCCCCGTATCCACGGGGCTGAACCGTATATGTCGGCAGCTGGCAAGACTCAGGCTGGGGTGTTCCCCGTATCCACGGGGCTGAACCGCGATAATGTAGTAATCGGGTTAGGATTGTTTTGTGTTCCCCGTATCCACGGGGCTGAACCGCCAGCGCATGAGTTAGGGCATAAAGTTTGTGAGTGTTCCCCGTATCCACGGGGCTGAACCGTCGAATGAAGAAGTATCAAAAGAGGCGAATGTGTGTTCCCCGTATCCACGGGGCTGAACCGTCTTGTTTAGACTTAGCATCAAGTAAGATTGGGTGTTCCCCGTATCCACGGGGCTGAACCTTTGCTGCACGTAAAAAACGTTATTGCGCTGATGTGTTCCCCGTATCCACGGGGCTGAACCGCGCTTTATTTTTGTGATCATGCCTAGAGGCGAGTGTTCCCCGTATCCACGGGGCTGAACCAGAAAAGCGCAATAATGCACTGTGGTTTGTCGCTGTGTTCCCCGTATCCACGGGGCTGAACCGGCTGCCGACATTGTAACCTCGATTGTAAGCCAGTGTTCCCCGTATCCACGGGGCTGAACCGGCGCTAACACTTGCGCAGCTTAATATTGTTACGTGTTCCCCGTATCCACGGGGCTGAACCGTAGAACATACAGCCATTGTTGGCTCCTTAAATAGTGTTCCCCGTATCCACGGGGCTGAACCGCACTACCAACAGACTGCAGATTGCTAACATCAGTGTTCCCCGTATCCACGGGGCTGAACCGGTTTAGAGGATGCAAAAATTTACGCTGCGGAGGTGTTCCCCGTATCCACGGGGCTGAACCGATAATCGCCTTGTCGGTTACTTGGATTTAAACGTGTTCCCCGTATCCACGGGGCTGAACCGTAAACGACCCATATAACCCCGCAGAAGCAATAGTGTTCCCCGTATCCACGGGGCTGAACCGCGACGAAAACAAAAAAACAATACTTTTCCTTGGTGTTCCCCGTATCCACGGGGCTGAACCGACTAGGCATTAGAGCGGCGGCTCGAATTTTGAGTGTTCCCCGTATCCACGGGGCTGAACCGCCATCGCGCAATTAAAAGCCGTGGGCGTTGATGTGTTCCCCGTATCCACGGGGCTGAACCGAGAGTGCGATAATGGGTTCAATGCCAAGTGTCGTGTTCCCCGTATCCACGGGGCTGAACCGATATTACAAACTTAAATTTTGATTTCTCAGGGGTGTTCCCCGTATCCACGGGGCTGAACCGTAATAGTGATGCACTTGGTAACGGCTTTAAATGTGTTCCCCGTATCCACGGGGCTGAACCGCGACTATCAAAACAATTGCATTACCTTTATCGGTGTTCCCCGTATCCACGGGACTGAACCGCTTTGCCAGATGAGATAGCACCATTCGATAATGTGTTCCCCGTATCCACGGGGCTGAACCGACAACCTATGTTGTCTGTATCTGATAATAGTGGTGTTCCCCGTATCCACGGGGCTGAGTTGATAAAACGTAAATAATGATGATAGTTATGTATTCGTATCTAATTGTTTAAAATCTGTGCTTTTTAAATAAACTGATTTTGCCTATTTTAATAGCCTTTTACGCCATTTTTCGACAACAACTCTTTTACGCCATTAAGATAAGCATCATACTTCTGCCAATTACCCACCGAGCGATTATTAATTGGGCTTCGTACTTGTAGGGCACTTGCGGTGGCAACGGGGGCGGCGTTTTTATCGATGTTAACGCATTGGTCTTGCCAAGGCAGTTGGCAAAAGTTAATCAGTTTTTTTGCTTCCTTTAGCGGCTCGTTGACTAATTTTTCATAATTTATCAGATAAAAGTTTTCAGGGTAGAGCGCTAGCCATAATTCGGCTAATGCTTTAAAGCCTAAATAAAACTCAGTGGTGCTGGCTAAGTCATATGAATAACTGTAATAAGACTGGTTAACGGCAAAAAGCTGTCTGAAATTACTGACAATGGTATCTAGTGGGTTTCGGTCTAAACAAATGATTTTAGCCTGAGGTAAGGCTTGTAAGATAAAGCCAACATAAAGCACGTTGAGCGGCATTTTATCGACGAACCTTGCGGTTTTGCCGGTGATGGCGCGCGTGCTGTTAATGTATGCCTTGCCGAGCTCGGTAAAGTCGATATTTTTTGTAGCTTGTATGGTGTCGGCATCAATCACGCGATTCGTGGTGGTTGCCGCCATTTTTTTCAGCAACAAGCCAAAGTGTTGTAGTTCACCGGCACTGGTAACATCTGAGTGTTGAGAAATTATGCGCTCAACCAAGGTTGTGCCTGACCTTGGCATACCAACAACAAAAATAGCCTCGTCGGTGGCAAAGCCAGATGTTGATGACACTTGTCGGTTTTTGAAGTGGCTGTGCAAGCTGTTAAATAGCGCGTTGTCTTCAGCAAAACTGTAGTTAAAGTGTTTGAGCTTAAATTGCTTGGCGCGGTCTAAGTAATAAAAGGCTTTATCGAAATTATTCAGAGCTTCATATTCACGCGCTAAGGCGTGGCCGATATAGAGTCGGTCGTCTGCTTGTTGCGTTTGGGCAAACAGTTGCTCAAGTTGTGGAAGATGATTCGACTCTGCAGATATGCCGCCTAAGCCAGTTAACGCGGCATGGGCTTTGTAGTAGTTGGGTGCTAGCGCAATGGTTTTTTCATAGGCTTTACGCGCTTGGTCAAAATCACCGGTAAACTTTAATGACGCGCCTAAGTTAAAAAAGTAATGGGGGTTTTTATCATTAAGGGCTACGGCTTGGTTGAAAAATACCAATGCTTTTTCATGTAGCCCCATTTGACTGTAGGCCACGCCAAGGGTGTCTAAGGTTAAACTTGTCGTAGCCGGCGAGATTAACTTAGCCGCGAGTTCAGCATAGTGTAGCGCCTGTACGTGATCGTTTAGCTGCGCGTAATGTTTGGCAAGTTGCGCTAAATACTCAGCATTGTTGGGTGCTAAGGTATTGGCTTGTTTAATTAACTCAATGGCTTTACCAAGGTTATGATGGGCGCTGGCGATCATGGCAAGTAAAAAGTAGCCATCAGCAAAGCGGTTATCTTGCTGTAAAATAGCAATTAAATGCTGATGAGCTTGTTGATACTGACCTTTATTTAAGGCGACTTGTGCTTGCTGATGTAAAGTTTTTATCGGGCTAGACATTGGTTAAATACTTTAAGTTATAGTGATACCAAGTTGATGAATTAGCTGCTCATTTTTAATGGTTAAAATGAATAATGGCGGCGTTATAAAATTTATAAGTAGAATAACTACTTACTAAATTTTATGCCTTGTAATTATCCATTTTTCCTGATGAAAAAGTAGAACACTTAATTAATCAAATTGGTATAAATCATCTGGGCGGAAATAGGTTTATCGCTTGCTCTGCTTATCATAATGCTAAGCGCTCGATAATGTTAACTTTTTCTAATTCATCTTGATAAATAAGCAGTATAGCAGTGGTTGATAAGTCACATCGGCAAGAAAATAAAAAGGCACGTTATTTTTCAATACCGTGCCTTTATGGTGATGCGATTAAGTCAGTTGGCTATTACAAGTCAAACAGATACTCAAAGCGTACACCCACGGTGCGTGGTGTGATCAAGTAGTGACCATAGTTACGTTGTAGGCTGGCATCGTTAGAGTTCATGACTGAAAACTTAGCTAAACCAATATCCGCCTTGTCTCTGCGCACTGAGCTATAAGCATATTTGTCGAACATATTGTCAACGTATAAGGTTACCGACCATTCGTCTTTAGAAAATCTTGCTGAGATATTGCTTAAGGCATAACCGGGTAACGCTTCGCCATCGGCGCGTAAGCCGACTTTAGAGTACACGTCACTTTGATAGGTTAAACCATAGTTGATGTCTAACAAAGTATCGTCAAATACTTCCGTTGAATAAGTCGCGCCTAATGAGAACTGGTGCTCAGGTGAGCCTGGTAAGCGATCGCCATCTTTACCGTCGTAATAATCTTGCTCGACACCGGCGTCAATTTCACCTTGGCTTAATACTTTAAACAAAAATGGCGCGTCTTTGGTTAATTCTGCATTGGTATAAGCGTAAGTCGCATAGGCGATTAAGCTATCAGAGAGCATAGCGCGTGTTGAAATTTCAACCCCTTTAGCCTCGGCAGTTGCGGCGTTACTGGTAATCGATTGTTGGCCATAGAAAGTAGCACCGGCCACTTGCGCATTGTCCCACTCAACCATAAATAAAGCGGCGTTGAAATGGAATTTATTGCTAAACCAAGTGCTCTTAAAGCCTAATTCATAGTTAGTAGTGGTATCCGCTTGATAAAGCACTTCATTGGGCAGTGCACAAACATTTTGAATGTCTGAGCTTGCTACATCATCAGGACAAGCCGCAACACCATTAGAGCCACCAACTCTAAAGCCTTCACTGATCGTGGCGTACGCCATTACGTCATCACTAAATTGGTAGCTGGCATTTAATTTAAATAAGCTGCCGTCATCTGCTGCCGTTGGCGTGTTTTTAAAGCCTAGGTTAATTTCATCGGCGGCATAATCACCAAACAAGGTATAGAACAATGGTAAATCAATGGCCGAAGAAGAGTTAACCTCGTAGTCATAAAAACGCGCACCGGCCATCAAGGTTAACTTATCGGTGACGCTATAGGTTAACTCACCAAAAATCGCTGATTCAGTGATTTCAGTGTTAATCACCGAAATATATTCTAATGAGTCTGGACGAGTTTGGTTTGCGTCCCAATTATCAACGGCATATTGATCAAACCCCGGGGTATACTCGCGACTATCTTCGCTATTTTCAAACTTATTATAGTAACCACCCACTATCCAAGTTAACGGCGAGTCAGCCGTTGAAACTAAGCGAATTTCTTGGGTAAAGTTTTCAGCCTCATCCAATTCGCGGGTAAATGTTGAAAAACCAGGGAATTCTTCATAACTGTAATCTAAACGGATCAGTAAATCCGTTTGATCACGTTGTCCATCCGCTTCAAACTCTGAATAGCCAGTTGCAGAGGTTAATTCGGCAAAACCTAAATCTAGGGTCATTTCTAAACTAACTAAGGTATCTTCTTTTTCTCTAGGTTCATTGTAACGATAAGCTGATTCATAATCACCTATCACGCTAGATAAAGGGTTAGTGTCACTTAAACTATTGGCGTGTACGATAGAGCGACCACCAATATCTTGCTTTTGATAAAAGTAAGATAAGGTGGCATCAAAGCTATCATTTGGCTGCCAGCGCAGCATAGCTTTAGCTGTGGTTGTTTGCTCGTCGTTCGCGTCTTTAAGCTGTTTTAGGTTAGTGTTAACGGCATCAGCGTCAGACCAGTCTGGATCAGGCAATGAAACGCCGCCTTCACGCACCACATAGTTATAATCCACATAGCCAGGTTCGTTTAAATAATTAAAGGCAAAGCGTACGGCTAATTCGTCATCAATGATTGGCGTGTTAAAAACAAAGCCAGCTTCAGCGCCGGTATCGTCACTTGCTGATAACGAGAAAATATCACCATAGAGTGAACCCGAGGTTTCATCTAAAATAGGTTTGTTCGGTAGGTAGCGAATAGCACCACCAAGTGTGCCGGCGCCATATAAGGTACCTTGTGGACCTATGAGTATTTCAATACGCTCAACATCAATGATCTTCATGTCAACCACCAACGGGATTTCGCCAATGTACGTTGCTACTGTGCCACTTTCTGCTTCAGGACCTGCTGAGTTAGTATTTAAACCGCGGACAATAATTGGCGAGCCTTCACGGCCACCTTGATCGATAACACTTAAACCCGGCACCCAACGCGCCACGTCAGCCAACTCGGTGATCTTTTGATCTTTCATAACATCGCCATCGAGGGCGGTAATATTAAGTGGTGCTTCTTGCACGGTTGATGCACGGCGCGATGCGGTTACTTGGATGCGCTCAATGCCTTCAACCGCGGGTTTTCTAGCCGTTTCTGCTGCGTAACTAAATGTTGGTATAGCCAGTGCAGAACTCAAGGCCAAGCAGATGGCAGACTTTTTAAATACCTGCGAATTATTTACTTTCATGGGGTCTCTCCTCAGTGTTATTTTTCTGGCTATTTGCCATTTTTATCGTTATACAGTTTTTTTTGTTAATGTCTTATTAAATGCATTTTCAAGATATTTTCTTTATTTATTAAATTTTTAACTCAAAATTACGCCGATACTTAGCATCGCCATTACCAGCAATACGATCATCGCCAGTAAAGGCATAATGAATTTCAGCCAAGTACTGTAGGAAACTCGACCCATGGCTAATCCGCCCATGACAATGGCAGAGGTTGGGGTAACTAAATTGGGTAAACCTGACGCCGCTTGATAAGCGGTCACAACCAATTCACGGGGGACATTTGAAAAATCTGCCAGTGGCGCTAACACCGGCATGGATAATACTGCTAGGCCTGAAGAAGAGGGGATCAATAATGACAGAAACGATTCTACCCAGTAGATGGTGTTAATAAAAATAATCGGCGAAAGGTCGCTTAAAAAGCCTTCTGCATAATGTAAAAAAGTATGGGTAATATTGCCTTCATCCATGATCACGACTAAGCCACGGGCTAAGGCAATAATAAAGGCGACACCTAGCAGCTCGCGTGCACCATCGACAAAGTTTGCTGTCAGTACTTGTTCTTTCATTCGCGCGACGACACCGACGACTAGGGTCGCAGCAATAAATAGCGCTGAAATTTCCGCCATCCACCAGTCATAATAAGAAACGCCAATCACCATAGCGGCAAAGGTTAATAATAAAACCGTTAACACTAGCTTTTGCTGTGTGGATAACGACTTGTCTTGGCTGGCGCTTGAGTTATGCAGAAAATACTTTTCGTCAGCCTCTTTTTGCTCAGCCACTAAGGATAGTGCAGGGTTGTTTTTCACTTTCTTGGCGTACTTCATCACGTAAACCACACACAGCAACCAAGCAAGCACTAAGATAACAATTCTGAGCCCTAAGCCATCGGTAAAGCTTACTTCGGCGGCATTGGAGGCGATAATAGTGGCAAAAGGATTGATGGTTGAACCTAAGGCGCCAATACCCGCGCCAATCATGACTACTGCCACGCCGGTAATTGAGTCATAGCCAGCGGCGATCATCACGGGGATCACTAAGGTATAAAAGGGCAGGGTTTCTTCCGCCATGCCAATGAGGGTGCCGCCTAAGGCAAACAAACCCATTAAGGTCGGGATCAGCCAGATTTCTCGGCCTTGCAGTTTTACGGTAATTTGATAAATGGCACTATCAATACTTTTGGTGTAATTCACCACACCAAAGAAGCCGCCAATAATTAACACAAACAAGGCAACATCAATGGCTCTTGCCTGATTCGTGCCTGGATCGTAAAAGCCTTTTATTGGCGCCAGTAAGACTTCTTTTATGCCTTGCGGGCTACTTTCCACCTGATGATATGAACCAGAAACCGGGACTAATTTGCCTAATAACTCATTGTTGGCCATGTCATATTGGCCAGCAGGCACTACCCAAGTCAGCGCCGCAATTAATACTGTCAGTAAAAACAATATTGTATATACAGAAGGTAGTTTAAATTTCAGCATGTTAGTTGGTACCTGGTTTATTATTCATTGAGGTTATTTAGCTTATTTTCGCGATGATTTCAGCCGCGGTCATATGACTTAGGCCCATTTTTTTCAACGTGCGGCCGCTAGCAAAGTAATCATCTTCATTAAAGGCACTGGTCAAATGTAATATCGAGGTTGCAATTGGGGTATCAATATTCATTAACTGGGCAAATTCGACACAAGGCACCAGTAAGTACGGCGCATCCTCGGTGATGTAACGATTTTTTGAGGAGTCAGGTGCGCTATTAACACTACCGTGCGTTTCAGAGGTTTTGTTTAACTCATAAACACTTTTCGCGTTCATATCGTATAGCTCATTCATCGCTTCTAGCTCGGTCTTAAGGTTTAAACCTAAAGCAGAGCCTACGGCTAAACGTTCTTGATCTAATTTTTCACTGGCTTTAGCGGTCGCAGGCGAGCAACAATCAGTATAGTAGTTAAATTTACCTGGGAAGTTTTCTAACAAACCAATATTTAACGTGGTCATTAACGGGTGACCACCAAAATTAATATTTTCTAAGCCGGCGGCAATAACGTTTTCTAACGGCGTTAATTTTAGCGGGAAAATGGGCTGTAGTAATGCGATCATTTCATCGGTTTTACTTGCGGGCAGGGCGGCAATGGGTAAAAACGATTTCATACCTAAAATAGCAATTTCAGCATTACCGGTAATGCGAGTTGCCCAAGGAATTGAAATAGCATCAACAAAAGTTAGCTTAAGATTTTGATATCCTAAATCATTTTTTAATTGGTTAAGTTCTAATGAACCATAATTACCCGGCATTAAGACAATAGTTTGATTATCGCTTAAATGCGGTAGCATCTCTTTAAACAACGGCACTTGCGCAAACGAAGGTACAGGTAAAATAAGAATATCTGAATAGGCTATGGCTTGTTTAATATCAGTGGTTAGGCAATCAATATGCTCAAAACCCGCATAGTCTAAGGAAGTATCATGAAATTTGGCTAACGAGGTGATGCCACCGTTGGCAGCAATAGCATGAATTTGCTCATCAAAACCTTCCGAGCCATACAAAGCGACCTGACAGCCTTGTTGAGTAAAATGAAATGCCGCGGTTAGTCCTGCATTACCTGCGCCAAACACGGCAACTTTTGGACTTGCCTGAGTATTATTTATCGTCACGTTATTTAAACCTACTTAAGGGGATTGGCCTTTATTGATGCTTTAAACTGTAAAGAGCCCAAATAACATTGTCTAATGCCAGTGCAAACAGAACCTATGTTTAAATGTTATATGATTTTTCGGGGTGTAAAATTAAAGCTATATATAACAACTGTATATATAGCTTTAGTTCTATGGGTAAATACTAGGGAATGCTCATTTATTATATTGTAGGCGGGTTTTGCTATTTTGGACGGGTTAATTTAATACCGGAATCTTTAGCTTCTTGAAAAAACAACTCAATAAACTGGTCAATAATCTCAGATTTTGCCCGTAATGCCGGCAATAAAATAAAAAACCGAAACGGTATAGAAGGCGCAAATTCTTTAATGACAATACCGGTACCATTACCGGCGGAATATTTTGCCGAGAAGGGGTCAACAATAGCGGCGCCGACACCCTCGGAAACTAGGCTTGCGATTGCTATGGCTAATGAGACCTCGGCCACTTCATGACGTTTTACTTTCGCTTTATGAAAAGCATTATCGACTTGGCGTTGGGTATGATCTTTTTCGCAGCTGATCATGGCATGGCCTGCAAGATCGCTTGGGGTAATAATGGCCAGTTCCGCCAGTGGACTATCTTGAGGCAGAATACAAACACAATTACATTCTACTTTAATACTGGTGACACCTGTGGTGATTTCAGGTAGTAGCGCAAAGCCAATATCACATGACTGTAACGCGGTGCGCCTTAATACTTCTTCTGAGCGATATGTTTTTAATGAGGAATGTAAATTCTTATTGTTGCTAAGAAATTTGCCCATCAGTTTGGGTAAAAAATTACTCGATAACATCGGGAAAGCGGCAATATAAAGGCTACCAAAGCTACTATTTTTAATATCTTCAGCACTTTCAGACAGTGACTCAAGCGCACTGTAAGCTTTCGATACTTCAATATAAAACGCCTTACCTTTTTCTGTTGATAACAAACGTCCTTTGACCCGTTGGAAAAGCTTAAAGCCGATATTGCGCTCTAAACTAGCAATTAAACGGCTCACTGCCGGTTGCGTGATATGAATATAATCTGCCGCGGCAGTCACTGTGCCTAATTCATACACGGCTTTAAAGGCATTGAGCTGCTGAAATTGCATAGCGAGATAACCTAATTAACTTGATGGGCGGCTAATATTGCAAAATTAATTCACTATTACAATAGCTCAACTATGACGATGAATGAATAGCTGCGGATAAAAAGCGTGAGTGCTTTATGTGGTTAGCTGAATAACCTGATGGTGGTGCTTTTTTTAAGCGCATCAAAAGCTAAAAAGTAGTACTTTTGTTTTGCAAGTTTAGTCAATAGTTAACTTATGCCAACACTATTGCACATTCTCACTAGTTTTTAAGGTGTTTTTTAATGTATTGCTCGTTAATTTTATTGTTACCTATATGTATAAGTGATTTTACAAATTAGTGTATTATCATCATTTGAGAAATAACTATAATAGCAGCCATGACAATAAGACGCAGTTAATTAATCAGAACGTCCTCAATATAACCTTAGTAAAAAATGAGAAGTCGTTTGTTGATAGTCGTTTAGATAATATTAAAGGAGAAGGTATGAGTTGGTTATTTCTTTTTTTAGGTGTTGCCGCAGAAGCAATGTCGCATGTGGCGCTAAAAGAAACCGATGGTTTTACAAAGCCACTGGCGAGTGTGCTGGTGTTACTTGGTCATTTGGCGGCATTTATGTTTTTAGGGCAAGCAATGAAGGGTATGCCGGTGGGTATTGTGCATGCGCTTTGGGCAGGATTAGCTATTATTACAGTAACGCTGCTGTCAACGGTGATATATCGCCAACACCTTGATTTAACCACATGGTTGGGCATGGCATTTGTGGCTATTGGCATTGCTATGATCAACTTATCACAAGGTCACAGCCATTAAGTGTAAGAACAGCAAGAATGAACTTAAGTAATTGAAATAACGAGTAGTTAGCAAATACTAACAGCAATGATAACGATAATTATTACAAGGTAGTAATTAGACTAAACTAGGTTATAGTTAATTGTTATCGGTTGGATTACGCACAAACGCATTAAAAATCTATTAATTTAAACAGAGAACAGAGAGTATAAAAATGTCAGATAAATTTATTAAATCAAAAGCGGCCATTGCTTGGGGACCTAAGCAACCATTATCAATTGAAGAAATTGATGTGATGTTGCCGCGTAAAGGCGAAGTGTTAGTGAAAGTTATCGCTTCAGGCGTTTGTCATACCGATGCATTTACCTTATCGGGTGATGATCCTGAAGGTATTTTCCCGGTGATTTTAGGCCATGAAGGTGGCGGCATTGTTGAACAAATTGGTGAAGGTGTCACTAGCGTTAAAGTTGGCGATCACGTGATCCCGCTTTATACCCCCGAATGTGGTGAGTCTAAATTCTGTTTAT
>Ga0209344_10003379_pt1 | contig 15924 bp, 12 predicted proteins | sample Cruoilmetagenom6_FD_187293 | JGI IMG/M metagenome (GOLD analysis project Ga0209344, IMG submission 187293) | Oil polluted marine microbial communities from Coal Oil Point, Santa Barbara, California, USA - Santa Barbara Oil Seep Sample 6 (SPAdes)... | ecosystem: Environmental > Aquatic > Marine...
TATGCCGAGCGTTGTTTTATTTAGAATTTTTGCAAGCAATCACTAAAAGGCTAAAGGAGCTATGAAACACATCTTATGTAACTTAATTGGTAAAAGGGCCGCTGGGCATCTTACCGTTCTTTTGCAGCATACCGTGTATGACATTCTCTTTACCAAAAAGCCCAAGAACCCAATATAGGTTTGCATTGAACTGGTATTATCAGTTCATTTATTATGGGATTTCTGTTGTACCAATTTTTCCGGAACCCGAAAATCTTTTTATCCCATAATCCACGATCCACACATTTTTGGCATCCGGCCAAATAACGACAAAGCAACCTAAAGACCTTTAGGTCTGCCCATTTGTCCTATTAGCTATAATTAATAGAGCTTTGGGGCAGGAGGGAAGGCCTACCTATGGCCAGGAAACAGTTACTTTTTTAGGTAAACTATGTCCCTTGCCATTATATAAGCATACCATAAACAGTAAATACTTTATGCCCATGACATAGAACTTCAATAAAAAAGCCTCCCAAACCCAGTTGACGCAAACGTTTGGAAGGCCTAGACTACATAAAACTAAGTTTCATCTAATCTTCAAAATTATGAAAAATAATCCTGAATACAGGGATATTCTAAGTCTTTGCTTACTATTTATCTGCTTTTTTATTCCCCCTCCTTACTTTGCCCATTTCCCCCATGGGCATGGTTTTAAATCTTTTTTCAACCTGGATACCCAGCAACAGTACCAGCTTAGTGGTACCGTCACCGATAGTTACGGACCCATGCCAGGGGTACATGTACTTATCAAGGGTACCAATACCGGTACCTTCACCGATCCAAATGGGGGCTATTCCCTTTTGGTAAACAATAAGGATATCCTAGTCTTTTCCTATCTGGGCTACCACAGCAGGGAACTACCCGTACTGGGCAGGACCACCCTGGACGTAGAGATGCAGTCCGAGGTCACCGAACTGCAGGAAGTAGAGGTCAATGCCGGTTACTATACGGTAAAGGAAAGGGAACGCACCGGGAGCATCAGCAGGGTCACGGCCAAGGAAATTGAACTACAGCCTGTTGTTAATCCATTGCAGGCATTACAAGGGCGAATGCCGGGTGTGGAGATCATACAACCCAGTGGTGTTAGCGGGCTTGCTGCAAGCATTAGGATACGCGGACGAAATAGCCTAAGGTTTGAAGGTGATTACCCACTGTTTATTGTGGACGGGGTTCCGGTGAATTCAAGCCCCATAAGCAGCATTAATCCCTTTGCCAGTAGTTCTGGAATAGACCCCTTGAACACCCTCAATCTCTCTAACATCCAAAGCATCGAGGTACTTAAGGATGCGGACGCCACGGCCATTTATGGTTCCCGAGGGGCCAATGGAGTAGTTCTGATCAGCACCAAAAAAGGTACCGGAAACAAAGGAAAGGCCTCCTTGGATGCAAAATTCTATTCAGGCCTGCACAGTGTTTCCAATCGAATGCAATTATTGAATACCGCGGAGTACATTGGGGTAAGAACAGAGGCCTTTGAGAATGATGGAATAACGCCAACAGAAACAAGAGCACCCGATCTGGTACTTTGGGACCAAAACAGAAATACAGATTGGCAGGATGTACTTTTAGGGGGAACCTCTACCATTAGCGATCTGAACATGTCCGTTTCCGGAGGAAATGACAATACCACTTATGTACTGGGAGGATCCTATCATAAGGAAGGCACTGTATTTCCTGGGGATTCTGGCTACAAGAAGATTAGCGCCAATTTTAATTTGAACCATAGTTCTACGGACAGAAAGTTCCATATTAATTTTTCCACGAATTACGGAGTGGATAACAACAAACTCTTTTTTGGAACCAATTATGTACATTCAGCATTGACACTGCCTCCCAATGCACCTGAACTTTATAATTCCGAGGGCGGTCTTAATTGGGAAAATGGTACCTGGACCAATCCCTTGGCTACATTATATGCGCCACAAACCATTCAAACCGATAATATCCTTTCCAACTTAAGTATTTCTTATGAGTTATTATTGGGGTTAAGGTTCAAGGCAAATTTGGGGTATTCCAATCTTAACAGCGAGGACAAGACCAGAAATCTGATGGACTCCTATGATCCCGATACATGGGACAGGGTAACCCTTACTTCCTATCATTCCTTTACCAAGAGAAAATCTTGGATCCTGGAACCCCAGCTTACCTACAACAGGGGATTCAAAAAATTGAACCTGGATGTTCTGGGAGGAATCACAATTCAAAACAACCAGAACAGCAAATTATCTATGGAAGGGAGCGGCTATAGTGATGACAGTGTGGTAGGCAACCTTGAAGCGGCAGATGAGGTACGGGTAAGTAACAATGAGAACATAAGCTATAAGTATGCCGCAATATTTGGTCGGTTGGGAATAAATTGGGATCGGAAATACTTTTTAAACTTAACGGGCAGAAGGGATGGTTCTTCCAAATTTGGGCCTGGAAAACGGTTTGCCAATTTTTGGGCCATTGGCGGTGCATGGATATTTGCAGGGCAACGGGCCCTTAAAAATAGTCCTTCCTTCCTCAGTTTTGGCAAAATAAGGTCAAGTTATGGTACAACTGGCAGCGATCAAATACCGGATTACGGATATATGGATACCTATGAACCAACACTGGGCCCAGGAGGCCTATATCCTACACAACTTTACAATCCGGACTATTCCTGGGAGATAAACAAAAAGCTGGAAGCATCAATCCAATTGGGCTTTTTTAAGGACCGGGTAAATGTGGACCTAAGTTGGTACAGGAATCGATCTTCCAATCAATTGGTTGGATACCCACTTCCCAGTATAACCGGGTTTACTTCGGTGCAGGCTAATCTACCGGCCCTAATTGAAAATACCGGATGGGAATTGGCATTGTCAACCTTGAATTTTCAGGCCAAAAATTTTTCATGGCGAACTTCCTTGAACCTTACATTTCCAAGCAATAAGCTGTTGAAATTTGATAATCTGGACCTTAGTCCATATCGCTTTACCTATAAAATCGGGGAGCCATTGGATGTGGCCTTTCTCTATAAGTATAGCGGAATTGACCCTACCAACGGTCGCTATTCCATAACCGATGTCAACGAGGATGGCCGTTACGATTTCGAAGATCAAACGGTAATAAGGAATATGGGAAGAAAATACTATGGAGGCATCCAAAATACCATAAACATCAAGAAATTTAACCTATCATTCTTTATGGAATATGTGAAACAGGATTCCTATTTGTCCGACCTAACCATTACCCCAGGTCGCTTTGGCAATAATACAACACAAGTCCTTGATCCATGGCGACAAGAAGGGGATAATCCCAAGGTTCAAAAATTATCACAATCCATAACTTCCTTTTTGGCCTATAACAGGGTTTTGAACAGTGATCTGTTCGTGGGTGATGCATCCTTTCTAAGATTAAGGACCCTTTCACTATCCTATCAACTTCCCAATAGGATCTTAAGCCATATAAAAGTAAATACATGTACTCTTTTCGCTCATGCTCAGAACCTCTTTACCATCACCAACTTTAAAGGCTTGGACCCGCAAGGTGGAAAAGTGGTCCCGCCATTGAGAACGATTACATGTGGAATACAACTTAAACTTTAAATTCTATTATTATGCAATACAGATCATATATAATGCTCATCCTCTTATGTTTTTCATATACTTCTTGCGAAGATTTGGTAGAGGTGGATATCCCCGACCATAAAATTGTAAGTGAGACCGTGTTTAGTAATAACGAAACCGCAAATAGTGCTGTTTTGGGGATATACAATGAACTGTCCCGTTCCGCTTTCTCCAGTGGTTTTGTGAACTCCATAACGGTATTGGCGGGACTATCCTCGGACAATCTCCGGTCAACTGTATCAAGTGCCAATCGAGTAGATTTTGAGGAAAATGAAATCCTAATTCAGAATAGCAATAACCTAGGAATTTGGTCAAGTGCATATTACATTGTCTACATGTGCAATGCGGTACTGGATGGCTTAAACACCTATACCGGGGTTAGCGAAACCATGAAACAAAAGCTCATTGGCGAGGTAATTTTTGTTAGGGCGTTCACCTATTTCCAATTGGTCAATCTATATGGCGACCTGCCATTAATCCTTAGCTCGGATTACCGCAATAATGCCAATAGGTCCAGAAATCCAATTGACGAAATCTACGATCAAATAGAGGAAGACCTTCTCAGGGCCATTGAACTTTTGGATACCAATTATGAGAATGGGGAGCGCCTACGCCCCAATAAGTTTACGGCCATGGCTCTCTTGGCAAGGGTCTACCTATACCTAGAAGATTGGGAGAAAGCCGAGAATTGGAGTGGACAAGTAATTAATGGTACGGAGCACTTTGGCATCTTGAACGATCTAAATGCCGTTTTCCTCGCCAATAGTCGGGAAGCCATTTGGCAGATTTCACCTAAGGGCAGGGGAGAGATTGGATCCCACACACGGGAAGGTAATGTCTTTATCCTCCTAACCAATACGGGTAATGTGGCCCTTTCGGAAGACCTTTTCGCGGCATTTCCAGACAACGACCTCAGAATTCAAAACTGGATCGGGATCTATGATACCGAAAATGAAAGGTACTATTACCCTTTCAAGTACAAAATAAAAAATGCTATAGGAGACGCTACGGAATACAGTATGGTTCTAAGATTGGCGGAACAGTACCTGATACGGGCAGAGGCCCGCACAGAGCAGGGAAAACTACCGGGGGCCATAGCAGATCTGGACATAATAAGGCAACGGTCCGGCCTGGAGCCCATAGCCATATTGGATCCCAATATTGCACAAGATGAGCTTTTGGAAGCGATCATGAAGGAGAGAAGGAGGGAGTTGTTTACGGAATGGGGTCATAGATGGTTGGATCTAAAACGCACCGAAAAGGCTACTGAAACACTAGGCCCAATAAAGCCACTTTGGCAGTCTACCGATGTTAATTACCCTATTCCAGAAGAAGAGATCAGAAAAAATCCGAACATGACGCAAAATCAAGGGTATTGATCCTATTTAAGCTAAAAGCCATGAAAAAAACTACCATAATATTCCTATTGATAAACATAATATGTTTACATGCAGTAGCCGTGCACTCCGCACAGACAAAGGATTCCATTCCATTGGATCCGACCATTCGGTACGGAAAACTGAACAATGGCCTATCCTATTATATAAAATCCACCTCGGATAGGTCTTCACAAATAGACATGCGATTTGTTGTAAGGGTCGGGTCTGCTATGGAAGAAACCAGCGAATCGGAATTTGCCCATATTATGGAACATTTGGCCTTTACCGCAGGAAAGCACATTTCCAGGGGAAAGAGTTCCGAGCTTTTTGATAGGATAGGGATGGGGTTTAGTCAATTGAACGGTCATTGCTATGACTATTTCACTGATTATAAGATGGTCGTATCCGCCAAAAACAGGGAGGCCATAAACACTGCGCTCTTATTTTTTCATGATATAATATGGGGTTTGCAACTAAATGAGGAACTCATTGATATGGAGCGTATAGCTGTACTTAACGAAATTTATGACCAGAATTGGGACGCTCCTGTCTTGCTAAATTTTATGGAAAGGGAAATTCAGGGAGCAAGTGTTATACAACCAAAAAATTATAGGGATCATTTAAAAACATTCGACCCGGATTCCTTGATCAAGTTTTACAAAAAATGGTACCGACCTGATCTGATGTCCTTAGTTATTATTGGAGATATTGAAAATATGGGTGAGCTTGAGCATGGGTTAAAGGCGAAATTCTCCAATAATATCACGGACCGTTTAAAAATTCCGGCTAAGGACAAACATCGGGAATATATGCAACAAGCACAAAAATTTATAAAAAGGCCTTATGAAACGGCTTTGACGGATTCCAAAAGTGGGAATGCCATTTTCAGTTTATATAAGCGATTAAAAAAAAGAAGTAATAACAATTCTGTTGAGGGATTAAGGGAAAACCTGATCCAAACGCTTTTTATCGATATGTTGAATGGTCGATTCAACGAAAAGCAAAGTGCATACAATGTTTCTTTTAAGACCAGGAGCAAAATAATAGGACCAGCCATAGCCCTTAAATTGCACATTGCTGTAAAAGGGGGACCAGAGAAGGAAGCTCTAAAAAAGGTAATGGAAACCTTGAGAGTGATCGAGATCTATGGTTTTTCCCAAGAGGAATTTGAAAAAGCAAAGCAAGATCTGCTGGTATCAATAACCAATGAGGATACTACCAAGATCCACTATTGGAAGAACGAAATAATTGATCATTTCGTTTATGGCACTCCATTGCCACAGAACAAGCAAATGTTACTTGGCAAAATCCTTAAAGATTTGACTTCAGCGGATTTTAACGATGCTATCAGAACATATGTAGAGGACCAACCTGATGACATTGTAGTTTTGGCTCCGTCCGGACATACTGCCCTATCAATTTCTGAAAAGGAAATAAGAGAATGGCTTGTAGAGGTAGATAGGACACCTCTACATCCATATACCCCTCCCCAAGTTCCGAAGGAGCTGATGGATACCTCGGCCTTAGATAAATTGACCGAAATATCATCAAAAAAAATAAACTCTAAAATTCCGGGAACAATTGGTTATGTCCTGAACAATGGCGTTAAGGTCATCCTAAAATCCTATCCGCAACCTTCTAGCGTTACACCTAACAAGAAAAACACGATCAGCTTTCATGGTTATACGTATAAAGGGGCCTATCATTTTCCCGAGGAGGATTATTATTCAGCGATCAATAGTTCGGCCATAGTTAAAAATGTAGGGGTAGGAAGGTTGGATAAGTTCCAACTCTCCAACTATCTTGATCATATTAACTTTAAGGGACACGTTGATCCTTATGTGGGAAATACCGAAACGGGAATTCGGGGATATGTCAACCACAAAGATTTGGAAACGGCCATGCAGTTGGTCTATTTATATTTTAAAGCCCCCAATATCAGTAATAGTGATATTGCCTTTAAGGACTGGAAGAAAACCCAAGTGGAATATTTCAAGAATTATGTACCTGACATAAATTACGAGGATTTTGAAAATACGATAAGGGAGGTTTTGCCCGATAATGAATTTCTTCCAAGGGGATCCAAGGCCTTAAAAGGAATAGAGCGGACCAATTTGTACAGGGCTATTGAGATTTATAATCAATTGTTTTCCAATGCTGGAGAATATACTTTCATGCTTGCCGGTGATTTTGTAGAAGATGAAGTTTTAAAGCTATGTAGGAGATATTTGGGCAATCTAAAGGCTATCGAGGGCAAGAAATTAAAAACGGAAGTTGAACCATCGCTTCGATCTATGAAGTTAGGCTGCATTTCGAGAACAGTGTCTTTGACCCAACCTTTGGAAACGGAAATAATCCATCTGATCCATGTCACTAAAACGGATGAATTGTTGGACTGGAAGGAAACGATAAAGATAGATGTACTAAGGCGGATAATGTCGGAGCTCTTGATGAGGAAGTTGCGTTTTGAATCTGAAAAGGGAGGGGTATATGCCGCAGGGGCAGGGGCCAATTATGTAAAATCCCACTACTATAACGAAATATCTATACGTTTAAGCTGTCTGCCCCAAGATACGGTAAGAATGATAGAGGAATCCAAACAAGTGGTAGATACACTGTTGATGTCACCTGTTGATGAAACATTGCTTGAGAATATGATTAATGGGATGTTACATTATACAAAAGAAGTTGACAGTTATAGTGGCACCTTAAACAAAATGCATGATTACGATAGATATGGCCTGTCCTGGGTGGATGGTTCTCAAAAAAAGAAGTATATAAAATCCTTAACACCCAAGGATATTTGGAAAATAGCCAACAAATATTTAAAAAAGGATCCATTGGTATTCATGATGACATCGGCCAATAATAAAGAATAATTTTCAGATAGAAAAAAAGCGTACGGTACTGTAATAGTGTACCGTACGCTATTTATAAAACCGGTTAGTTTGAAGGGGCAGGGCCTTCAATGGGTTTTATATCTGTGCTACCCAAAGCTTCATCCTCCAAGTCCTGAGAATTGTACACCTGATAAGGGGTTTCGCTTGTATCCTCGGTAAAAATCACTACGCACTGTGAGCTTCCAAGGCCACAATCAACCTCTATTGCGTGCCAATTACTACCTACACGTACATATTTGGTTGCATAGTCTACTTCTTCCGTTGCATTTTCAAATGCAAACGACAGTGCTATGGCAAAAATAAATGCCAACATCGGTAATATCAATTTCAACTTTTTCATGATAATATAATTTTAATTAATAATAAGCGCCTACTCTCTTGTACAGGTTTTCGGTCTTCCCCCTGCTCTTGTTGCGCAACAAAATATCTTCATCATTTTAATTTTTTTTCGGTTCCATGGTCCTTGATGGATCTTGTCCCATGGTATTTTTTTTGAGGGAGTATGATATGGCCATCATGGCCAAAAGAAGCAATACCAGATTAAATACCAAATGCTGTTCCCAGGTCAATAGCGAGATAACACCTCCACAGGAACAGGGCCTATAAGGGGCAAAAAACACAATGGCAACGGTATAAGCTGTAAATAGCAGCATAAGGCCCAGTGCTCCATATAATCCAATCATCCGGGTTCTGCGCCAGACCAACAACACGGCAACGGTAAGTTCCGATAGGGGTATGACCCAAGCGGCCAAAGAGGCCATGGCCTTGCCCCCAAGTACTGGTGAATTCCTGATGTTGTCATAGAACAAATGCCCTTCCATTAACTTGGTAAGTCCGGCATAAGTGAATAGAATAATTAAAAGCAGGGTAATGGCTTCTAAAATTACGGTGCTATGTTTTTGCTGCCATTTCATATCATTTGTATCGTTTTGATATTGAATGGTATAAAAGTAAGGTGGTCGATTTATCTCTCTGGGATAATAACTGTTCTGAAAAGGATTTGTTTTTATAATGTTGTGGTCAGGAGTTGGCCCTTAGATCTCTAGGCGTATATCCATACCGGGCCTTGAATTCACGTGAAAAATGGGTGGCGTTTTTAAATCCATTTTGCCTTGCGATCCGCTTAAACGGTTCATTGGAACCCTTCACCCATATATGGGCATTCCTCAGTCGCTCATTTTTGAGAAACTGAAACACAGTCATCCCAAACAACTCCTTGAACCCCCTTTTAAGTTTATATTCATTGGTGCCAAATTCATGGGCCAACTCCTTCAGGGACGGGGCGTTTTTGTCAAGGTTGTTTTTGAGATAGGTTCCTATAGCCCTGAAAGTTTCCAAATCCGATACATTTAGAAAAGACTTTTCTTCAATAAGATGTTTGGGTCTGGGGCGTCGTATTTGTTTTAAGATTTTGGATTGCAATTTTCTTTCCTGTAGTTCGGTGTTTTTAACAATATCCGAAGATATTAGCATATAACTGGGTGTGGAATAACCCTTTTGGGGCAGGTTAACAATCTTACAGTACGCAGGAAGCTGTAAATCCGATTTGGTCCTAAATACCAGTCGCATATTTTTTTCAAAAGCTTGGTCGGGTTTAAGAGCCTTGGTAAAATTGACCCATTTTTTTATCGATTCTTTTTCAAGAAGATTTACTAAGGGAAGATCTAGGAGCTCTATTTTTTTCCAGTGCAATAATTTGGTGACATCTTGGTTGATATAGACCATTCTAAAGTTCTTATCCAAGAAAAAAATCATTTGCACCAAGTGCATATAGGAGTCGTGCATATTAACATACCCTTGGTGCAGAAAGGAATCCTTTATTTCTTCAGCAACAATATTCACGATGGCAGAGAGAGCCTCTAGTTCGTCCTGCTTATCGGTTCTTTCCAAGCGATAGGAAAAGTTGCCCCTTGATATTTCTATCAACAGTTGAAAAACTTTGTCAAGCCTATTGTTATAAGTTAGGTTCTCCATGGATTCACAGGCTATGTTACTACATTAAAACACTTCAATTATGGATCTTGGATTTTGTTATTATGCAGCTTGTCCATTCATTCAATAAATTCCAAAAGAAACTCCATTCCTTCCAACTCATTGCCAACTACCTTGGTGGGAATGGGAGGTATGTTGGCAATCAGGTATAAATCGGTCAACATCTGGGAAAGGGGGGTATCGGAAATAAAGGCCACAGCCTTGGTAAGCAAAGAGCCTTCGGTAGCCAGATATCTTCTGGCATCCTTATTAATATCCTTAATACCCCTTATATCACAAAGAATAGGGTAGGCCTTGCCCTTTTGCAGTTTTAAACGATCTGACACAATTTCCATGGCTCCGGCCAATTCGATAGCAATATTTTGTTTGTAGACAAAAAGGACAACTCCATTATCTATACAATACTCGGCATATTCATTTTCGAAACTATTTTTCATGGTAACTCTCCAAAAATGCAATTCAAAGTAATAATTTTTATACAAATTTTGTACGATTATCTATATAATAATATAGAACTTATCTCTAAGGGATTATTAATGTTCCAAAAGGGATTTATTTCGTACCACAAGGGGTTTTAGTGGTGTTATAATGTTGATTATATGTACTTTACATATTAAAACAAACAGTTTATTTAGAGCGTACAATATAAAAGAGCCAAAAAATGGCGAAGATAAAACACAACAATTTTCTTGATACTGTAGACAGTGTATTCAACGATGCCAAAAGGCAGGGAGTACTACATCTATATGCCGAGGGAGACCGATTGACCGTAGGCATATACGCATTGGACAAAGGAATCTTTTTCACTTCGGAACCACCGGATATTTGGGCCTGGAACAGGATCAAAGATTAAAAAAAGCCGCTATGGACGCTATAGATCGATATGGCACACAATTCCCACTTTCAAAAACCTACATTTCACATCCGTTGTACAGGACTCTGGAAGAAAAGCTTACCGAAATGTATTCCACCCCAATAATAATTACTAAAAATAGTACCCTGGGACATTTGGGGGTCATACCCAGTGCCGTTGCGGATCAGGATGCCATCGTTCTAGATCATCAGGTGCATTGGAGCGTACAAAGTGCTGTAAAACTTCTAAAATCCAGGAGCATTCCAATCGATATGATCAGGCATAACAATCTGGAAATGTTGGAGGATAGGATTAGAAAGCTTTCATCGAAACATAGAAGAATCTGGTATATGGCAGATGGAGTATATTCCATGTTCGGTGATGTTTCACCTATTGCGGAACTAATAGAACTTTGTAATAAATATCCACAACTACACCTTTATTTTGACGATGTTCACGGTATGAGTTGGATCGGAAAGAATGGAACCGGATATGTACTGGATAATTTAAAGGAGCTTCCTGAACAAATTTTACTCTTTGGAACTTTGAGCAAGACTTTTGGTGCAAGCGGTTCCGTACTTACGTGCTCCAATGCCAAAATGTACGCGAAAATTAAAAATTTTGGAGGACCCTTGACTTTTTCTGCCCAATTGGAACCGGCATCCGTGGCTGCTGCCATTGCTTCGGCCAACATACACTTGTCACCAGAAATCTATTCCCTCCAGGCCGATCTCAAAGAGCGTATAGCGTATTTTAATATGCTCCTTGCACAATCGGACCTCCCACTGGTTGAAAAGAACAATTCACCTGTATTCTATATTGGTACCGGAATGCCAATAACAGGTTATAATTTTGTAAACAGGATGATGCAGGAAGGATATTTTGTCAATTTGGGATTATTCCCCGCCGTCCCTGTAAAAAATACCGGTGTACGTATCACTATTTCAAGACATAATCAACAAGAAGAAATCAAAGGCTTAGTAGAGGCCATGCAATATCATTACCCCCGTGCCCTGGAAGCAACTTATAGCTCGGACGAAAAGGTAAGGTCCGCTTTTAAACTGCCAACACTTGACATAAAAAAAATAGATAAAGAGTCGAAGAATAATCTGAAAGTTCAGTACAGCAATAGTATTTCCAAAATACCTAAAAATAGCTGGGATGCCTTATTAGGGGAATACGGTATTTTCGATTGGGAAGGGCTACGATTTTTGGAAGCACTTTTTTCGAAAAACAAAAAGAAAGAAGAAAATTGGGGATTTCACTATTATATTTTTCGAGACCTAATGAACAAACCCGTACTGGCTACTTTTTTTACCTACTCCCTTTGGAAGGACGATATGTTGGCCCCTGAATCGGTCTCCCGGAAAGTAGAGGAATCAAGACAACAGAACCCCTATCTCATGACATCAAATGTTCTCGGAATGGGGTCCTTGTTTACGGAAGGAAATCACATGTATTTGGATACTTCGCATGCCTTATGGCATGAAGCTTTACTACAGATGTTGGATGCATTGGAGGCATTGGACCATAAGTTAAATACCAAAATGTTGGTGTTTAGAGACTTTATCAAAGATGATAAACTTCATGATTTTTTTCATAATCATGGTTTTATACAAGTATCCATGCCAGATTCGAGTATCATAACCAAACTAAATTGGCAAGACAGTTCAACCTATATTTCAAACCTAACCAAACGCTCCAGAAGTCATTTTAGAAAAGATATCGCTGCTTATGAAGAGCGGTTTAGGGTAGAGGTCAAGGATAAAATCGACCCACATGGGCACGACCATCTATTTAATCTTTTGGAGAACGTTAGACACAACAATCTAGGGCTAAACACATTTTCATTTCCTAAAAAAATATTCAAACTCATGAACGATCATCCAGGTTGGGAATTTATAACTCTTAGACTGAAGGCAGCATTTTCCAAAGATGGAAGAGAACTAATGGTAGGGGTAATGTTCTGTTATAAAAATATTGGTAAAGGCTATGTTCCTGCCTTTATTGGAATGGACTACGAATATGCTAAAGTACACCAAATATATCGTCAGCTATTATTCCAGACCATTAAGCGGGCAGGGGAGATAGGATGTAAAAAGATTCCATTTGGAATGACCGCTGCCTTTGAAAAAAGAAAATTAGGAGCAGAGACCATTTCAAAGTTTGCCTATATCCAATCCAAGGACAACTATAGCTTGGAATTGGTCGGGATGCTTGAAAACAACGATTAACAGAAGTATTCTTTATTAATTGGAATTTTTATTGAAACCAACGAAATGAATTTATGGGACTTTAAGGTATTTAATAAAAGGTATTAAACCTCAGGGCAGGCCTGTCTGCCGACATAGGTAGGCCTGTCTGCCGACTTAGGCAGGCCCCGAACCCAATAATAGGAATCGACCCTAGGGTCGAGGTATAGAACCTAGATCCCGTCGAAAAAGGTGGGATTAGTTCAACTTGCAATTTTTAGTGCGTCTTACCGACTTCTCAAAATTGAGTTTCACTAATTAACTTCCAACGGAGTCAGGGTTCGGATTGCACCTTAGCATGCAAATTTAAGGAAGAAAAGTGTATAGGACAGAGCAATTTAATACCTGGAACTATAATCGTCAAAGAATTTTGTGTACCGGTAAATAAAAAAAGCCGTTCCAATTTAATTATTGGAACGGCCTCACTAAGATGGGAGACATGGACTATCTCAGATCTTCCAATGTTTTTATTCGTTGCAGATCTTGCCTAAGCTGATCCCTTTGTCTTCTTATTACATTGGCTACATCCAGTGGTAAGCGACCATCCTCTAGAATATCATTGTATTCTTCAATGGCAGCGTTATCACCTCTAATAGCCTCTTCCAACATTGATTCAGCTTCATCGCCCGAAAAGAATGCCTTCACATCCATCCAAGTTCGGTGCAATGCCCCTAAGGTGCTACCATCAATTTCACGCCTAGTATTTACAGCCGGGACAACGGATTTTAACTCGACCAAAAATATACCTCGCTCACGGGCCTTATCTAGAAAATAGGTTTGCAGTCCTACTTCCGTGGTATTCTCGGCCGCCTTTTTATACCCCTTGATGGAATCCTCGTTTTTCTGAATGATATCATTTAATTGATCTTTAATATCTCTTACATTATTATACATATTTACAAATTTTATACGGTAACCAATAACGCCTACCGTTTGGCATAGTTTAAAATTACGATGCATTGTAACACAACATTAATTCAATACAAATAATTATGACCTCTAATAATTGTGATACAGCAGTTTTATGGTTTTCGGTTTCTACACTTGACCAGGGAAAGAAACATGCTAATTATTCAATTGAAAATTCGCTCATATTATATTCAAAGTCAATGGTGGATTTAAACGGGTATTTGGGCTTTGAAAAAGTGTAAAATCACAGCAGATCTCATCCATATAGAAGTTTTCATTTATGTTTTAAGGGTTGTTAAACATCCCTATTGGTACCCCTAGTTTCAAATATCACAGTTAATCATCCAATTGATTCCATATTTATCAGTAAAGCGTGCGAAAAGGGCGTTCCACTCTCTTTCCCGTAACCCATGGTGAATGCGGCCACCGGCCGATAATTTTTCATAAATAGCTTCCGCTTTTTCCTTTTGGTCCAAATCAATGCTCAAATGTATCTTACTGCCATCGGTCAAAGGAGTATCAGGTGCGGCATCATAGGCCATTAAATATACACCCTTGCCCTTGAGTTCAGCATGTTGTAATTTATCTCTAAAAGAAGATGGGACATCGATTTCCTTATCTGCATAAGTTTGTCTATTCCTAATTTCCGCATTGAAACAATCCGCGTAAAAATTGAGGGCCTCTTGACAGTTTCCCCCAAAAGCCAAATAAGCTTGTACAGTCATATCTTAAATTTTTAGTTTATGATAAATTTACTTTGGAAAGATCGATAAGTTTAATCGTAAAAGAATTGTCCTTAGTTCAAAAACTAAAGAGGGGAACTCTATGTTGCATTAATCTACCAATTAAATTTGGGTCATGGATTTCATAAAATTGTAAGGGATAAATTGAAAGCGACATGCTCTTAAAATACCTGTAACTATTCCTGCACATTTAGGCTGTTTATCCTTTTATCAGCAGACATGAAATCTATAATAAGTATAGGCATAGAGGTTAGGTCCCATGAAGTATGTATAAAACGTCAAGGAACATTTCTATTGGAAAATTAGTTTTATGATCACTTGGAAAATTTAAAATAAAATAAAATCATCATACCATTCAATATAGCCGATATGCCATTGGTTATAATTATTGGCCAATCCATTTTAATTGTTCCATAAACCGTCCAAAGGATAACTCCTGTTAGGATTGTAGTAAACATCCATAGCGATATGTCGCCTACACTTTTGGTTCGGTATGCCTTAATTATTTGGGGCAACGCACCAATGGTTGTAAAAAATCCCGCAAATATTCCGATAATATCGGCCATACATTATAATGTTTAAGAGTTATTCCAATATATATTATAAATAATTGATAATCAGTTATTTAAAATCGAATCGTCTGCCAATATTTGAAGAGGTTCATTATCTTTTGCTTCTTGTATATATAGGTTTGTAGACAGCTCAAAAAGGTGTGCTTCGGTTTCATAAAAATGCATCATGTAGCCACCGGTATTAACAAATACAACAAAATCCCCGATGTCGGGTAATTTTGGGAAAGAGAGTTTTCGTTTCAATAGGATATCTTGTTCCAAACAATATGCACCGGTAAAGAAAAGCTCCACAGAGCCAATATCACTTTCAGAATTTTGGTAAATGATATAGGGATCCACCAAGAAATCGGCACTAGAACTTTTTAATTGACTCATATTCATTTCCAATCCTACAAGCCAAGTGCCATTGGCATCCTGTTTTCTATGGGCCACAGTCGCAATCGTCAGCCCCACACCGTTCAACAATGAACGACCTGGTTCAATGCGCAATTGGATATTCTTTTCATTTAGGAGCTCATGTACCGAAGGGTTGGAATCTTTTGTGTAAGTTAGAATCTGCTCCAGAAATTCCGGTCCATTTATTTCATTGAAGTACGGATAGGTCTTCAAGTTTCCTTCTATGGAATTTCCAGTTTCAGCTATTTTAAAACCCAAACCATTATTCTTAAAGGTCAATGGCGGTTTTTCTTCCAGTA
>Ga0209344_10003381_pt1 | contig 15903 bp, 20 predicted proteins | sample Cruoilmetagenom6_FD_187293 | JGI IMG/M metagenome (GOLD analysis project Ga0209344, IMG submission 187293) | Oil polluted marine microbial communities from Coal Oil Point, Santa Barbara, California, USA - Santa Barbara Oil Seep Sample 6 (SPAdes)... | ecosystem: Environmental > Aquatic > Marine...
TTGCATCATGCGCTCGCGACGACGGCCGGCTTCAATATGGGTTTGGTCAGGACCACCCCCAAAGACGGAAAGATCCATGCCCGCTGAGAAATGTTTGCCCTGCGCTGAAATGACAATCACCCGAGCGCGTGCATTTTCGTCGATGTCACGCACAATGGCAGGAAGTTCATTCCAGAACGATTTGTTCATGGCGTTCGCTACTTGAGGGCGCGAGAGGCGGATGTGCGCAATGTGGTTTTCAATTTCCACGTCGAAACATTCGTGGGTCCGCGTGGTGTCGTTTCTTCCTGCCTGGCTCATCTGCCTACTCCTGATATTGGATCTCGTTTGGCGCAAAGTATCAGATTTGCTCAAAAAGTATCTATTTATGAGGGGGGTCGGTGGTTCGATTCCACTGCTTATTCGCAGGCGGAATAATGCGTTTTTCGCATTATTTGGTTGTTCGTTGAGCGCGAGCCGCGTAGATTTGGGTGTGTTAATTTTTGGCACGCCCGTGTTAAAAACCAACACACCAACGAGAAACGGGCCAGTGATATCTCACTGACCCGCCAAAATGTCCGCTACCAACGGTTTTGATCTCCTGCTCTTCGGCTCGCTAGTCCCTAAGACCTGCGATGACCGACCGGGCGGGAGTTTCTCTATGATGCATCCGGTCTTTGGTTGTTCACGCAACCCTTTCCAGACCATCACACGTTTCGCAGCATCTCTAGAATCCGCCAGCGAACAAATTCAATTTACTCGTTTTGGATCTGTTGAACAACCTGTCAAAGTTGATGCACCACTAGTGCCTCGGATGAGCGACAATATCGCCGCAATAAACACACATCAGACTTGCTGAATCTTCCTTGGCCTGCTTTGCTGTTTCTCAACAAAACAAGGGAGGCCCAAATGGCAATTGTTTACGACGACATCATGCAACTGAAATCCGAAGGTCAGGAATTTTCCTATGGCGACACGGAAACCATGCTCTACGCACTTGGCGTGGGCTTTGGTCGCGACCCAATGGACCAGAAAGAACTGCCTTTCGTTTATGAAAAAGACCTGGTGACGATCCCCACCATGTCGTCTGTCATTGCCTGGGGCGCGGGCAACATGGCCAAGAGCGGCATCAATTACGCCATGGTGGTGCACGGCGAACAGAAACTCACCATGCACAAACCTCTGCCCATTGCCGCAACGATTGTGGTGGACAGCAAAGTCATTGGCGCGTGGGACAAGGGTGAAGGCAAGGGTGCCGTGATCGGCAGCGAAACAAACATTCGTGACAAAGCCACCGGCGATGCGCTTTGCACCATGCTTTCCACGACCTTTGCGCGTGGTGATGGTGGCTTTGGTGGGCCAAAAGACGGCGCACCAAAACCTCATGCCATCCCTGATCGGGCACCCGATCAATCCTTTGATGCCGTAACGGCGCCTGATCAAGCGCTCCTTTATCGCCTGTCAGGTGACAGAAACCCGCTGCACGCTGATCCAGAATTTGCAAAAGCGGTTGGCTTTCCTGCGCCCATCCTTCACGGGCTTTGCACCTATGGCACCTGCTGCCGCGCGGTCATCACTAATGTCTGCGACTATGATCCCAAACAGATCACCGGCTTTGACGTGCGTTTCTCCTCGCCCGTTTTCCCCGGGGAGACGATCACCGTGGACACATGGCGCGACGGCAATGTTCTATCCTTCCGTGCCTATGTGAAAGCACGCGATGTGATGGTCATCAACAATGGCAAGTGCACGCTTGCGGGCTAACGCCAGTTACTTCTGCCGTTGGTGCATGAGCGCGTCTAACGCTTCATGCGCCAACGGAGCTGTTCATTGACGTCTGCATGGCTCATGCATGCCCTTCCCCTGACACGGCTTGACGAGCCCATATTTGAGTATAGCCTCTAATTTGGGGTCATGCTTTTGGGGGGGCGTCTATGCTTGATACGTTGGCCATCCGCGGTCGGGATGCAAATCTGCCAATTTGGCGCAATGCTGAACGGGCATCAGGCGTATGCCAATACGATAGTGCCGTCATAAGCGGCAATGGCATCGGGGCAGCGGTTCTTGCAGCGCGCCTCAATCGGTCATCTGAATTTGCGGGCCGAGTTGTTTTGGCCTCTGGCCCCGTTGCGGAAAGCAGACGGCTGATTAATGGCGTGACGCTCCGTGCGCGCAGCATCGACTATTACGCCGCCGCTCTGGGTTGTGACCGCGAAGACGTGCTTCAGGAAATGTATGGCGCTGACTGGACCAAAGCGATCACGTACCGTCAACGCACCTCACTCTGCGATGTAGACGAGGGAAACTATTCACTGCGCAAAGTCGGCACCTGGATGACCAGTGACAATGTGAAGTCTGATCGCACAGAGCGCGCGCCGCTTGCCTATGGCGTCCGCAACTCCCGGCTGGCTGGTGCCCTTGTTAGCCTCGCAAAACGCGCAGGCGTCATCCATACAGAGACCGAGGCGACAAGTTGGGATGCACTGCGGGCACTTGCCCCCGGCAACCGCCCGCTCATCGTCAATGCTAAACCAAAGCCACTGGCCGACACTGAAACCATTTGGGATGCGCCGAACCCGAAAGAGTTTGTCATTGCCTCGCAAATCACCTTCACAGAAAACGGTCGTGCAGCAAAAGGTATCCTGAATACGCATGATGCTTTTGCTGCTTTCATCCACCGGGACAAAGGATTGGACATGGCTGTCCTTTACCCTTTCCAAGACCCGCTCTCGCCTGACGCGCGCTACTATGGTATTTTCTACCGCGTTGCCAAAGCAGGCTCGTTCGACAAGGCGCATGAATATGAAGTGCTAACGGATGAGATTGTTGGAGTCGGCGATGCGCTGGGGCTCGAAGCTCACGATGTCAACGAGACAAAAGGTGCTGCTGCCGTCCCCTGCCTTCCTTGGCGAGGGTTGCAGAACCGGCAAAAAGACACGCTTGATCTGTCCTACATATATTCTGGTGGCGCTCCGATTATCACCGGCGATGGCATGGCACGGTCCGCCGTTGCGGCAACTGCTGGAGCGGAGGCAATTCTAAACGGCCGCAATCCTGTTCCTGAAATGAACACAGCGCTTCGTCGCTACCGATTTTTAAACTGGAGCCAGTGCCGCATGATGACCCATGCGCCAGCGCTCACGGCAAAGGTTATTGGCCTGAAACCAAGCTTAGCGTTGGCAGGCCCAGGGCTGTCGCGTGATTTTGATATGTGGGCGGGTGCCTATTGACCGCGCGCAGCCCACAAAAAAGCAAGCGCCTTTCGAGCGCCTGCTGGAAAATCTTGCGATGACGAAAACCGTCTTAGCCCATGATGAAGGCACAGACCTTATTGTTGTCGAGGTCGCGGAAGTATGCGCCATAAAATGCGTCAGTCCGCGCACCTGGTTCACCTTCGCATGTGGCGCCAAGCTCAATTGCTTTAGCGTACATAGCGTCAACTTCTTCTTTGGAAGCAGCTTGCAGCGCCAACATGTTGCCATTGCCTGGCGTTGCTTGCTTTTCATCATAAGGCACACAAAGAGACAACATTGCGCCACCTTTTTCGTCCGCCCAGAAAATGATGCGGTCCATGCTGAAAAGACGTTTTCCGCCAAAAGCACCGAGGAAATCGTCGTAAAATTTCGCGCCTTTTTCAAGGTCATTAGATCCAAGTGTTGCGTATCCGATCATCAGAAATCTCCCTTACTGCCGGTTGGGGGTCCCACCGGTCTTTGTTGAACTTGCCATAACGTACCTAATCTTTGGAGGAATACAATGTCATCTCGTCATCACGCTTTGCTGATCGCCCATGGGGCGCTGATTATCATTTTGGGCCTTGTCGCCGGCGTGCCATTTTTGTGGGCACTTGAAGCCGTTGCAGGTGGCGGTGGGGCGGAGGCTGCTGAAAGCCTGCGTGCCTGGCGCATGGCGCACATGGAAGGCGTGTTGAACGGCATGTTGATGATTGCCGTCGCTGCCGCCGCCAAACAATTGGTTCTGCCCGAAAGCCGCGCGGCTATTATCACATGGGGCCTTATCATCACCGGCTGGGGCAATATTGTAGCCTCATTTGTTTCCGGCATTACAGCAGGCCGCGGCCTTTCATTTACGGGTTTTGATTGGAACACTCTTACATTTGTTCTGTTTTCCGCAGCGATCATTGGTGTATTCGCGGCCATGGTCGTACTTGCAGTAGCTGGATTCAGCCAGGAAAGCGACTAGACACAGCATTGGCGGAAATTGCTGGTATCTTGTCATTTCCGCCAACATGCTATCCGCCTATTGTCGATCCCAAACTGACAACAGGAGCGACAATATGCGCATCGTCTTTTTTCTCTATGACGGTTTTACAGTCCTAGATGCCATTGGACCCTATGAAACACTTTGCCGACTTCCCGGTGCAGAAGTGACATTTGTTGCCAAGCAAGCTGGCATGGTGGCAAATGATATCCGTCTCATCGACATTTATGCACCTCTCAGCATCGATGACGTCAATAGCGCCGACATTCTTGTGGTGCCAGGCGGCTTCGCCGATGAAGCAGTGCGCAACGACCCTCACCAAATGGATTGGATACGAAAGATCTCCAAAACCACACAGGTGAATGCGTCGATCTGCACCGGCTCCCTCATCTTCGCAGCCGCCGGATTGCTGGACGGCAAAAAAGCAACCACACACTGGGCACGCTTCGAGGTGTTGAAAGACTATGGCGCCATTCCCGTCGAGGAGCGTTGGGTCGACCACGGCGATATCATCACAGCGGCTGGCGTTTCAGCGGGCATCGATATGGGGTTGTACCTGTGTGCGAGACTTGCCGGTGATGATTATGCCAAAGCGCTCCAACTCGCAATTGAGTATGCGCCCGAACCACCATTCAATTCAGGCCGTGTGAGTGATGCCGCACCAGAGATTATCGAACTTGTTGCGGCAACAATGGGCGGGCAGGAAAAACCATCCGCCCCGCGTGCGTTGCCAGATCATATGCACAGGGTCAGCCGCGGCGGCTGACCTCTGCCAACAATCCTTGGTTCATGGCGTTAAAATCTTCCTTCATGACATTTAGGTCAAATGCCCAAAGCATTAGACCTGAAAAGCTTTCGCCATGAACAAAACGTGTGCCTCCATTGTGGGGCTCGAGTTTGAAAAAGTGCTCCCCATCAAAGATACCAGGCACCAGTAGAATGCCTTTCCAGCGGAATTCTTCACCTGGATCAACAGTCAGAACGGTCGGCGAGATATCCATGTCGCCAAAGGCTTTTGAAGCGAAGTGAACGGTCAATTTTTCACCTGCTGTCATTTCTCCCTCCATGGACGTTAGGAACGGATTCCAGTTTCCAAAGGTTTCAAAGTCTGACAGTACAGCCCAAACTTCTTGTGGACTTGCGGCGATCTGAACTTCTGTCGTGACGGTTTGCTGTGGCGCAAAGATCCACCCACCAACTAGAATAATAATGATACCTGCAAAGACTTTCATGGTCGTTTTCATCAATCTTCTCCAAATTTGAAATTTTATAGAAAATTCAATAATTGAACTCAACTAAGAAAATTAGGTGCGACGGTGCTTAGCGGCTCTCAATCCCCTTCAACAAACACTCGATGACCCCTTCGGCTTCACGCTTCAGATCCGCCAGGGAGAGCTGTGTAATCATTTGTGAAAATCGAAACTTGAGCATTGCGATCTGAAGTGTTTCGGCGATGCTGGTTGCATCTTTGATCGCAAAGCTACCCTCAGCATTTCCTGCCTGCAGAATCTCAGACAAATGAACACGCGCCGCAGCCAATAAAGCATTTGCGGCTTTAGGACGTTGACGTCCGATGCGGTCAAGCACCTCCTGATAGTGCGGATTGGCTTCCAAGAATTCATAAGTGATTTCCAGATCCGCGATCAAAAACTTTTTCAATCGCTGAACCGGCGCACCTGATTTTGCGCGGGCCTTTACCCTTGCAATCAGTGCATGGCTTTCATGGTCTGCGAGAGCCACCGCAATGTCGATTTTCGCCGGGAAGAAATTATACAGATGGGCAGGTGACACCCGACACGCCGCACTCAGCGCCTCTACGCTCATGCGCTTATAGCCACCGCTTTTCAAAAGCACTGCAGCCACACCTAAAATTTCCGTGCGGCGTTCGTCTGTTGTCTTTGCTGCCGTTCTGGCCATAGGCTTCTCCAATAATTGAATATTTAGTATTTTTTCAATTATTGTCAAGACCCAATGCGATTTGGGAGTCTTTCAACTCAAATCTGTGCGTTAGGCGACGCCGAATTGTCAATTTGCCAAATGCTATAAAGCATTGCGTGACACGCTTCTCTGTGGCGACAATCTGAGGATGAGGCGCAGTTTTTTAGGGCAAAGAGACACTTTGCGCCTTCTCCAACAAGTCCAAATTCTCTCATGAGGCTTGCTGAGGCCACTTTGTCCCGGCAGATTTGTTCCATAGCCCATGTCCTTTCGTGCGAATTATTTCCATGTTGCCCATCTTTCTAGGGTCCTTGCCTTGACCAAGATCAAACCGAACAAAAGAGATGTCGCTAGCACTGAATGGCAGTTTTAGACGTTCAAGCCTTTGCCCAGCAAGCCGCCTTTTCGACGCGACATTCGCATTAGACGCAATGGGGATGCCTGCGCTACCTTTGTCAAAACAACAAATTGAAAATACTTGATTAAAAATACTTGATTAAAAATACTTGGGGGAAAAATGCCCGGCACCAATCCATTTGATCCAGCACTCTATAAGCCAGAGGCAACCTCTGCAGAGACAAAAGCCATAAACGACGCGCTAATCGACCTACTAAACAATAATGTCGACAATTGGGACATTGGTGTCACAGAAGCCCGGGCACGCCGTGATCGTGGCGAAGGCCCCTTCCCGCTCACGCCAAAATCAGAGCGTGCGGTAACAAGGACCATTCCAGGCAAAGATGGTGACATAGAGCTGCGCATTATCGCCCCGGAAAATCCTCGCGGAGCCTATCTTCATCTTCACGGCGGCGGATGGGTTTTTGGCTCTGCGGACGGCCAAGACCCCATGCTGGAACGCATCGCGGACAGAACAGGCTTAGCCGCTGTCAGCGTCGAATACCGTTTAGCGCCAGAACACCCCTTTCCAGCTGGGCCTGATGATTGTGAGACAGCAGCGCTCTGGCTGGCAGAGAACGCCAAAGCCGAGTTCGGGTCAGACCTTCTCACCATTGGTGGGGAGAGTGCTGGCGCACATCTTGCCGCCGTTACTCTTCTGCGCATGCGTGACAGGCACGGGTTTTCTGGCTTTGCTGGCGCCAACCTTGTGTTTGGTGCTTATGACTTGCGCTGGACGCCAAGCGCACGATCTTATGGTAGTGAACGCAATTTAATTTTGCGTACTAAAGATTTGGAGAAATTTGGAGAATGCTTCCTGCCTAAAAGTGTAGATGCAGCAGACCCGGACATTTCACCCTTGTTTGCTGACCTCACGGACATGCCGCCTGCCCTGTTTAGCGTTGGCACAGATGACGCCCTGCTTGATGACAGTCTATTTATGCACGCCAAATGGATTGCAGCCGGCAATGAAGCAGAGCTTGGTATCTACCCCGGTGGCGCCCACGGGTTTGTTGCATTCCCGGGTGCTTTGGCCGCTTCAGCCGTTGAACGCATGGATGCATTTTTGAACAAGGTTGGTCGCTGACGCCGCGTCGGCGACCCTTTCCCTCTCATCCATGACATTTGGGCGTATTGACCGTATGGTCACGCCGAAATTCATAACTCATGAGCCTCCATGTCGACCTATATCCCCACTCTTCAAAGCACCGTCAATACATGGCAATGCGACGAAGTCGGTCATATGAACGTTCAGTTCTATGTAGCCGCAGGTGCGGACGCCACACGCGCCTATGGTGTTGCAAAAGGGGAAATGGGACCCATTGTTTCCGATAGCGATCACGTGCGCTTTCACCGCGAACTGCGGGCCGGAGATATTTACACCTGTCAGACAAGTGCGGTTGGCGCAGAAAAACGCGGGCTTGTCCTGTCTCATGAAATTTACAATCGTAGTACCAATGCATTGGCGGCCACAATCGTTGCACGTACGAACCTCAAAATATCCGGGATCAAAAATGTGTTTGGGCAGCTGAACGAGCTTGCTCGCCCGCGCAGCATCGCTGATCGATCCAGTTTGCCCATGTTGCACTTGCACGATGAAACCGCCGAACAGTTGATCCCGATTTATCAAGGTATTGTTCAACCAGAACATTGCGATGTCGCTGAAAACATGCGGCAGCAATTCATCATGGCGCGTTTTTCGGACGGTGCCGCCCACCTATGGCATCACGTCGGCTTTGACCGCGACACCATGTTGAAAGCCCGCCGGGGAACTGTGGTGTTGGAAATACGCGTCGATCACTTAACCACCATAAAGCCAGGCACTGTGCTCATCGCCAAAAGCGCAATTATTTCCGTTGAAGGAAAAGTTCTCACCTTCGCTCATTTCTTGTTCGATGGCGCGACGGGGAACTTGGTCGCGTCTGGGGAAGCTGCGGCTGTACTTCTGGATCTGGACGCGCGCAAAACAATTGCGTTTGGGGATGCAGAACGTGCCGACATTGACCCGTTCATCATGAGGTTCTGAATGCATGGCTGAGATGATTGAAACCTACAAGGGTTATGTGAACCCATGGGAATGCGATGAGATGGGCCATATGAATATTCAGTTCTATATGGGGAAAACATCCGACGCCGCTTTTCACCAGCAATCTTTTATGGGCTTAGGCTATGAGCACCAAAGGTCAGAACGTACAACCTATGTTGCACTGGAACACCATATTCGCTTTCACAAAGAACTCTTTGCGAGCGATCTTGTGGCGGTGCGCTCGGGTGTTTTCTCCATCTCTGAGAAAACCATGCGCATCTATCAAGAAGTACGCAATGCGTTGACCGATGCTCTGTCAGCTACGCTTGTGGTGGATGTGGGGCATTTGGATATGAATGTGCGCAAGCTCGTGCCCTGGACAGATTTCACGAGGGTTCAAGCTGAAAAAACATTGATCCCCCGACCATCATATTCAGAACCAAAATCACAAGCAGACGGGTCTCTGGACCGTGATGTTTCGCTGGTCCGTGCCAAAACACTGGGCCTGCATGAAACCAACCGATCAGCTGTTAATCGGTGGGAATGCGACAACAATGAACATATGAATTCGCGTTTCTATCTTGCGCGTTTTTCAGAGTGCCAAGGTCACATGTGGGCGCATGCAGGGCTAGATCGCCACGCCCAAAAAGCAAAAGGCCTGGCAACTGCGACCGTGGAAATGCGCATCGCCTATTTTCAGGAACTGAATGCTGGCCAAACTCTTTTCGTGCGAACCGGCCTTGAAGCGCAAGGCCCAAGAACACTGCGTTACAAACATTGGATGTTCAATTCTGAAACCGGAGAACCCGCAGCAGCAGCAGAAGGCACAGCGCTTTTAATCTCGCGCGAGACACGCAAAGCCGTTGAGCTACCAGAAGAAATTCGTGCCAAACTTACCTAAGCAGCGCATCCTTATTCACTAAACGGAGAGATCAATGGCCATGTTAGAGCTATACAGAAGTTCGGTCCAAACCTGGGAAACCGACGGCATGGGCCATATGAATGTTCAGTTCTATTCAGAAAAGGCAACAAGTGCTCTGGCCTCTCTCAGCATCGCCCTTGGTCATGGACGTGACGAAATTTCACAGACCGGCGCGCATTTTGTTGCAGAAGATCATCATATTCGCTTCTTGCGCGAGCAACGCCCAGGTGCTCCCATTTTTATTCGTGGGGGTGTTGTTGACGCCGATGCCAATCGCCTGACCTGCTATTTTGAAATGGTGAACACCGTGTCGGGTGATGTTGCAGCGACATTCTTTACACATGCTTCTTTGCGCTCAGAGCGTGATCGCTCACACGTTGCAATTTCCGACACCATAATTTCAAAAGCAAAAACCCTGAGCGTGGAGGTTCCTGCACATGGGAGCCCGCGTGGCCTCACACTTTCTCCGCCGCGTGCAGCGCCAACACTTCTTGAGGCCGAGAAAATGGGTCTCATCACAACTTTTCACGGTGAAGTATTGCGCGACTGGTGTGTGCAGGGAGATTTCCTAGCGACACGCCGTTACATGGGCATCATCTCAGATTCAATCCCCAACCTCTTGGCGCTCACACGGGGCGACGATCGCTCTAAAGACAGTACCACCGGTGGCGCTGCCCTTGAGTACAGGTTCGTCTATCGCGGGGCCCCGCGCCATGGCGATGTTTTGACCTTGCGAAGTGGACTAAAAGAAGTCACTGACAAAACCTACACCTGGGCACATTGGTTGTTTGATGTGGAAACGGGCGCCTGTGTCGCCACAGCAGAAGCCGTCGCCATTGCTCTTGACTTGGTCGCCAGAAAAGCCATTCCCATTCCCGAAGAGATGAAGACGGGCTTGAAGAAATTTGTTGTCGCTGGGCTAGGCGTTTAGACGATCAACGCGACGACTTGCGTCTTTCTTTTGACCTGATGAGAATGCCACGCTCACCTGCAATACGTTGAATGGTCTTCGTGCCTCGCACCAGCCGATAAAGTTCCTCCATATCTTTTTTCATACGGGCTTCTTGAGCTGCGTTGCGAGTCGTCTTATAGAGCGCGCGTAGTTCTGCCTCAGATAGCGCTTTCACAAATGCTTCTTTTTCCGGTCGATCACGGTCCGGTTCGTCAAATCTCAAGACCATTGCGCTTGTCCTACTTGCTCCACGCTCTATGCTTGCGCACAAACATAAGGGAGAGCAAGCAATGGATGCGTCGGCATTTCTAAAAACCGCCAAAAACTTCAGAGACCAGGTAATTGAACCTAATGCAACGGCCTGGGATGCAGCACGGTGCCAGCCTATTGATGCCCTTCGCGACGCGGCAAAGGCGGGGCTCTTCAAACTAGAGACATCCGCATCCGCCGGTGGATATGGCCTTTCTTTCTTGACCAAACTTGCGGTTTGCGAAGAGATGTCTCGCGGCTGCATGGCTTTTACCTTCGCCTTCATCAATACGCAAAATGTGGCAGCGCGCCTCGCGGAGACGGGAAGTGACCGTTACCGCTCAACTCATGTTCCGGCGTTAATGTCCGGCGAGCGATTTGGCGCAACTGCATTGTCAGAACCAGGTGTGGGCAGTGATTTTGCGGGCATCGCCACTCACGCAACAAAAGTGGCAGGTGGTTGGGAGCTGACGGGCGAAAAAGGCTGGATCACCAATGGGGAAATTGCCGACTTGTTTGTGACCTACGCACAGACTGACAGTTCAGCTGGATGGCGTGGCATAGGCTCGTTTCTTGTGGATGGCACAAAGTCTGGCTTCACACGCGTAAAACCTTATGCGCTTGCGGGCGGCCATAGCATTGGCGCTGGCGGTTTCAAACTTGAGAGCTATTTCGTTCCCGACGAAGATGTATTGCTGGGACCTGGAGATGCGTTTAAATCCGCAATGTCGGGCGTGAATGGCGCACGGGTCTATGTGGCTGCCATGTGTGCTGGCATGGTAGCTGATGCATTGCAGAAGGCCGTGGATTATGGCGGAACACGCACCACGTTCGGTTCATCCCTGCTCTCTCATCAAGGCTTGAAATGGACACTGGCAGATGTCGCAACCGAACTAGAAGCGATGCGCGGACTCACCCATTGGGCGGGCACCCTGATCGTCGACAAACGCGATGCTGTCATGCGTGCAGCGCAAGCCAAGAAGTTTGCGACTGACCGCGCGGTTGGTCTCATCGAAACGTGCATTCAGGCGATGGGTGCGCACGGGCTACGCGAAGAACACGGCCTTGGCCGGCACTTGATCTGTGCAAAAATTGCGGGCTACACAGACGGCAGTATTGAAATGATGAACGAGCGCATAGGCGCTGGGCTTGCCAAAGAATATGGGCCCGCGTGAACCTCAACTGTCGTCATCGGGGGTACCATCATTGCTGAAGGGGTTTTGCTGCAATTCCTCATCCATCTGTTGCATCTCATCACCAAAAATGCGGGCCGCACGGGCGAGACGTTTGCTCATGGATTCAAAGAAGCTGAAAGCTTCATCAAGCTCTTCATCCGTTGGCACACCTGCACGTTCTGCAGGTGTTTTTGCTTCCAGCCGCTCTAAGCGTTCTGTGAGCTCAGCAATTTGTGTTTCATAGGCAGCACGTTCGTCGGCTGCCAGATCGCACGTGAACCCACCTGATTTCTCACGACAATGGGAGACTTCACCCGTCTCTGTGTTGAGACGCAGAAATCCATCCTCTGTCTCACTCATTGAATAGCGTGGGCTCTCTGCCCATGCCGCACCGCTCGCAATCAATCCGCCGCTCAACACCAAAGCCATCCAGGTGAGTTTCATCTTACTAATCCCAATCATCGCGCGCGTGCGCTTGCGTACCCAAGTGCAAATTGACGCTAGAATGCGGCGAGAATGGGACTATGACTTCAGGTTTCATTTTCCGCAGTAATGCGCGCATCGAGAGCCAAAATCTCGCGTCTGGCAATCTCGGGAAACTCCATCGGCAAAAAATGCGTGGCAGTGCCGATGCGCAAGATCGTCGCCTTTTTGTCTTGCCTGCCAATGATCATTGGCGCATCGCCACGACACGTTGTTCCCACGCCTGCATAAAGCAGGGTCAAGGGACATTCCAACTTGTGTAGTGACGCAAACGTATCGTGATTGTGACCACGAAAGTTGGCCGCTTCCCATGCAGGCGCACAGCTAAGTTCTACGTCTCCACTATCCAGATCATTGGTGCCGCCCACCACATAGTCTTTGATCATTTCAACCGGCCACGTGCGGAACGCACCCCGCCCTGTATATTTTTCAACGATTGTTTCTCTGTCTGGAAAAACAGAGCGACGTTTTTCGGCACCAGTTGCCAAATCATGTGGCCCCAGACCAATGCCCAGTTTCTGCATCCACCTAAGCATACGCCCTTGATGACGATGGATCATGACCGGGTCCATCAACACAATGCCACGCACAAGATCCGGACGGCGTGCAGCTGCCATGATGCTGGTGGTGCCCCCCATAGAATGTCCACCCAGCAAAACCGGTCCGCCGGTCTCTTCTGCAAATCTTTCCAACAAAGCTACAAGGTCATCACCATATCGGTACCATCCCGTTTGCGTCGTAGGATCTGCGGTAAGTGTCGTTTTTCCATGGCCACGGGCATCCCACGCACGAACATGGAAATTCTCCGCCAACGGGCTCAGTAGATGATGATAGGTCTGCCCGTTAAATCCATTTGCATGTGCGAAATGCAATGTCGGTAAATTTTCCGCTGTCTTCCATTCCAGAAAAGATTGGGCGCCGTCGGCATGGTCATATGTTTTGCGACCCGGCTCAGGACCAGTATTTGCTTGGGGGACATGCATGTTCACTGATTTACTTTCAAGCTTCGAGGAGCGATTTTCGTTTTAACCAACCTGTGACCAAAACAACAGCCTCAGCCATTTTGTCTGGTTGCCCAATATAATAGTGCGTTGCGCCTTCGATCACATGAAACTCTTTGTCGGCGTGCTGTACACCTTTTAACAGGCGTTCCCCATGGCTGGGTGTACAGCCATCATCCGCACTATTTTGGATGACGAGGACCGGTACGGAAATATCAGCTGCACATTCAGGCCCCTTTGCCCGTGAATGTTTGATGGACCATTGAGAAAGCCAGGCGCGCAGCGATGAAAACCGCGCCAGCCCTGCGGGCATCATATTCACTGTTTTTGGCTCGCCCATGAAACACCAGTTTGGGCCCTTACGGTCATTGGGATCCACGTTCAGGTCCAGCCAGCGCGGGTCTGCCATTGTGCCATGGACGACAAAACAAAACTCCTCATTTGGCGTGCCTGCCTGTTTTAACTCGTCCAATTTTGCAAAAACAAAATCATCTATCCGCTCTGACCTTGCAACCTGCGCATCCCGGTATCGCTTCAGATATTCTGCTGAGTATGGTGGTTGATTGGGATTTTCAGGATCGTAAAGGTTCAATTCTACGTCGCGTCTCGACAGATCGCTCTCATCAATAATCGACGCATCCAGCCACTCCGTCAAAATGATGGCACGGCTAACATGCGCCGCCAATTGCAAGACAGCATCAGCTGGAATAAGTCCGGCGCCCACAACATCCACAGAGTCACCAGCTGGCGTGTGGGTGATGGTCGGTTTTTCCGCTTGAGATTGATAGAACATGGAAAGCGATCCGCCACCCGACCAACCGGCAAGGATTACTGTCTTAAAGCCCAACTTCTCCTTGGCGTACTTGATGTATTGACCAAGGTCCAAGATGACCTTTTCCATAATCAAGCCGCTGTCGTTGTGAGGATAGCGACTGCCACAACATAGGCAGTGCACACCTGCCGCCGCCAAAGCATTGGGCATTGGCAACAGGTTCATGGTGCCTGTTGGATGCATGAAGATCAGAATTGTGTCTGATGGAGTATTAGGCTTCAGGTACTGCCCTTCCACAACAATCGTATCCAGCGCACCAGCATATGTTTCTTTAAACGCTGACTTTTCCTGCCAATGAAGAAAAACAGGGAGCCGCTCAACCTCAATTTGATTTGCCATTGCCTTTTCCCTTCTCAGTTTCGCGCCTGTTTGCACGAGCTTAGGCGGCAGATTCCAAGGGGACAAGCCACCTTTGGAAACCTCTGAGTGTCGCTGCGTCAGCTAACAAATACATCAAACCAAGAACCAATGGTTTGTAATGTTTCATTGAAGAAAAAATAGCCGATGGTGATTGAGACACCCCACACAGCAAAGCCTGCGAGCACTCCGGCAAGTCCGGTACGCATGAGCGTGGCCAGTTGATAGAGACCAAAAATCACAAAGGGAATGAGGACCAGAGAGAACCATTCTGCGTGTGAGTCAATACCGATGAAACCTGCTAGCACTGTGACCAGAACGAGGACCAACAAAATGATGGGCAGGACAATGGCGGCAATGACTGCATCACGCAAAAAAATGAAGAACATCGATTTATACTCTCTCCACAGACAAAAGCGTGCCCCACATTTTTAGGGGAGCGACGTAGCGCTTACCTATGCTACACGCCTTAGCATACCTGGAAAAAGGTCGCCTAACAGGCCAAGAAACCAGAGAAATATCCTGAACTGCAGTGCGCCCGCTTACAGCTTCAACAAGTTCGTCGCTTGCCTGCTGCCCTTCTTTTAACGTGATCAAACCTGCTTGCTGGACGGCCGTGATGTGAACGAAGGCGTCCTTGCTTCCATCATTAAGTTCGACAAAAATCAAAGCCTTTGGCTGAGTTGAACCATTTGACTGTCTCGTTCGGTATCTCTTCATCTCGTTCTTGTGTCCGCAATCCAAAGCTGACAATTGTTTTGATCTATGACTTTAGGTGAGAGTTATGACAGGTCTGCGACGGGCTTTTCATTTTGAGCGTACCTGTGGAACACGCGACTTCATCGGGAAAATCATGTCATAGGCCCAATTATAGGCAAAGGTGACAATCGGCGTGATGAAGAGAAAACCAATGTCTAACAACAGCGCAGACAAAAGACTGACCTGAAGCGCACAAGCGACCATCGGCACAGAAAAAACCAACAAAGTGATTTCAAACAGGACGGCGTGTAACGCTCGAAGCACAACAGAGCGCGGCTGCAATGGTTTGTGCAATCTCAACAACGCATGATCGAAGGCGATGTTGAACAGATAATTAGCACCCATTGCTATTGCCGACAGGCCAACACCCAAGGCTCCAATACGCACCATGGATTGTTCGAAAAAAAAGGCACCCAGTGGCACGAATATCGCCAACAAGATTGCTTCGAACAAAACGGCATGACGGATGCGATCAGCTGTGGTGCGAAGTTCAAATTCTGGATCGTCGGCGGTCATGAAACCTCAATGGTGTGCTCGTAAAAAGGCCCCCAACGAATAACCGATGGGGGCCGATACAATTTATCACTTTAGTGCCGAAATGGCAGAGAGTGGC
>Ga0209344_10003383_pt1 | contig 15886 bp, 14 predicted proteins | sample Cruoilmetagenom6_FD_187293 | JGI IMG/M metagenome (GOLD analysis project Ga0209344, IMG submission 187293) | Oil polluted marine microbial communities from Coal Oil Point, Santa Barbara, California, USA - Santa Barbara Oil Seep Sample 6 (SPAdes)... | ecosystem: Environmental > Aquatic > Marine...
AGCGCTGCGTCAGCCTCAGGCGCAGCAGTGCCAAGGGCACACTTAAATCTAGCTTCAAAACTGCCTGGCAGGCAGCGAACTGCGGATGAAGAGACTCGAACTCCCACACTTTGCTGAGCCGCCTATACGGCAACCCGGCTACGCCACCTATTTTACGGATTATGCACACTTCGAGTAGCGCGGCGTAAGCGTTAGCGCAGCGGTGCCACGGGCACACATCTTAAATCTAACCACAACTGTCTGAATGAGGCTTTTTTGGCGCCACGTTCAACGGTTAACCCCACGCGTGCGGAGATCTGCTGTCACCATTGGACAGAGCCGCCGCGACTTCAGGTTCATCCCCGCCCGTGCGGGGATCGGCTCAGCAGAACTAACGCCCGCATTAATCGCAGCGGTTCATCCCCGCCCGTGCGGGGATCGGCGCTCCCACTTGCTGTTTACCCTCGCTGTGCCCGGTTCATCCCCGCCCGTGCGGGGATCGGGCCTGTACCCCACGCCAGGTGGATGGAGCTGTCGGTTCATCCCCGCCCGTGCGGGGATCGGTGGCGCTCGAAGCCGACCCCATTTCTAAAGAGCGGTTCATCCCCGCCCGTGCGGGGATCGGCAAGAGGTGGCAAACCGCGCCGCTGAACTTGGCGGTTCATCCCCGCCCGTGCGGGGATCGGATGTAGGGCATGAAGTCGGGCAGCAATTCACGCGGTTCATCCCCGCCCGTGCGGGGATCGGTGGCCACGAAGTACAACATGACCATGGCACAACGGTTCATCCCCGCCCGTGCGGGGATCGGTCAACGCTCAAGATAGTTTCGCGCTTACGCAGCGGTTCATCCCCGCCCGTGCGGGGATCGGGGCAGTGTTCCAGTTATCGATGCTGGGCTGGCCGGTTCATCCCCGCCCGTGCGGGGATCGGATGCATGGTGGCCACACCGTCGAAGCCAGGTTCGATTCATCCCCGCCCGTGCGGGGATCGGGATGACCAAGCGCAAAGACCAGCCGATAAAGCCGGTTCATCCCCGCCCGTGCGGGGATCGGCAACGTTGGCACTGCGAGAGAAAATAGGGCGCCGGTTCATCCCCGCCCGTGCGGGGATCGGCCTGAATGACCTGCTGCAGAACACGATGATGAACGGTTCATCCCCGCCCGTGCGGGGATCGGACTTGGCTAAACGCCAATGGCGTCAAAGTTACCGGTTCATCCCCGCCCGTGCGGGGATCGGTTAAACAGTAAACATAAAACATAGGGGGGTAACGGTTCATCCCCGCCCGTGCGGGGATCGGGCCCTTTACCCGCAAGGTGATGCTCTGGCCATCGGTTCATCCCCGCCCGTGCGGGGATCGGGTGGCGGGTACCGGACTGCCAGAGCCGCCATACGGTTCATCCCCGCCCGTGCGGGGATCGGTGCATGTGCGCGCCTGCGAGGTTCACGGCGAGCGGTTCATCCCCGCCCGTGCGGGGATCGGCTAAGGAGGGCGGCATATCGCTGCTGCACTGGCGGTTCATCCCCGCCCGTGCGGGGATCGGGTTGAAAATTGGGCCGATGAGATCCCGGTCAACGGTTCATCCCCGCCCGTGCGGGGATCGGGAACCGGCGCCCGCATTATAGGCCGCAAGGGCCGGTTCATCCCCGCCCGTGCGGGGATCGGTCTGGCGTTAGGCCCATGTGATTCATGATCTCCGGTTCATCCCCGCCCGTGCGGGGATCGGAAGCGGGACACAAGCACCGGATTCGCAACATCCGGTTCATCCCCGCCCGTGCGGGGATCGGAAGATCAGCACGAATATATGAAAGCTCACTCGCGGTTCATCCCCGCCCGTGCGGGGATCGGGCCATGCTGTGCGACCGCCCCGCTTTCCGTGACGGTTCATCCCCGCCCGTGCGGGGATCGGCTGAAGGCGAAGAAGGCATTATTGCTAAAAATCGGTTCATCCCCGCCCGTGCGGGGATCGGTCGAGCGCATCCCGCGCCAGCTCAAGGTATGACGGTTCATCCCCGCCCGTGCGGGGATCGGCGCAGTGTGGTGGGAATGTCGCAATCGACAGGCGGTTCATCCCCGCCCGTGCGGGGATCGGCCAAAGCGCCATGACTGCGAACCCGACAAAATCGGTTCATCCCCGCCCGTGCGGGGATCGGTCTCCATCAATCTCGCTGTTCTGGTATTCCAGCGGTTCATCCCCGCCCGTGCGGGGATCGGCAGGCTGCCAGTGCGTTACTCGATACCCTTTTCGGTTCATCCCCGCCCGTGCGGGGATCGGTCCGCACCTCTGGGAACTTAGTGGAAAGCTCTCGGTTCATCCCCGCCCGTGCGGGGATCGGACCCCATTACCGTTACGACCCATTGGCGGCATCGGTTCATCCCCGCCCGTGCGGGGATCGGGCGCTCCACGCCGCCCTGCATCACAGATAGCGCGGTTCATCCCCGCCCGTGCGGGGATCGGCTTCATCTCATCCACCACAGACAGAATGATATCGGTTCATCCCCGCCCGTGCGGGGATCGGCTGCCTGGCTTGCGGGTGTTTGATCGCAACGCCGGTTCATCCCCGCCCGTGCGGGGATCGGGCGGCTACATCTCTGATGAGGGGGCGCGCAACCGGTTCATCCCCGCCCGTGCGGGGATCGGTTTTGCCACCGTTCGACGGTCTAAACCGAACGCGGTTCATCCCCGCCCGTGCGGGGATCGGCTGCAGCGCTATGTAAATCTACGCCCTGCAGACGGTTCATCCCCGCCCGTGCGGGGATCGGACCTACAGCGATATCGTAAACCAGCCCGATAGCGGTTCATCCCCGCCCGTGCGGGGATCGGTTCAAGCAGCGCCTCAAACTGCGGGCCTGCTTCGGTTCATCCCCGCCCGTGCGGGGATCGGTGTCATCGGTGGCATAGAACGACTGTTCAACGCGGTTCATCCCCGCCCGTGCGGGGATCGGGCCCCGTAGACCCCAAATAACGTTTAGCAATCCGGTTCATCCCCGCCCGTGCGGGGATCGGTCTTTTTGCTTTTTTCTTCTGTACTCGGAGTACGGTTCATCCCCGCCCGTGCGGGGATCGGTGGTGCCACGTTTCATCAAAGAAGCGCCCTGCCGGTTCATCCCCGCCCGTGCGGGGATCGGTTGTTGTTTTCCAGCGCTGTAATGTGGTGTAGCGGTTCATCCCCGCCCGTGCGGGGATCGGTATCGTTACCCTTTCTGGCGTTTTTGGCTGATCGGTTCATCCCCGCCCGTGCGGGGATCGGTCACGCTCTGCGTTTTGCTCATTCCACCACTGCGGTTCATCCCCGCCCGTGCGGGGATCGGCGGGGCATTGCGTGAGCGGGAGATTATTAGTGCGGTTCATCCCCGCCCGTGCGGGGATCGGTAATCTGGGCTTTCATTGAGCAGGGTAAGATGCGGTTCATCCCCGCCCGTGCGGGGATCGGACTTACAGAGCCAGTCACTCATAACTCCCCAGCGGTTCATCCCCGCCCGTGCGGGGATCGGTCGTAAGCTCAGGCTTTCAGGACTATGCAGGGCGGTTCATCCCCGCCCGTGCGGGGATCGGCGTGGCTGCCAGGGCGCTTTGTGCCACTTCGGCGGTTCATCCCCGCCCGTGCGGGGATCGGGGCCTCTTGCAGCTGCAGCGGGCTATTGCCTACGGTTCATCCCCGCCCGTGCGGGGATCGGACAGCGAAACACCTCAAGGTACTGGCATCGGACGGTTCATCCCCGCCCGTGCGGGGATCGGGTTGAGCGGACTGTTCGGATCTGACCGTAAATCGGTTCATCCCCGCCCGTGCGGGGATCGGGCTCGCTCAACCGTCACCGGATATGTTACCAACGGTTCATCCCCGCCCGTGCGGGGATCGGGCAATGCTACTGCTGCTGCATCTAGCGCCACACGGTTCATCCCCGCCCGTGCGGGGATCGGCTGTAGCGCTTGCGTGGCGTGGCTAGCTCTAGCGGTTCATCCCCGCCCGTGCGGGGATCGGTCCGCCAGATCGCCGAAGGCGCGGGCATCGGCCGGTTCATCCCCGCCCGTGCGGGGATCGGATAATGCTGAGCTACTGCGTGAGCAAATAAGCCGGTTCATCCCCGCCCGTGCGGGGATCGGAGTCTTGGTCGGCCTACTGGATTAGCCATTATCGGTTCATCCCCGCCCGTGCGGGGATCGGGTTTACTTTATGACGCACATCCAGACTGATGACGGTTCATCCCCGCCCGTGCGGGGATCGGGCGCGACCGCTCATTTTCGGCTCGCTCCATTTCGGTTCATCCCCGCCCGTGCGGGGATCGGACCTGGAAATTCACCCCGATATGGCCTGTCGGCGGTTCATCCCCGCCCGTGCGGGGATCGGGGCGGTTTTGATGACTTCGACGATGAGGTGCCCGGTTCATCCCCGCCCGTGCGGGGATCGGCAGGTAAAGCTCCTCCATTTCCACAGCGGGCGCGGTTCATCCCCGCCCGTGCGGGGATCGGCGTGTACGGCAAGCAAACTCGCTTGGTTGGCGCGGTTCATCCCCGCCCGTGCGGGGATCGGGGATTTGTACTCGTAGGGTGGAGGGATTTGTACGGTTCATCCCCGCCCGTGCGGGGATCGGGTGCGCATCTTCAATGATGGTGCTTACCGAACCGGTTCATCCCCGCCCGTGCGGGGATCGGGCCCATACCGGCGCGTTGCAGGCGCTCGGTGCCGGTTCATCCCCGCCCGTGCGGGGATCGGTGCTGGTGGCCCTGGTCTGGCTGGCCATCCGCGGGTTCATCCCCGCCCGTGCGGGGATCGGTTTCAAAAAAGAAAGAAGGACTGCCATTTCTACGGTTCATCCCCGCCCGTGCGGGGATCGGTAAAGGTTGCCATTCTGAAAACCCCTAGTCAGCGGTTCATCCCCGCCCGTGCGGGGATCGGTTTCCAGGGCGAATGGTCAACGCTGACGGGTGCGGTTCATCCCCGCCCGTGCGGGGATCGGCACAATGAAACACCTGATCATGATCCTGATCCAGGTTCATCCCCGCCCGTGCGGGGATCGGTTCCTCTGCCGTGGCGTGCAGCGAGCCAATGTCGGTTCATCCCCGCCCGTGCGGGGATCGGGTCGCACCTCTGAACAGGTAGATTTGACCACACGGTTCATCCCCGCCCGTGCGGGGATCGGACTCGTAATCAGACAGTTTTTAGCCGCCAGGCCGGTTCATCCCCGCCCGTGCGGGGATCGGTGATGGGCGCCAATGAAGGCGACGACGCCGGCCGGTTCATCCCCGCCCGTGCGGGGATCGGGCCGCCCATCATGGCAATTAGGCTGTCGATCGCGGTTCATCCCCGCCCGTGCGGGGATCGGGCGGCATGGCGGAGGTTATTTCGGATGCTCGCCGGTTCATCCCCGCCCGTGCGGGGATCGGGCCGCCTACCAGCGCTTGAACCAAAGACTCGTCGGTTCATCCCCGCCCGTGCGGGGATCGGACGCGATCAATCGTGCGCTGATGGACGCCAAACGGTTCATCCCCGCCCGTGCGGGGATCGGACTTGTTGTAGACAGTTGATCTACAAGAAGAAAATAGCAGATAAAAAATCCACCAGCTATTTTGCTTGCCTTTTAAGCAGGCTGAATTATTAAAGAGCAAATAAAATCAGTTAGTTAACTTGTGGCGGCAAAAAGCGCACCAAGCGTAGCCCGTCATGGTCGACGGGTTCTCGGCGGTTTTCACCATAAGTTTGAAATTCAAAGCCGGATTCATGATTGCTGGCCCAGGCCATTGCTACGTTGCCATCTTCAGCTAACGCTTCTACCTGCTCCCAGATCATTTCGCGGATGCGCCTGCTAACGTCACCAACGTAAACTCCGGCTCTAATCTCCAAGAGCCATACTGCTAACCTGCCACGCAGACGTGGCGGCACGGCTTCTGTAATCACTACAAGCATCGCCATTTATCCGCTCCTGTGCCCGGCATCGCCAACTGAAGGTGGCTCTGGAATGGCAGGCGGCACCGCATCGGGTGCTGGTGGCGGCGGCTGAATGTCACCAGCGGCAAGCACATCTTCAATCATGGGGATTAAGCGCTGGAGTATCCGGGATTGCTTGAATGCATCGCGACAGGCGATACGGACTTCCCTTTCCGGCATAGGCGGATTGCGCGCTGCAACTCGAAAGGCCGCGGGTACTACCGTTTCAAACTTCACGATATCGGCAATATCGTACACAAAGCTCAACGGCTTGCCGGTGTGCAGATACCCGATCGCGGGGGCGTAGCCAGCTGCCAAAATAGCGGCTTCGGTTATTCCGTATAGGCAGGCCGTTGCTGATGATAGGCATTGGTTGGCAACATCGGAGGCATCCCACTGTTTAGGGTCATAACGGCGGCCGTTCCATTTAACACCATACTGCTTGGCTAGCAGCTGATAGGTTTTGCGCACCCTTGCGCCTTCCATACCACGCAATTGCTCGATGCTGCGACGGGAAGGCGGCTCTTCACCAAAACGCAGCTCAAACATTTTACGTACCACTTTAAGGCGCAGCTTTTCATCCAACGCCAACTGCGCCTGATAGAGCAATTTATCTGACCGCGCACCTCCCGGCTGGCCAGCGCTATAGAGCCGTACGCCAGCATCCCCTACCCAAATGAGTAGCGTGCCTACCGTAGCCGCCAACTTAATGGCGGCATGCGAAACTCGGGTGCCTGGTTCAAGCAATAGACAAGCCACCGAGCCCACCGGGATATGCATGCGCTCGCCATTCACTTCATCTATGACGACAAAAGCACCGTCGCGTACATCTATCTGCCCCATCCCGATAAAGATCATCGACATACGGTCTTTTTCGGGGATGGGCTTTAGTGGAATAAAGCCCATACTGGTCTCCTAAGGTCGGCGCAGTAGTAGTAAACCACCACCAAAGGCCTTAGCCCGCCCAATGCCGTGGGCCATAGTTTCAATTAGCTTTCCTGGATGGGTAACTTCCAGCAGGCCTTCGTAATCCACCGTAGAGAACTGAACCGGCTTGCCGCTGCCTTTAGTCAGTACATGCTGGCGGTAGGCACCCAGTTCTGGCGTAACCGGCAAGCTAAAGCCCCATGTTTCAGCGCGGCTTTCGAGCCATTCACGGGCCTTGCCATTCATCGCATCAACACAGGCTTGGCTGGTGCGTTGCCCCGGCGGGAATGGCTTTTTAGCTGCCATTAACACATCGGCACGCTGGCCACGTTGCCCTGGCACTGAAACCGCCATTGTGGGGTTAGCGCGTAGGCGAAATGCCAGTCTCTCGCCCACCTTGAGTTCTGGCGCGTAGGGTTTGCTCTCTGCAGTCAGTAAGCCTGCCACTGATACAGGTTCACGATCTGAAAGAACATAAAATAGCGGTAGTCCTTTGGGGCCTCTACTCTCTTCGGCTTCTTCCAGCTCTTGCCGAAAGATAAAGGGCCGTGGCCCTTCGTAGTCAGGGAATAGCTGCCATAAAAGCTGGTGAGCCGTATAGGCTTCAGCGTTCATCACATCAAACAACTTGTCGCGAGACAGCCCGTTCAGGTCAACACGTACACGTGAGAGATACATTAGCGCGCCTCCTCTGCGGCTATGGCCCGGCGAAACTCTAACCGGGGGCCAAACTGCCAGCGCCGACGATTCAACGGCAAATCCCACACATCGTTGTACTCTGCTGCTTGGTCATTGCCGTCTAACGTACTGGCTTCACCCTCCCAGGCGTAGAGCGCTTCATCGGGAAAACGCAGAGCCTTTCTGTCTTCTTGGCAGTTGACCGCCAGCGCAGGGAACGCTATATCAAGCGCTTCTTTAAGCGTGTTGCACTGCCGACGCTGGGGTGCAAGCGGCGCAGCGGGCGGGCAGGATTTTCGCCCTAGATAAAGTGGGTAATGGGGTGTTTTTAGCGCTTGTTCAAGTTCAGCAAGCGTGAGGGTTGCCGCTGGCGTTAGCCACACAGCCACTGTCCATAGACCATCACAGCGATAGTCCCGGCTGGAAAGTATGGTTTTCAGCGTATCGCGCGGCGCGCTTAGCTCTTCTTTGCGGGTGTGATAGCTCACTTTTGACTGTGCGGCAGGCATCTGTACTGTGTGGTAGTCGCGCATCAGCATACCGGGTGTGTACTGTTTTACACCCATGGCAATGCTTTCACGCAGTTGCATTTGGCCTGCATCGTCGTCGCGACGAATACCTAGTGCGGCCCCAAGCAACCCCAAAACAGCCCCTTTGCCAGGGTAAGTCGCAGTAGGGCGCGTTTCACCAACGGCGGCCTCCCCCCAACTAGCTAGGGGCGCATAGAGCCGAAAAATAAGATAGTCGGTCATGCCGCCCCCTTACTGGTCGGTTTTTAAGAAAGCGATCAGTTCAGCAAGATTCCCTTTCTTAATGTCGCCTTTCAACTGCGGTTTTTCATAGTCAGGTTCGGCACTGATTACAAAGCGGCTGTCAGCGCCTGCTTCATAAGCATCATCAAAGGCTTGAGCTTGGCGCTCCAGGCTCTTGATCGCATCAAGCGTTTGATCCTGGCCTGTAACGGGCCGAAGGTAAGCAGTAGAAAGTGAACGCGGCTGCTGGTTGCCCTTTTCCGCCAGTACATAGCTCGCGTGGGCGCGGGAACCAAAGCTGTTTTGTTTGCCCTTGGGAGACGTTTTAACCGCAGCCTCCACCAGTGCCGCAATCGCTTGGTCGGCTAATTCACTATTTCCCTGCAGATTCTCAACCAGTTGCTGGCGGTCAATGCAGATATACAGATAGAACAATCCAGCCCCAAAGCCAGATTCACCAATATGCGCCGCGCCGCGGTCTTTATCACCCGTGTTTAAGTCGTCAACAGCGGTAAAGTAATCGTCTTCCACTTCGGCAGCATGCACAGTAATCGCGTGGGCCACTTGGCAGGCGGCATCGACGTTATATTCAGGCACAGCGGCCAACATGCGTCCAAACAGCGCCACATCGGCGGCGGCAGGTTTGTGGCGTAAGAGCTTTAATTCATCATCGTTTGGCTCGCGCTTCTCTGCCGCCAGTGTCTCCACTAGGTCGCTGATCGCTTGGCGCTCTTCCAGGCCAACATGCACTAACTGTTCAATCTCAAACTCTTTGGCTTCACCTTTTTCTACCTTGCGTAACTTACCAAACACACCGGCAATTTTTTCAGCGCTGGCCGCTGCATTTTTTTCATCTAGTCCTTTTTCTTTGAGCTCTCTATAGGCTTCAGAACCTAAACGTTTAGTGCGCGTGCCCACATGCCCAGCCAGTGCTTCTTCAAAGAGCGCAGAGGTACGCCAAGTACGTTTGAGGCTTTGTGACGACACACGTAGACGCTTAGCACCACCCATCAAAGCAGTTTTGGGGCGGCCCAAATCATCGCGGTTCAGGTTAGCGGGCGGATAAGAGGTGAGTAGGTGCAGTTGAATAAAGTGGCTCATGGATAACTCCGTTAGTGGTGTCAATATGAAGCTAAAAATGGTGACAATCAGTCGTAAAAGTCAGTCGCCGCGGTGGCTGTAGCGAGACGTTGCTGCGAAATAGTCGTTCGCCAGTACAAAACCAAGCCTTTGAGTAGGCTTGGCAGATAAACGCCCACGATGCTCACGCCACCAGAGCGAGATAACACTTGCCAGTAGTACGACACTGATATCCTTCTTATCCGCAAGCGCCAGCGCCCGGCGTAAGCGCTGGATAAACTCCTCAGGCGTACGGCAAGAAAGTAACTGTTGAAAGCGCAGCTCGCTCATCAGCGGTTTACCGGTTTGCTCTTTTTGCTGGCCAAGGCGTAAGGCTAACGACGTGCTCTTCTTTTCCTCGCGCAGCTCCGCGGCTATTAGCGCGATGCATGACCACACTTGTAGCTTTTCATCGCGGTAATCTGTTTGTTTCGTCGTCTCCGGCAGCATCGCCCAAAGCTCACGGAAACCTTGAGTTAACATCGCGGCTTCGGCGCTATCACAGCGGCGCAGTACTGCTCGGACACCTCGGGGCAGTGGTGGCTGGGGGGTGAATGCTTTCAAAGCCTGCGGCGGTAGCGTCAACCGCTGCCACCAACGGCGTAAGGCGGCGGCTTCATCCCGTTTCAAAGCGACGAGCGCTTTTTTCTCCGCCTCGGACAAAATATCTTCTTTTTCGATTGTTTCCGGCGTCTCCACATCACTCATCAGGCGTCTCCTGTCGTTGTTGCAGCAGAGGCCGCATTACGCTTGGCCTTCGCGGAGGGGTCGAAATCACCCTGTTGGATAAAGTCACTCACCACCTTGCTACCTTTGCTCTTACCACCAAGAAAGCTTTGCAGCTGCCGATGGGCAGCGGTAGCGCGTTCAAGATCCATGCTTTCCTGGGCACCGCTTAGTGCCAAATCTTCAAAAACGCGCATTGCTTCCTTCTTCAAGGCGAAGTACCAATGCTCAGCAATGCTGGGAGGGATATGCGGTGGCGGCGAGTCTTGTTGCAGCACTTGCTGAAGCGCTAGCAACGCTTTAAAAAATTCAGGTTCGGTTACATCGTAAAATTGGTTATCAATGGCGCTCATATCGCCCTTGGCATCCGATGGCCGCGAAAACCAGGCGTTTTTAACTTGGGTGCGAACCATCCAGGCGATATTGCGTGATAGCTCGGTCAGTTGGTGTACCCAGGCGCGGAGCCTTTCCTGCTGACCTTGTGGAATTTCTACCAGGGGCATTTCGACGCTGTACCAACCCCGTGGCTTCATATTGTCCATGTCGTAGCCAAACACCCATAGGCGCGCCTCTCTCAGCAACGCCTGGATGTCTTCACCATGCGCTCGCTCTTGTGTCACTAGCTTTTGTTTATGGATATAGCTTTTCAGCACCGATGCCGCGATTGCGCCACTGCTTTCTTCATCATTCAGTACAAAGCCTGACCAGTGCCGATAGCCAAGCCCGCCCGGCTGACCTTTACTGGAAAGTGGCAGCTCATTGGGCTTTTTGGGATCACGTCGGTAGGGTGTTAGCGGGTGTAACCATGGGCCGTCGTAGTTTGCCCCCTGTTTTTTAGCGCGAAGTTCGCGCACTACCCGCTGGGTTTTTCGTCCGCAAATATCGCACGAGCACTCATCTGCATCTTCAAATAGCAACCGAAAGCGGCGCGGCATTGACCAGTAAGCGTGTAGCGGGTGGGTATCTTCAGGCAACACCTCAGTGCCTTTTTTATCGCTTACCCGCGTATCGGTCATCCAGAAAAATAGCGAAGGCTCTTTGGGGTGGGGTGTCGACCACTGCTGTCCTTTCTGAATGGCTTCTTTCTGGGTAATGACGTTTAGCCACAGCCGCTCCCACAAGCTGGCTGTGGATAACTCAGGCATGACCAGTGTGGTCAGCGGGCCACCACCACGAAGGCCCACACGAATACCGGCACCGCCCGCAGGCGCATTGATCTGCATGGTGTAAAGCGCTATGGCCGCACAGGCATCACACATCACATCAACGCGGCCGCGCTTTACGAAAAAGTCAGTATTATTTTTGATGCCGTTAGCGCCGGGGGCATCAATTAATAAGCCGCTAACAGTGGCGTTGTTTACATCCTCAAGCGGATCAAGATCCTGCATAAAGCGGGGGCCGTCGCCGTCCAGCTCAAAAGCGCTACTGAAAGGTGCAAACGCCTTGTCTAACTCTTCAACGCTGGGTCTTTCAAGCAATCGATCAAGCCAATCGTCATGAGTTTTCGGGGGCAGTGCGGTTTGCAGCAGACCGATCAGGAACTGATAGGCTGCTCCTTGAAAGTCCGCTCGCGGCAGGGCAAGGTTAATTACATCAGAATCAGCCACTGCTGAGGGAGGGCGATTCTCTACCTTTCCATCTTTCAACAGGAAGGGTAGCCACGGTTCGTCAAGTAGGTTCATGGGTACCTCAGAAATGCTATAAATTAAAAGAGCTGGCCTCATTACTGAGACCAGCCAATACAATCAACTATTTCTTTGGTTTCTTACTTTTGCGTGTTGGACGAGGTGAGATTGGCCAAGCTTGGTGCCCGTAGTCATGCGCATCGAGAACCTTCCCATCTTTTGTCTTGCGATAGCGTCGGAAAATCATCTTAGCCTCCTTCGAAGGCGTTGAGTTCGAAGTAGACGACTTCTACTTGCGTAGTAGCACCGAAGACCTTAACTTTGTCGTTGCGAGCAACAATGCATGGTTTGGTGATTAGTCGCCATTCTATGCATCAATTTTATAAGGTTCTTTCCAGGGATGATTGCTTATAACTATTGAATGCCTGAGAAGTATGTTCTCCCCATGCGTAACATGTCAACTGTGATGATAAGATGCTTTTCTCTGCTCTAGCGGAGATCAACCGGTTCTGTCCAGAGCTGAAGCACGTTCCCCGCATCTGCGGGGCTACCTAAATATTCATTCTCAGCTTTCAATGTTCATCAGACAGACCTTCTTATCAGCAAACAGCCGAGTGAGGATCAGGACAATGGCGATTCATTACGAACAGGATGCCTACGCCTGGGCGCTTGAACAGGCGGGGCTTCTGCGGGCTGGAAAACTGGACAAGTTGGATCTTGAGCACCTTGCCGAGGAGATTGAGAGCATGGGGAAAAGCGAGCGACGCGCCTTGATCAGCCAACTGGCCCGCTTGCTGATGCACCTGCTGAAATGGGATCACCAACCCGAGCGGCGCTCGCGCAGTTGGCGGTTGACGATTCAGGATGCTCAAAGCAAAGTGAATCGCCTGCTGAAGGACAACCCTAGCTTGAAGGCATCGCTGCCTGACCTGATGAACGAAGCCTACGATGACGCCCGCCGCGCAGCGGCTATCGAAACGGATCGGGAACCCCAGGAGTTTCCCGCGCAGTGCCTGTATAGCTTTGAAGAAGCGATGGACTTTCAACCCAGCGAACATTGAACGCCTCATGGAGCTTGCTCCTTACTGCCTAGCCTTACACCCCACTGGGTGTCGTAGTCGCACTCAGGGTCATCACCAGGCAGCCAAAGCTGGGTGTACTTCAGTGCTTTATAGCGCTCTTGAAGGGTAAGCCACTGGCTTTCATAGCGCCCCGGAAGCGCTGCCAACTTGGCGGCCTGGCTTTGGCGTAGTTTAACCTGACTGAGCATATCGGCATGGCGACTCTCTCCCGCCCACAGCGCCAGCTCGTTATCATCGGTGAGTGACAGCAGCACGACATTGACCGTGGGTTCATCCATCAGCCTTGTGCCTATCTCTTGCTCTTCCTGCCACTGATCGCTTTTTATGTAACCCTCCTCCAGGTTGAGTGCATTGAAATTCGCCATTGAGCCAGCCGTTCTCTGCATTCCTTTTTGCTCGTAGCGCGCAGCCTGCAAGGCATCAGGAATATCGTCAGATACGGCGCCGTAAACACTTTCAATAAGATCTCTCGCCTCTTTGGGCATACGGATTGCTTGCAAACGACGCAATACCCGCTGGGTTAACCAGCTTAACGATGTGTCGCGGTAAACCGCCTGGGTGCCTGGCAGCGTGCGCTTGAGCCAATGTTCATCGGGATCATCCGCCCAGGGCGGCGCTAGTACCAGCAGGCGTGGCTTACAACGCTCCCCACGCTGGTGGCGCTGTAAGCGGCCTGCACGCTGGATAAGCAGATCAATGGGTGCAATATCGCTGATCATCACATCGACATCGCAGTCGAGAGACTCCTGAAATACCTGGGTACTGATCAACACTTGACCCTTGCGTATTTCAGGCGTTGAGTCTTTGCCTAAACGCTCGATGACCTGGGACTCAATGCGTTGCCTATCCACCATGGCAAAGCGGCTGTGGAACAGCAGGCAGCGTTCAGGATCAGGGTGGCGGGCAGCAATGGCTTCGAATGCGCGAATAGCGTCATCTACTGTATTGCGCACCCAAGCGATACACTCACCGGCCTCAACTGCTTCCAGCACCGCCTCTATCGCCTGCTCTTCTTCGTTAAGCCAAGCGACTTCAACGCTTCTGGACACCTCTTTGCGCGAGCCCAGCGGCAACTCCAACGGCTGCCCTTCGCTCACATGGGTCAGTAATGGAAAGTCATCTTTTTGTGGTTTCGTTGCTGGCTGCCCAAGCCCTGATTGCCAAGCAGCCATTAAGGCACTGCGCATGGCACGGGGGAGCGTGGCCGTTAGCAGAATCGCGCTACCTCCCTGGCGAGCATGGTAGGCCAGCAGTTGGCTGAGCAGTGTTTGCATGTAGTTGTCGTAGGCGTGAACCTCGTCAATCACTAAGACCTTGCGCGCCAGCCCGTACAAACGCAGTGACTGGTGGCGAAACGGTAAAATGGCCATTAAGGCTTGGTCGATGGTGCCTACGCCCACTTCTGCCAGCAGCGCCTTTTTACGTGAATCCGCTAGCCATTGGTTACAGCGGCTAGTGGCCGACAGCTCGCTAGCGGTGTAATCCAGATCACTTGGCTGAGGTGCGGCAACGGCGGCGATAAAATCGTCGTTTAAATCCCGTGCGCCGTGGGCGAGAACAAAAGAGGGCGTAGATTCAGCGGTATATAAGCGGCGATGCAAATTGCCTAGCCGTGAATACATAGCATTAGAGGTTGCCATGGTGGGCAGTGCAAAATAGAGCCCATCGCCATGGCCTGCCGCTAATAGACGTTGCGTCAGAATACAGGCGGCTTCGGTTTTTCCTGACCCGGTGACATCTTCCAAGATAAACAGCTGCGGCACATCCTTTAGTGCTACTGTCTCGGCGGCATGCTGCAAAGGCGTTGGCGTGATGGATTGTTTGCCAAACCAGTCGGCCATGCTCGCGTAAGGCAACGGTTCGGAAACCTTGTTAAACCCAGTTTCTTCCAATGCTTTCTCAGCATTGTGTAAAGCAATTTGCCAATAATCGGCGAGAGAAAGCTGCTCTTGAAGGTAGGGAAAGTGATCCTGGTTCGAGCCCAACCAGTCGCTTAAGGTTGCCCAGCCTGCAATTGACCAGCTTAACGTCTGCAGCGCATAAACCCATTCTTCTGAAAACAGCTGCTCGATTGGCCACTCTGGCGGAACAACGTTGGCCCAATCAGCGATGAACTGACGGGTTGCTTCCACATCATCAGCGTGTTCGTCACTACCAAAAAACTCATCTAATGTATGTTTTCCTGCCGCTACGGGTTTCCCGTGATGGCCAAAAAACGGAACGGATAGCACAGAAAACACTTGAGATTCACGCAAAGCTCTTCGTTCATTACGGCCAAAGGCATGCTGCCATTTTAATGTGCCATCCATAAACCAGTCGTCAGACTTAGCCTGCCACAACACTTCTCCCAAGCAATCATGTTTCACTTTATAAATATATTGCGAAATGGGAGGAACAAGATGCGCGGACGAAGATTGAAAAAGCCCCTGAAAAGTCCGGGAGAATTTACCAATATCGTGCAAACCCAACCAAAAAACCAACAGCTTACGTAGCGCTTCAGGCTCAAGACTTAGTTGCCCTGCCAGGCGTTGTGTCAGCGGTCTATCCGGCGAAAGCAGCAACCAGCCCACGGCCGCAACATCCAGGTTGTGATAGGGCAATAGATGACACTCTACATCTTGCCCCTTAGCCTGCGCTTTGCCCCAGTAGTGATAGTAACTCACCGCCTCCCCTCCACCGTTTTACCAATACCTCATCTAATCATTCTTTATGCTTAAGCGCCATTGACCTTAGTCATACTTCGCCAACCCTTAATCCCCCTCGTCTCATTTGATTTGCGTGCTACGCTTAGCGCTACTGCTCCCCCTTATATAGGCACTTCACCATGCATGCTTTTCGTCTTTTTGCCGCGTTGGTTACCACCTTGGTGATCGCCCTACCTGTCTCTTTACACGCTCAGGCTCAAACCAACGGGCAGTGGAGTGAGTACGATGATGTGTTTGAGGATGGTGCACGCCACGCCAATATTTGGCAGTGGGGTTGGACGGGTATTTACGCCACCAGCCTGGCGGTGAACGCTTACCAGTCCAGCGAGGCGAGCGACCCGGATGACCGCTTTGATGCGCGGGTGGGC
>Ga0209344_10003385_pt1 | contig 15877 bp, 12 predicted proteins | sample Cruoilmetagenom6_FD_187293 | JGI IMG/M metagenome (GOLD analysis project Ga0209344, IMG submission 187293) | Oil polluted marine microbial communities from Coal Oil Point, Santa Barbara, California, USA - Santa Barbara Oil Seep Sample 6 (SPAdes)... | ecosystem: Environmental > Aquatic > Marine...
TTAAAGAGCGCGCCGAGGGCAACAGCGGTATTAAAGACCCGGTGTCGTTGATTCAGGTGCAAACCCTGGACGACAACTGCCTTGAGTACGGCATCGAAGAGTTCAAAATCAACGATCCGCGTCAGGGTATCGTGCACGTGGTGGGCCCCGAGCAGGGTGCCACGCTGCCGGGCATGACCGTCGTGTGCGGCGACTCCCACACCGCGACCCATGGTGCCTTTGGCGCTTTGGCCCACGGTATTGGTACCTCGGAAGTCGAGCACGTCATGGCGACCCAGTGCTTGCTGGCGCAAAAAATGAAGAATATGCAGGTACGTGTAGAGGGCGAGCTGGGCCTGGGCGTAACAGCAAAAGATGTGGTGTTGGCGATTATCGGCAAGATCGGTACCGCTGGCGGCACTGGTTATGCCATTGAATTTGCCGGTAGCGCGATTGCCTCGCTCTCTATGGAGGGGCGTATGACCGTGTGCAATATGGCCATTGAAGCGGGCGCACGGGTGGGTTTGATCGCCGTTGACGAGACCACCATTGATTACCTGGCCAAGCGCCCCTTTGCGCCTACCGCAGAGCAGTGGGAAGCCGCCGTGGCGGATTGGCGCAATCTGGTGTCAGACGACGATGCGCAGTTCGATAAAGTGGTTACTTTGCAGGCTGAAGAGATCGAGCCACAGGTGAGTTGGGGTACCAGCCCGGAAATGGTCACCGGTATTTCTGGCCAAGTGCCTGACCCTTTCGCTGCGCTGGATGAAACCGTTCAGCGCAGCCACACTCGTGCCTTAGAGTACATGGGCCTTCACGCCAATCAGAAAATCACTGATATCAAGCTGGATAAAATCTTTATCGGCTCCTGCACCAACTCGCGCATTGAAGATTTACGCGAAGCCGCCAAAGTCGCCAAAGGTAAGAAAGTGGCTGATTCCATCAAGTTGGCCATGGTGGTGCCGGGTTCTGGCTTGGTGAAGCGCCAAGCTGAAGCGGAAGGTCTGGATAAAATCTTTATTGAAGCAGGCTTTGAGTGGCGCGAGCCGGGCTGCTCCATGTGTTTGGCTATGAACGCGGATAAACTGGGTGCCGGCGAACACTGCGCCTCTACTTCTAACCGCAACTTTGAAGGGCGCCAGGGGTACGGTGGCCGCACGCACCTGGTCAGCCCGGCCATGGCAGCGGCAGCGGCGATTGCCGGTCACTTTGTTGATGTTCGCAGCTTGCCCGCCAACGACGCCACTCACGCTCAGGAGGCCTAAGCCATGAAAAAATTTGAACGTTTTGAAGGCGTGGTAGCGCCTCTTGACCGCGCCAACGTCGACACCGATTTGATTATCCCGAAGCAGTTTTTGAAGTCGATCAAGCGTACCGGCTTCGGCGTTAACCTGTTTGACGAACTGCGCTACTTGGATGAAGGCCAGCCGGGGCAGGACTGCTCACAGCGCCCGCTGAACCCTGATTTTGTCTTGAACCAGCCGCGCTTCAAAGGCGCGGAAGTGCTACTTGCGCGGCGCAACTTTGGTTGTGGCAGTTCTCGTGAGCACGCGCCTTGGGCGCTGGAAGATTTCGGTTTCAAGGTAGTGATTGCGCCTAGCTTTGCCGATATCTTCTACAACAACTCGTTCAAGAACGGCATTTTGCTGATCACTTTCCCAGAAGATGTGGTCGATCGCCTGTTTGCCGAGGTGGAAGCCAATGAAGGCTACCAGTTGGATGTGGACTTGGAGAACCAGCGCGTCATTACCCCCAGCGGCGAGATTTTAGAGTTTGAAGTGGATGAGTTCCGCAAGCACTGCCTGCTGGAAGGATTGGACGATATTGGCCTGACGCTAAAAGACGAAGACGCCATTCGTGCCTTTGAGCAGAAACATAAAGCTGCGCGCCCCTGGTTGTTCCGGCAGTCTGCGTAAGTATTTTTGAGATCCGCAATGCGTGGGCAAGGGCAGGTCGACGCGAGGGTCTTTCGCCAAGGATGGCGAAAGTAGCGCCCAGGGATGGGTTCACAGCGCCCTCGCAGAGGCCTGCCGTTGACCCTAAGTTATTTAGTTGTAAGTGCTAAGGATTCAGCATGACTCATAAGGTATTACTGCTGCCGGGTGATGGTATTGGCCCCGAGATTGCCGCCCAGGCGGCACGTTTGTTGAAGGCGTGCCAAGAAGCGGGCTTGGATATTGAAGTAGAAGAGGGCTTGGTGGGCGGCTCTGCCTATGATGTCCACGGCGAGCCTCTGCCCGCAGAAACCCTGGAAAAAGCTAAAGCAGCCAGTGCGATTTTGTTGGGCGCCGTGGGTGGCCCCAAGTGGGATAAAATCGAAGACCTCTCCAAGCGTCCTGAAAAAGGCCTGCTGGGGCTGCGTAAAAACCTGGGACTGTTCGGCAACCTGCGCCCGGCAATGCTCTACCCGCAGTTGGCCAGCGCCTCCAGCCTGAAGCCGGAACTGGTGGCGGGGCTGGATATTATGATCGTCCGCGAGCTCACCGGCGGCATCTACTTCGGCCAGCCCCGTGGCATTGAAGTTCGTAACGGCGAGCGGGTTGGTTTTAACACTTATATCTACTCTGAAAGCGAAATTGAGCGCATTGGCCGCGTGGCGTTTGAAATGGCCCAAAAGCGCGGCAATAAGCTCTGCTCGGTGGATAAAGCCAATGTGTTAGAAGTTACTATTCTATGGCGGGAAGTGATGGATCGTTTAGCGCCGGAATACCCAGACGTTGAGCTTTCTCATATGTACGTCGATAACGCCGCCATGCAGCTAGTGCGCGCACCCAAGCAGTTTGACGTGGTGGTGACTGGCAATATGTTTGGCGACATTCTCTCTGACGCTGCCGCTATGCTCACCGGCTCCATCGGTATGCTGCCTTCAGCTTCGCTGAACGAATGCGGGCAGGGCATGTACGAGCCTTGTCACGGCAGTGCGCCGGATATTGCCGGTCAGAATGTAGCTAACCCACTGGCCATGATGCTTTCGGTAGCCATGATGCTCCGCTACTCACTGAACGAGAACGCCATGGCTGAGCGTATTGAAGCCGCCGTCGGCAGCGTGCTGGATGACGGTCTGCGCACTGCGGATATTGCCTCTGAAGGTATGCAGACCATCGGCACTGATGCCATGGGTGATGCGGTGTTGGCTGCGTTTGCAAAGCAGTAGTATGGCCCTGCTACTGCTCTAAGGGCGTCTGGAGTTGGCTGTATCGGCTGGCTGCGGTGTAAGGATCGGGCCCGTGTGGACAGGCCCGAGTGGCGTTCAAGGCAGTTTCAAAGCGTCGGCGATATCCTGCCATGCGGCGTACTTGAAGTTCTGGTTTGCGTTGGGCATGCGGTTGCGTCCGTCCTGGGCCACCATCAAGCCGCGGGCGTAGGCGCCGCCGAGGTTGGCCGATGTGATCTCAATGCCATCGGTATCGGAGGTGCCGTCGATGCCTGCCTCGGCGTTTAGACTCAGGCGAAAGGCGCCGCGAAATGTGTAGGGTGGCTCGGCATCGACGACCACGTAGCTATTGTTGCCCTGACTTGAGATTATCAGGTAGTTGTAGTTATCGCCGTGATAGAGTGCCAGCCCTTCGATGTCCGCCTCGATCGCTCCCCCCACGCCGATGACCTTGTGCAGCGTGGTATCGGCGTAGGCGCGCGCGTCCAGCGCCCAGACGGCACGCTCCTCTTCGCCTAGATAGAGTATCTCGTGGCGATCGTGGGCGACGCAGCCCTCCGGTTGACTGGCGACCCGGAAGCGGCGCACCGGTTCGGCGTGCGGTTGGTCCTGCTTACCGCTCAGCCGGTACTGGATGACGCGCCCATCCTTGTCGTTGGCGAAGGCGCTGATCTCGCCTGCGCGATTTTTGAACAGACACAGCCCATAAATGTTATCGAGCTCGGTGGGGGTGCGTCCGAGCACCGCAACCTGGCCGCTGCCGGGGTCGATGGAGAACCACTGCAGCGTGTTGCCATCGCGGCGGCTCGCCACGGCGAGATCAATGGTTCGATCGCCAAGGGAGAAGCCCGAGCGCACATCGACATTGTTGAGGCGGCCCACCGGCAGGTACTGGAGTTCGTGCCCGGCGAGATCGTAGACAGCCAGCCCTGACTGCTTGTCGGTACCTAGCACACGACTCCGCTCGGGCTGATCGGAGAGCCAGATGGCGGGATCGTCAGCGGCATCGCCGAGGCTCGGCACAGGGTCTGACTGGGCCCGAACCATGATATCGACCGTCTCGCTAGCGTTTTCGATGTCGAGCGTTGAACTGGCGGAAAGGGCAGTACCGGCATGGGTGGGGCCGCCGAAGGCAACCAGCCCGGCGATCAGAGAGCGCCACCAAGCAGTGCGTAGTAAACGTTCAGCCATGAAATAAATCCTGCCATTGTGAAGGGTACGCGCTTAGCGGCACCCTGACTTAAATTAGAAGTGGGTCAACGTCAGGCCGAGCTTGTAGGTCGGGCCATAATGCTCATATTGCGCGTTGTTGTCATGGTTGCCGGTGTAGACGTAGTAGCTCTCGTCGGTGACATTGGCGATATCGAACGACAGGCGCAGATGGGGCGTGAGGAAGTAGCGTGCGCTGATATCGACGAACAGCTGAGCGTCGGTATAGAGGTCGTGCTCTGCATCGTCGACGGTGGCGACTTCTTTCAGATAGTCGGACGTGTAGTTGGCCGAGGCACGCAGGCTCAGGCGCTCGTTCTCCCAGCCGAGCATCAAATTGGCGACCCGGTCGGATTGGCTGGGCAGGTTGATGTCACGGCGCAGTGTTCGGTCACTGTCCGTGCTGTAGCCGGTGATCGAGGCATTCGAACCGCTGAACGTCGCGTTGGCGCCGACGATCAGTCCGCCCCAGATGCCGGGCAGCCAGTCGAGTTTTTGCGAGTAGGCGAGTTCGAGACCGTAGACCCTGGCCGTGTCGCCGTTGGCGAACGTTTTGGCCTCGGAGAACTCTTTCCACTGGCCGCGGCCTGCCAGATCCGACTCGTAGGCGAAGTTGTCGATATCCTTGTAAAAGGCGAACGCCGACAGCAGACCAGTGCGTCCCATATAGTGTTCGATACCCAGGTCGAAGTTGGTGGCTTCCATTGGCTCGAGTTGTGGATTGCCGAAGCTGGCCTCGTCACCGTCGATCGCGAAGCCGGGCGCTATCTGACCGAAGGTGGGACGTACAACGGCGTGTGTCCAGGCTGCCCGTAGCTGGGTGTCGTCGTCCAGTTGGTAGCTGGCGTGGAGCCCGGGCAACCAGTGGTCGTAACGGCGGCTCGCCTCCACCGTTTCAAACTGACCGTTGCGAAGGCCCGTGCCACGAGCCTCCATCGATGTGCCTTCGTAGCGAAGGCCGGCGATAAAACGCCACGCCGCTACGTCCAGACTCTGCATAAGGTAGGCGGCGTCGATGTCCTCCTGGATAGCGAAGTCGTTGATACGCGACTCCTCCTGGTCATAAAATCGAGCACGATCGGTGCCCGCGAGCAGGTCATCAATGGCGCCTCGGCTGCCCGCCGCTGAGAGTTTCAGCCGCGGAGTGCTGAACCGGCTGCCGAGATCCTCGTAGACCCAGGTGGTCTGATCGTTATCCTTGTCACGCTGGCTCAGCTTGCCGCCGAACTTTACCTGGCCCCAGAAACCGGCCAGCGCGTAATCCCGGGCCAGATCCAGGCGAAGGTTCTTCTCGGTATCGGTCGCCATGGCGTTTTCACGTTCGACCTCGTCGAGGGTGTAGGTAGACGAGTCGTAGAACGACGGGCCGGCGTTCAATTTGGGATGGCGCGTATCGTTGAAGCTGACGTCGTCGAGGGGGCGCGCGTGGGAGTAGACAGCTCCAGATAGCGCATTCGGTTTCTCTTCGCTGGCACGGCTGTAACCCAACTGACCGCTGAGGGTCCAGAGCCCCATAAGGCGTTCGCCGCCGACCACCCAGGAGTGGATCTTCTGTGTCTCCTCGCGCTCTTTCAGCTCCCGCTCGGCCTCGGCACGGCCACGCTCACCGGCCGGCAGCGGACGCTCGAACTCAATGCTCGACGCCTTACGGGTCTCGTCGTCCTCGTAGCGACTGTAGAGTGTGCGCAGGTAGTAGCTCGCGTCGTCGTCGGGCCGGTAGTCGACGTTGAGGCCGATACTGCTGCGCTCGCGGCGGATGCGGTAGTCGCGCACCTCGAACGCTTTGAGCCGGGTGCCGTCGTCGAACTGCCAGGCGCCACCAGTCTCGACGTTATCCGAGCCAAAATCCCGCTGTTGCCAATCGAACGCCAGGGCGACGCCGAGGTTGTCGGAGCCAGCGCCGACACTGAACCGATTGCTGAGCGCCCCGGACAGCTTCGGACTGGTTTGACCGCTGTTGTCGTCATGGCCGCCTTCACCGGTTAGCGTGTAGAAGAGTCCTTCGTGATCGAACCCCGAAAGGCCTTCGATATCGATGGTGCCCCCGAGGGAGTTGGCGTCCATGTCGGGGGTCAGCGACTTGACCACGCTCAGCGACTGAACCAGCTCCGCCGGCAGAATGTCGAGGGCCACGGCCCGGCGATCGCTCTCCGGGGACGGCATCTGCGTGCCGTTGATGGTGACGGCGTTAAGATCCGGCCCAAGGCCCCGAACGCTGACGAAACGGCCTTCGCCCTGATCGCGCGCCACCGAGATGCCGGGCAGGCGCTGCGTCGCTTCGGCAACGTTCTGATCCGGCAGTTGGGCGATACCGTCGGCGTGGATCACGCTCTCAATGCTATCCGAATAGCGCTGCTCCTGAATCGCCTCGTCTAGGCTTGCCGCCTGACCAATCACTGTGATGGTATCCAGCGTACCCACAGTCTCGGCGCCCATTGCGGCCTGGCAGACGGTGGCCAGGATCAGCGCGCTCAGGTTGATGCCTGCCAGGCAGGTCTGGCGTATGTTCGTTGTCATCACCTCCATCCCCTCATGGTCGATTCGGCGCACGATGCTTGCGGCGATGACAGGGCAAGCTAGGACGGGTAGATGACGCTGCTGTGACGCTCGCCCGGGGGCGGGGGTGAAAGGGCAGTATTTTCGGCACTTCAGACCCGGTTTTGCGCTGAATTGACCCGGTACCGGCGGTTCCCAACGCCCGTGGGGACGCCCCGCCCCGCGTCCCACAGATAATGACGAGCGGTTTTTTTGCCTGCAGGCGGCAGGCCGCGTGAGCCGAAAAGACCCCTGCCACCGACATCGTGTTGTCATAGTGACTTGTCAAGCTAAATTAGTTTGCTGGTCGGCATCGAGAAGGGGGGCAGGTGTGACATCATTTTTACGACTACACAGGCTCAAACTGGGCGGACTCGTCGTCGCGGTTGGTCTCGAGGTATTGCTCTATCTGGCCGCTGGCGTCCCAAAGACGCTGGCGCAATGGAAGGGCATGGATATTGTCGGGGAGGGAGGTTCGGCGTTACTCGTCTTCTGCTGGATCTTGCTACTGTTGAAAAGCCGCCCTTCCGGGCGGGTGACGACGCTGCTGTTCGCCGGGCTGAGCGGTGTGCTTTTATCGCTGTGGATGGATGCGTTGGATGAGCTCATTGAGTTGCCCGTGACCGTCAACTGGGATAAATGGCTGGAGTCGGGGCCGATGCCGGTCGGACTTTTGCTGATCACGCTGGGCATCTATCACTGGCACCACGAGCAGTTGGCCATCGCCGGGCAGATGGAGAAGCGCGAGTGGGCGTTTCGGGAGCACCGCCTGTTCGATCATCTGACACCGTTGAGCGGCGGACGCTACCTGCGTCGGCAGTTGCCAAAGGTGCTGCGTAACGCGCAGGCAAGACACGCACCGCTTTCGCTGGCGATTCTCGATCTGGACGACTTTGGAGAGTTCACCCGCCTCCATGGGCACGCCGAAGCGGATCGGGTTCTACAGGTCATCAGCCAGTTGCTGTTGCTCAACCTGCGGCGGCAGGATCTGTTGTGTCGGCTGGCCGGCGATCGCTTCGTCGTGGTGCTGCCGGATACCGCTGAACATCAGGCGCGCCAGATGGCCTGGGCGCTAAAGGCAGCGGTCGAGAGTCTGGCCTATCATTGTGACCGGGACGCAAAGCGGTTGCAGTTATCGGCCAGCGTCGCCAGTGTAACGGTGCAACAGGAGCACGCGGAGAGTGAGGAGGATGCTGAGTCGCTGCTCGAGCGTCTGAACCGGGCGTTGGTCAGGGCACGCCAGCCGCTGCGGGTGCAGCGTGCTTGATACGCCACACGATGATGCGCCGCCACCACACTGGTATGAGTGCGATCAGCGCTTCATGCTGGCCCACTATCAGCCGGCCGTACTGATTGATCTGGCGATTGGCCGGGGCGTCGGAGCGCACCGCCTGATGCGCGGCACCCGGCTGTTTCACGAGGACATTCTTCGCGGTGAGGCGTGCATCAGCCCGCGCCAGTTTCTGCAACTGACCGCCAACGTTCGTCAACTGCTCGATGACGACGATACCAGCTTTCTGTTCGGCTAACGTCTGTTGCCGGGGCATTACGGGGCGGCGAGCCATGCGCTGTGTCAGGCCAGCACTCTTGGTGAGATGTTGGCGCTTTTCGTCGAGCTGCGCAGCATTCTGACCCCGCTACTCACGCCGCGTCTGATTGTCGGCGAGCGGGAAGCACACCTCTACTGGCTGGATGCCATTGGCTGCGGGTCGCAGTGGCGCTTTCTGCTCGAGGCGAGCATGGCCGGTCTGGCGTCCGTCTGCCGCTGGTTGGCCGGGCGCGCACTGCCCTGGCGGTTTGAATTTGCCCATGCAAGGCCCGCTGCCATCGAACAGTACTGGGTACATCTGGACGAAGAGGTACGCTTTGACTGTCACGTCGACTGCATGCGCATTGCCAATAAATATTTGCATCAGACCTGGTCCGGAGGCTCCTTGACGGCCGCGAGTGTGGCCCGGCGGGAAGCGATGCGCCAGCTTGCCGCCCAGGGCCCGGTCGACGGTCTGCTTGGTGCACTGCAGGACGTGCTCGAAAGGCGGCTGCAAACCTCACCCAATCTCGACGCCGTGGCGCAACTGTTCGGCAGTAGCCCGGCCACCTTCAAGCGCAAACTCACCAAGCACGGCACCCATTTTCAACAGCAACTGGATTTGACCAGAAAGCGGGTGGCGCTGCATCTCTACCGGGTGTGCGGATATACCAATCAGCAGGTGGCCGACTATCTGCACTTCAACGATGTCACAAATTTGAGACGCTCGTTCAAGCGCTGGACAGGGCTCTCTCCCCGAGCGCTGAAACAGGGTTAGATCAATATGCTATCTTGCCAGCAATGCCATGGACGATGCGTTATTGGCGGTTTTTAGGAAGCAATGAGGTACCTGTTTGGCAGTTTCAAAATCACCGTAAAAAAGTATGTATAATACAAGGACTCATTCTTTGCAGGAGGACTTCATATGTTGAAAGTCGGTTTCGTGGGATGGCGCGGCATGGTGGGTTCAGTGCTGATGCAGCGCATGCAGGAAGATGGTGATTTTAACGGCATTGAGCCGGTGTTCTTCACCACCTCCCAGGTTGGCCAGCCCGGTCCCGATATCGGTGTAGACGTACCTCCGCTGAAAGACGCCTTTGATATTGAAGCGCTCAAAGCGTTGGATGTTGTTGTCACCTGTCAGGGCGGTGACTACACCAAGCCGGTTTATAAAGACCTGCGTAGCGCAGGCTGGAAAGGCTACTGGATTGACGCTGCCAGCACGCTGCGTATGGAGGATGAAGCGACTATCGTGCTGGATCCGGTCAACCGCAAGGTCATCGACGACCAGCTAGCTAAAGGCGCCAAAACCTTTGTGGGCGGCAACTGCACCGTGAGTCTAATGCTGATGGGCTTGGGCGGTCTGTTTGAAGCCGATATGGTCGAGTGGATGACCTCCATGACCTACCAGGCGGCTTCTGGTTCGGGCGCTAAGCACATGCGCGAGCTGCTCAACCAAATGGGCCAACTGCGTGATAGCGTCGGCGAAGAGCTAAAAGATCCGTCAAGCGCGATTCTGGATATCGACCGCAAAGTCACGGCTGCCATGCGCAGCGGTGACTTCCCGACCGATAACTTTGCTGCGCCGCTGGCAGGTAGTTTGCTGCCGTGGATCGATACCAAGCTGGACAGTGGCCAGAGCCGCGAAGAGTGGAAGGGCAGCGTTGAGACCAACAAGATTCTTGGCCTCGACAACAACCCGATTCCCATCGATGGCCTGTGTGTGCGTATCGGTGCGATGCGCTCGCACAGTCAGGCGTTCACTATCAAGCTGAAGCACGATGTGCCGCTGGATGAGATCGAAGACCGCATCGCCAAGCACAACGAGTGGGTCAAGCTGATTCCTAACGACAAAGACGCCACCATTGCTGGCCTAACGCCCGCGGCTGCTACCGGCACGCTGCAGGTACCGGTTGGACGTCTGCGTAAGCTGCAAATGGGCGGAGAATACCTCTCAGCCTTTAGCGTGGGTGACCAACTGCTGTGGGGCGCCGCAGAGCCACTGAAGCGTATGCTGAAGATTCTGCGCGAACAGTAATTGTTATTGTCGTACGCCAGTCAAAAACGGGAAGCTGTTCGCAGCTTCCCGTTTTTTTGCTTGTCAGCTTTTAGCGTTGGTAGGAAAGTGGCCATTATTTGGTTAAGTTATGCTAAAACTAGCCATTAGGTTGGTGGCTCAGCTTACTTGGCACCGAATATTAAAAGGTAGGAAGTAGGGATCATTCATGAAAAAAACACTGACGTGGATTACATGGCTCTCACTGAGTGCAGTCAGTCCTCTCGCGCTAGCCATTGGATTGGGCCAGGCGAGTGTCAGCTCGTATCTGAATGCACCTTTAGATGCTTCAATGCCGCTGCTAGAGAGCAATCAATACGCGCTTAAAGATATTCAAATAAGCGTTGCCGAACCGTCAGAGTTTGCTTCAGTTGGACTTGAATGGTCACCACTAGTGGCTAATGTTCGAGCTCAAGTCAGTGAGCAGCAGGGGCAACGTCAGGTAGTCTTGAGTTCGCAACAGTCAATGGAGGAGCCTTGGCTGGAGCTGCTGCTGACTATTGACTATCCAGGTGGACAGCATACCCGTGAAGTTACCCTGCTGTTTGATCCCCAGGGCTATGCCGAGAGCGCGGCGCAGGGCGGTACGCTAGATAGCGCTCAAGACAATACACAAGAGAATGGCCTCAACACTTCGCAGGCGAGTAATCAGGGGCAGATTGACGCCCCAAACGCTCTCCCTGTATCTGCCTTAAGCGATTCTTTAACGACAGAACAGTCCATTGGAAGCGAGGGTGTTGGCAGCAGTAGTCAGAGCAGTGCCTATGTAGGCAGTGGCGATACTTTATGGGGCGTGGCCGAGCGCATAAAACCTGCTGATGCTAGCGTGCAGCAAATGATGGTCGCGCTGCTTGAAGCCAACCCTAATGTATTTCCATCAGGCAACGTTCACGATATGCGCGCAGGGCGAACGCTACGGGTGCCAGATTCCCAGCGCGTGCTGGAACGCTCTCGAGCGGATGCCGCCTCGACTATTCAGGCTATGAATGAAGCTTGGCGCTCGCGGCGCAATGGAGGTCTCCAGGAGGTGCCACTTCCCCCTAAAGAGCGCAATGTTGAAATTCTCTCGATCTCTGATTTGGCGATAGCCGCTGCCCAAGCAGTGCAGAGTAACCGTATGGGTACCTCTGATGCTGGCCTGGCCGCCGTTGCTTCAGAACCAGTCGAGTCAGAGGCGAATGCGCCTGAAATGCGTGAGGAGGAAGCGTCTAAGGCAGAAGCCACTGAAGGGACTGAAGAGAGAGGCCAGCAGGTCGAAGCATTAACGACCGTGGAATTAACAGAACAGCTTCGCTTGAGTCAGGCGACCCTTCAGCAAGTTCTTGATGAGCGTGAGCTGATGCGCGCTGAGATCAATGCGTTAGATAGTGAAGTTGGCTCGCTTAACCAGGCCTTAAGCGAGTCGCTTGCTGCCCAGCAGCAGGCGCAAACGCAGCTCTCGGCGAACAATGCCCAAAAGGCTGATCAAGATTTGATTAGTTTAATTACTCGCTATCAGTGGCCATTAGCTGCCGTTGCTATTGTGTTGCTTATAGGGTTGCTGTTATGGCTCCGTAAACGGCGAGAGGAGAGCTGGGAGCATATCTCCACTTTGCAGGAGTCAGTGGCACCACCCTCTGCGTCTTCAAGCGCGGATAACAGCACTGCCTCGCCTGTGCAGCCGACCACTCCTCGCAGCGATAGCAACCAGTCCCAAACCACACCCTTCAGCGTGGGCACCACTGATATACCTTTAGCCGCCAGCGAAACAGAAGAGGCCGAAGAGGCGCAGGCTGCCAGTGTAGAGAAGGCGGCAAGTGCCGAGAATGCATCTCCCCTGACCAGCCACCAACAGGAACCGGTGTTTTCAACCAAAGAGTGGTTTGTTAACGCAGAACCAGAAGTGCCCCCACAAGAAGCACCGTTTCACTATGAGAAAAGCCAGGCCGCAGGACTGGCAGAGCAGGGGCGTCAACGCCGCTACGAGCCCTATGGAGGTGGAGAGGGCAGCGCCGAGCATACCTCGCTAGCGCCACCGCCTAGCGCACCCCCTTTGCGCGCAATGCTTGCCACCTTTAGCACTGATTCGCCAGAACAGGTGCTGATGGACTCTGACCAACAGGCAGCGCCGAGTAACGCTGCCGACGTCACTGAGGGGGGGGTAGCAGCATCAGAGCAGGAATCAGCCGGAACGAGCGCTTCTGAAGAGGTTCGCGAACCTGGTCATCGCTTTATTGACTATCAGCCCCCAAGGCTAACAATTCCCTTTGATAGCACTGAGCAGAGTCGCTTGGAAACGCCTATGCAACCCACGGTAGAGTTTGCAGCTGAATCATCGGCTCCGTCTGAGACCTCTGTTAGACAGCCGCGTAGGCCAATTGAAGAGGAGTGGGAAATTGAAGAGGTAGCATTCAAGCCGCGAGGCCTGGATAATAGCGATCCTTCAAAATCTTCAAAATGATGTGGCTTGATGACGCTGTTCTATCACTTCGATGAGAAAATTCCGCTTACCGGTCGCTTGGCAATGGGTATCGAGTACGACGGTACCCGCTACTGCGGTTTTCAGCGCTTAAGCCACGCCGCATCGGTTCAGGCGTCTTTAGAGGATGCGCTGTCCAAGGTGGCCAATGAGCCCATCCGGGTGAGTGCCAGTGGGCGCACCGATTCGGGTGTGCATGCGACCCGTCAGATCGTCCATTTTGACCCGCCGGTAGGGCGCTCTGAAAAAGCCTGGATATTTGGCGCTAACACTCATTTGCCCCGCGACGTTGCTGTGCGCTGGGTGAAGCCAGTGGGCGATGACTTCCATTCACGCCTATGCGCCCTGGGGCGCCGCTACCGCTACGTGCTGCTGAATCAGATCAGCCGCCCGGTATTGGAACGTGCCAATGTGACCTGGTGTCGTGACCCCTTAGACGCCGATGCCATGCACCGGGCCGCTCAGGCGTTGGTAGGCGAGCACGATTTTTCCAGCTTCCGTGCCGCTGGCTGTCAATCCAAAACCCCCTGGCGGCATATGCACTTTGTGGACGTAAAGCGCTACGGCCAGCTGGTGATGATCGATATTCAAGGCAATGCGTTCTTGCACCACATGATTCGTAACATTGCCGGGGCCCTGGTGAGCGTTGGACGCGGTGCCCAGGATGAAGCTTATATTGGTGAACTTTTAGCGCTTAAAAACCGTCGCAAAGGGGACGTTACGGCGCCCGCCTGCGGGCTGCATTTTGTCGATTCGGTTTACGATGAGCGCTTTGATCTGCCTAAAGAGCCGCTGGGGCCGCATCTGCTCTCGTTTACCGGAGAGTGGACGGGAGAGCGTGAGCTTCCTGATACGCCACGGGTGGCCTATCGGCGCAATCGTTCGTTGCGTAACTCGGCAGCAACCCCTGAACAGGAGGCGTCGTCATGAGCACTGCACCGCTAACCCGCACGCGGATCAAGTTCTGTGGCTTTACGCGTGGTGAGGATGTTGACCGCGCCGTGGCGCTGGGCGTGGACGCCTTGGGTTTCGTTATGTGGCCAAAAAGTGCGCGCAGTGTGAGCGTCGAACAACTAGCGGCGCTCTCTGCCCGCGTGCCCGCCTTCGTGACTCGCGTGGGGCTGTTTGTCGACCAGCCTGAAGAACTCATTGAGCAGTGCTTGCCCTATCTCGATATGCTGCAGTTTCATGGCAATGAAACGCCCGATGAGTGCCAGCGCTTCTCGTTACCCTGGATGAAAGCGCTGCGCATGCGCGATGAGATAGATCTTGCCCAGGAGGCAGAGCGCTATCATCGCGCCCAGGCGCTGCTGCTTGACGCTTATCGATCGGGAACGCCGGGGGGCACGGGGGAGACCTTTGATTGGTCGAGAATCCCCGCAAATCTTGCAAAACCTGTTATCCTCGCCGGTGGGTTGAGTGCTGATAACATTGCTGACGCTGTACGCCAGGTGGCGCCCTATGCCGTGGATGTGTCCGGCGGTATTGAAGCCGCCCACGGCTGTAAAGATGCTGACAAAATGGCGTCTTTCGTGCGCCACGTGGCGTTAGCCGACATCCGTTAGCGTTCGCCGTTTATGTGCGACTAGTTTGTGCGTAATTTAACGTATTGCTTATAGGTATTTTATCGAGCTACGTGTTTACGACGATTCATTTATTGTTTGCCTGTTCTGGCGATCTTGTGAGGTATCCCTGTGACTGTTTCTGCGACGCCTGCACCAAAAACCAAGTTCAGTGATCTGACCCAAATGCCGGATGCCCGCGGTCATTTTGGCCCTTACGGCGGTCGGTTTGTGTCTGAGACCCTGAGCTTTGCGTTGGAAGAGTTGGAGAAAACGTACTTAAGCCTGCGTGATGACCCCGACTTTCAGGCTGAGTTTGATTACGATCTTGCCCACTATGTGGGGCGTCCATCGCCGCTCTACCACGCCAAACGCTGGTCGGCGAGTCTTGGCGGCGCACAGATTTGGTTGAAGCGGGAAGATCTGAATCACACTGGCGCTCACAAGGTAAACAACACCATTGGTCAGGCACTGTTGGCCAAAAAAACCGGCAAGCCACGCATTATCGCTGAAACCGGGGCGGGCCAGCATGGCGTTGCCTCAGCGACTGTGGCCGCTCGCCTAGGTCTTGAGTGCGACGTGTATATGGGGGCTGAAGACGTCCAGCGCCAAAAGCTGAACGTGTACCGTATGCGTCTACTGGGTGCTCGGGTCATTCCAGTAGAGTCAGGTACCCGCACCCTCAAAGACGCCATGAACGAAGCGCTGCGTGACTGGGTCACCAACGTTGACAACACTTTCTATATCATCGGTACCGTGGCGGGCCCGCACCCTTATCCGCTGCTGGTGCGCGATTTCAACGCGGTAGTCGGGCGTGAAGCGCGCCGCCAGTCGCTGGAGCAGATCGGCCGTCTACCTGACGCACTGATTGCCTGTGTGGGCGGTGGCTCTAACGCTTTGGGGCTGTTCTACCCCTTCGTGGAAGATGACGATGTGGCCATGTATGGCGTTGAAGCTGGTGGCGATGGCGTCGAAACCGGCCGTCACGCGGCGCCGTTGGCATCCAATGCGCCGCGCGGCGTGCTCCACGGTAACCGCACCTACTTAATGTCAGACGAAGCCGGGCAGGTGTCGGATACGCACTCCATTTCAGCTGGCCTGGATTATCCTGGCGTGGGCCCAGAGCACGCGCTTTGGAAAGACGTGGGGCGCGTCTCCTATGTGGCCGCTAACGATAAAGAAGTGCTCGAAGCGTTTCGCGAGCTGACCCATATGGAAGGTATTATGCCGGCCCTTGAGTCGGCCCATGCGCTGGCCCATGCCAAGGTGTTGGCGCCTACCATGCGTCCTGACCAGCATATCGTGGTTAACCTCTCCGGGCGTGGCGACAAAGACATCATGACCGTTGCTAAGATTGATGGCATCGAATTTTAAGGTCAGCTTTTTTAAGGGCGAG
>Ga0209344_10003386_pt1 | contig 15872 bp, 19 predicted proteins | sample Cruoilmetagenom6_FD_187293 | JGI IMG/M metagenome (GOLD analysis project Ga0209344, IMG submission 187293) | Oil polluted marine microbial communities from Coal Oil Point, Santa Barbara, California, USA - Santa Barbara Oil Seep Sample 6 (SPAdes)... | ecosystem: Environmental > Aquatic > Marine...
CAGATAGCAGCGCGACGACCGTGAGGCCCCCGATAATTACCTGGACAATATCGAATCGCCACCAATTCAGGTCAGCGCTGGCGATGCGATCCCTGGCCCCGCAGGCCAGCAACCAAACTGCGACGACGGCCAGTACCGGCCAGTTGAAGGTGCTGAATCCGAGGCCCAGCAGCAACCATTGCCAACTGTTCAGTGGTGCCAGCGAGGTGCGCCCGAGTATTAGTGCAAAGATGATCAGAACTGCGAGTTCCGACCAGTAGAGAACCGCGGGCCCCAGTTGTGGCCCGAGCGTCCCGATCAGCCAGCGATCTGAGGGCAATTGCACGGACAGCTCTATGTTGCCGGCCGGTGCTCCCAGGTCAATCACCGGTGTCGTGGTCCGGAGACCCATCTCGCCATCCAGTCGCCAGGCGACACTGACTGAGTGTTCCCCGGGAAGGATGGGCAACGTAAGCTCGCCGTCCTCGGCGCGCAAGGTCTGGTCACGGCCATCAATCGACACGGATGTAATCTCGGCGTCGCCGGGCAGGCGAATAACATGCTGCGCTCCGCGCGTACTCCGATACTGCAACATAAGCCTGACGTCACTGGAGCGATTGCCATGTGTTGCCGTCAGCGCAACCGAGTCGAATGCCAGTGTGGACCCTGCGGACGCTTCCGGCCGGGTAGCCGTCAGCGTCAGTTGTTCGCCGGCGCGAGGATCAAACTCCGCAATGCGTACATCGCTGTTGTACTCGCCGCTATTGCTCTCCGGCAGCCCGGCGAACGATGCGTTCCAGATGTTGCCCACTGCAAAGCGCCAGGTTTCCTTCCACGGGGCACCTTGCTCAGACGTCAGTGTCAATGGCGATTGCCGCGGCAGGTTGGATACCCAACTGACCGAGTGCTGCCGCGGATCCATCGATACCAGGACATGGCCGTCCTTTACCGTGAAATCGCCGCTGATAATTGTCTCACCACCGATCAGGTTCACGTCGAGCGTGAGAGCGCCTTGCGCCGGTGCGACGCGCGTAACGGTTGTGCGTACACGCCAGTCAAGGTCCAGCTCAATCGTGCGCTCGATGCGGGCGAAAGCCGGGAATCGGCTGCTCTCCCAGCGAACAGCATCGCCTGTGTCGTCCGTTTGCAGGCGAGTCAATTGCAGCGAACCGGCCAGCAAGCGGCGGTCTTTGATGCCCGCAACGAACCAGCCGTCACTGGCAACTTTGATCACGCGCGCCGGTGCCGGAAAAGGCACCTCGAGACTATCGACGGCCGGCACCGGGCCGCGCAGGGTGACACGGTGCCGCCCGGGTCTCGTGTACAGCCAGAACGAGCCATCGGTCATGCGCAGGACGCGTGCGCTCCCGGCCCCGTCCACCAAAACGGCATCCGGGCGCCATCCCTGTACCGACCCCGGCAACGGGATCGCGACGTCTTCCATCGCATGGACATCCAGCTCCATGCTGATCGTGTCGGCGCCGACACTGACGTCAGCCGCTGCTATCTCCGCACACCGCGGCATGCAGGCGGGCGGCTCGAGCAGGCGCTGCTCGAGCTGCTGCAATAGCTGCGCATCCGGCATCTGGGCATCAGCCTGCGGGCTGCCGGCGAGCAGCGACCCACCCAGGAATAGAGCCAGCACACCGGCGGCCTGTTTGCTTCCCAGCGTGAAGCCGCCCGGCAGTGTCCAGCGGCGATTGGCCACCTCGGCCGCGATGATGCCGGCAAACAACAACAGCAGCCCGACCTCGACGAAACGCAGGACGCTCACCAACCAGCTTGGCAGGATGATGAGTCGCATCTCCTGCTCAGCGTCAACTGGGCCACTCCAGTGCAGCGAGTAGTTGTTCCAGTTCCAGGTCGGGATACCTGGCCCGGCCTGCACGATGGCATTCGGCGCGTATCGTGAGAATGAGTCTCTATCGATCTTGGTCCCGGTGACGATAATTTCTTCGAGCATCTGGGACTGGGCCGGCATTGACAACGAGCCAGCGTCTTCTGCCTTGCGAGGCCGGCGACGCTCGAGCGTAGCGGGCTCACCTGCCAGGTAGTCCACCTCGTCCGCTGCACCATAGAGGCCGAAGAACTGTCCGCCGTACTGCGGCTCGAGCTGGGGATAGATCGCAACACGCAACTGCCCGGCAACAAATGGCACGAGCACGAGCACGAGTGCGGCGACACTCAACAACTGGTAGCTGCGTACGATACGTCGCAACCACCCCTCGGGCGCCACGCGCAACAGGGCAACGGCAATCAGCAGGTTCAGCCAGAGCCAGTTGGGGGCGAGCGCTTCGTGGAAACTCAGCGTGAGCGCGAACAACGCTATAACGCCAGCCGTCGGGCTGAACAGGCGCCACATCGCGATCGTAATGATGAGTACCAGGAAGTAGTCGAGCAGCTGCCATTGGTCCGACCAACTTCCGTAGGCCGAGTCGACACCCGGTGCAGAGAGTAGCTTATGGCCGGGCGGCAGGTTCAGTGTCGTAACGACGTCCGTGAATCGTGCCTGCCAGCCTGTAACCGGCATAGCGCCGCGCGTATCGCTGCGCCCCAGCACGCTCAGGTCTACGTCGGTCTGGCGGACCTCAACACCCGTCTGACCTTCTACCGCACCATCAGTGATCAGCAGGGCCTCGCCGTTCTCCTGCGCAGCCAGGAGCGTGTAAGACCCACCCATGTCCAGCCGCCAGTCAGTGCGCATCTCACCGGACACCTCATCGTCGACAAGAAAACTCTTGCCGTCGAAGCCGAGCCACATGGTCCTGCGGAGCTCGAGCTCATTGCTCGCAGACACGACGCCGCGACTGCGTTCGCTTATCTCGAACGTGGTGCCCGCATCCACGCGATACGCAGGGAACGCTTGCCAGTTGTGGGGTACCTCAACCTGGGCTGGGTCGACGGGCGGTAATCCTTCAGCCGCAGTGACGCGCAGCCTGTCATTTGACTGGTAGCTCCAGATTTCCGACCCGGGAAGGTTCTTGCCTTCTACGGGACCCGCTATCGTATCCGTGACATCCGGCGCACGCGCGGTCAGGTGAATAACCCAGCGACCGGGACGGACCTGCAGGCGCAGATTGCCGTCGGATTCCAGCTTCGCAGGAAGCTGACTCTGCAGGCCGAGCGGTACGAAGCCGTCGGGCAAAATCGGGCCGAACAGTTCTTCCCGGACCGCACCCGAGATATCGATTCTCAACATCGTCACAAGCCGCGTCGGAACATCGTCGATAACCAGGCGATAGACAACCGAACGCACCGAATCAACCGCACGCGTATCGCGTTGACGTTCGCCGAGGAACACGCCATTTCGATTTAGCTCCGGGCGCGCCACGGGTCGGCCGTCGACGGTCAGCGACAGCAGCCCGCTTTTCGGCGGTACCCGCAAGACGCCGGGTCGTTCGTCCCATTCGAAGCGGCCCGCGATCCGGTAGTTACCAGGGGCGAGATGAATGCTCGGGACACTGCCACGCGCAATGACCTCGACGGAACGCTCATTTACCGTGACGCGATCCGGCCAGTGCTCCGGACTACCCGGCAACGCGATCCACTGGTCTTCCGCGGTCAATGACCATTGCTGCGTAAAGCGACCGCCCGTTGCCGTGACGTCGAGTTGCAGACGGCCGGGCCAGTCACACAGGAAGTTGCTGCGGTCCACCGAATTGCGATCGTAGTGAAAGGGGCACCCCAGGTACTCTCGATCCTTGAGAACCCACTCTTGCCAGCCCTCGAGTTCGTCGGGGATATAGTCCTGGGCGATAGCGGCGCCCGTAACGAATAGCAGGGTGAATACGAACAGCGTGAATTTGTTACGCATGATAACTCTCCGGCAATGCGTGCCTGACACTATACGTCAACGTTGTACAGAGTCGATCCGGGTTAGTAATGGGGTGGAATTTCGTCTGCCGGGTCGCCCTCGGGGGCGCCGTCGCCGGTCGCTTTCACGCGATCAATCAGCGCACGGCAGAGCTCTTCCAGTTGCATCAGTTTTGCCTGTTGGGCAGTTATGACATCGTTGAGTTCGTGCAGCAGCTGGTCCTGGTGCGCCAACCGTGTTTCGAGGTCGATGAAGCGTTCCTCGCTCATGGGTATCCCCTGTTCGTGTTTTCCTATTCAGGTAGGATACACGCCAAATCCCCGCGGAACCCTTCATGTCACTGCTTCGATTCGAAGATATCGGCCTCGAATTTGGCGACCAGCTGATCCTGCGCAACGCCGAGTTTGCGATCGAGCCTGGCGAGCGCGTATGCCTGATCGGCAGGAATGGCGCGGGTAAGTCCACGACTCTCAAATTGATCATGGGATCGCTTGAGGCAGATCGTGGCGAGATCATTGCAAAGCATGATCTTGTCGTCAGCCAACTCGAACAGACCTTGCCGGAGGCGATGGACCTGCCCGTCACCGATGTTATCCGTTCGGGCCTCGTCCAGGTCGAAGCCTTACTTAAGGAATACCAGCGCCGGTCGGAACTCGAACTCGACAAGCACGGGCTGCGAGAACTTGAAGCCCTGCACGCGAAGATCGACACACACGATGGCTGGCATCTTGAGCAGCGCGTCGAAACGATCATCACCGAACTCAGCCTCCCAGCTGACAAGCATATGAACGAGCTGTCGGGTGGCTGGCGTCGGCGTGTTGCACTGGCAAGAGCGCTCGTGCAGAAGCCGGACCTCCTGTTGCTCGACGAACCCACCAATCACCTCGATATCGCGACAATCCGCTGGCTCGAAGATCGCGTCTACAACTACCCCGGCGCTGTGATGTTCATAACGCATGACCGTGCGTTCCTGCAGCGGCTCGCAACCCGCATCGTCGAGATCGATCGCGGCCACCTTACCAGCTGGCCCGGTGACTACGCTAACTTCTTGAGACGAAAGGAAAAATCAGTCGAAGACGAAGCGGTTGCCGACGACAAATTCGACAAGAAACTGGCCGAGGAGGAAGTCTGGATCCGGCAGGGAATCAAGGCACGGCGCACGCGCAATGAAGGCCGAGTGCGCGCCCTTGAGAAGATGCGCGAAGAGCGTGAAGAACGCATCGGGAAAGAAGGCAAGGCGCGTATTCACATCGAGGAAGCCGAGCAGTCAGGGCGCAAGGTCATTCGCGCACGCAACATCAGTTACAGCTATGGCGACGCGAAAGTCATCGACGACTTCGACATAAAGATCATGCGCGGCGATCGCATTGGCCTCATCGGCAACAACGGCGTCGGCAAAACCACGCTCCTGCGTTTGCTGCTGGGAGAGCTGGAACCGCAGACCGGTACATTGAAAGTAGGTACCGGCCTGGAAGTCGGCTACTTCGACCAGCTGCGGCAGTCACTGGATCTGGAGAAATCAGTCGCCTACAACGTCGGCGAAGGCCGCACCTACATCCATTTGAATGGCAAGGACCGTCACGTCGTCGGTTATCTCAAGGGTTTCCTGTTCAGTCCGAAGCGCGCGATGACGCCGGTGAAGTCGCTGTCGGGCGGCGAGCGCAATCGCGTTATTCTCGCCAAGCTGTTCACTCGACCTGCCAACCTGCTCGTGCTCGACGAGCCAACGAACGATCTTGATATCGAGACGCTGGAGGTTCTCGAGCAGAGACTCTGTGAGTACACGGGCACGCTGATCGTGGTGAGTCATGACCGTGAGTTTCTCGACAACGTTGTCACCAGCACCGTCGTGTTTGAACAGGATGGCAACGTGCAGGAGTACGTAGGCGGTTACAGCGACTGGTTGCGTCGCGGCCACGAGTTGGCGGTGACCGACAATCCCTACGAAGTAGAACGAAGGAAACGCGAGGCACTCGAACGCCGAAAGAACAAGAAAGCCACGAAGCTCAGTTACAAGGATCAGCGCGAGCTGGATTCCCTGCCCGCGGAGATTGAGCAAGTCGAAGCAGACATTGCTGCCCTGCAGACGACGATTGCTGCCCCGGACTTCTACGCGCAGGATGCCGAGCTCGTGCAACAGGAACTGCACAGGCTCGGCGAAACCGAGCGCTTGCTTGAGCAGCGAATCGAGCGCTGGAGCGAGCTCGAAACGCTGCAGGAATCGTTCCTAAAATAGTTCGATCAGCAAAGCCACGCAGGCAACCCAACCCGTCGCAAAAGCCAGCGTGCGCACCCAGGGAATACCCAGCGTAAAGGCTACCAGGTGCACGAGGCGCGCCCAGAAATACACTTCACAAACGAGCACGGTTGTCTGGTTGCTGATTCCGGCTGCATGAGCGATCAGGACGAGGGTCGCGAACAACACCATGTTCTCGACGGCATTATAGTGAGCGGCTTTCATGCGCTCGGCCCAGGCCGCCCCGGGTTTCGGGTCGCCCGGATAGCCGACTGCGTCGACGAGGCCGCGCACCATGACGCGGTTCAGGATGTAAGGCACCCACATCACGGCAGACAGGGCCGCCACCCAGGTAAGGCTCATTAACTCAGGTGTCATTTATCTCTCCTTGTTGCTTTCCTGGTGAGGAAGAAACACTTGTCGGACATGGGCGCATCGTCCGGATACTCAACGACGGAAAAGCCCAGCGACCGGTAGCACTGGTAGGCGGGCGTGTTATCCCGATAGACGAACAGCGAATACTCGTCGTAAGCCTTGCTCGTGGCCAGCGCCGCCATGATCATCCGGATCAGTTGCCTGCCTGCCCCTTTGCGTCTCAGCCCCGGGTTCGCCACGAGGCGCGCCAGGTGCCCTCGCCCGTCCCGTTCGTACGACTGGCCGAACGCCGCCAGCGTCCCGGTGCTGTCGCGCAGCACATAGGACGTCATTAACTCGACGCGGCAGTCCTCGCGAAAAGTTTCGCCAGTGAATGGATAGCGAAACTTCGGCCCACTCCAGATATCCACTGCGGCTGCGTTTGGGAACCACAACATCACGTCATCTAAATCGCCGTCGGCCGCATGGGCGAGGGTCCAGCCACTATCCTGCAGCGGCCACAGGTTCATTCTCGGGCTTTGGGTAATGCCAGGTGCAGCACGATGTACCCCATAATGCCGGACAGCAATGAACCAAGGATGATGCCGAGGCGCTCATCGAAGACCATGTCCTGGGTGACGATCGTGTTCTCGAACGCCAGAGACCCGACGAACAGGCTCATCGTAAAACCCACGCCGCACAGTATCGACACACCATACAGGCCGCCCCAGCCGGCACCATCGGGCAGTCGCGCAAGACCCAGTTTAATAGCGATGAAACACAGCAGAAAAATGCCTATCTGTTTGCCCGCGAAGAGCCCGGCGGCGATCCCAAGAGGTACCGGGTGCATGAGATCCTCGATACCGACGCCCCTGAGGTCGATACCAGCGTTGACGAACGCGAACAGCGGCAGGACACCGAACGCCACGACCTGGTGCAGGTCGTGCTCAAGCTCTCGCAATGGTGAGTAACCCTCACTGTCCGGGTCTCGCATCGGGATGAATGCTGCCAGCGCGACACCCGCGAGTGTCGCGTGCACCCCAGACTTGAGCACCGCGATCCACATGACGACACCAATCAGCACGTATGACGACACGCTCATGACACCTCGGCGATTCATGATCGTAAGCGCCACGAGACACACCGTTGCTACTGCCAGCGCTGCGGCCGACAAATCGGCTGAATAGAAAATCGCGATGATGACGATTGCACCGAGATCGTCAAATATGGCCAGCGAAACCAGGAAGACCTTGAGCGATATGGGGACACGCGATCCGAGAAGGGTCAGAATGCCCAGCGCAAAAGCGATATCGGTTGCGGCTGGTATGGCCCAACCCTGCATCGCAGCGGCATCGTCGTGGTTCATGAAGACGAAGAAGGCAACGGGTACCACCATGCCGCCAACAGCCCCCAGCGCAGGTAGCAGTACATTCGCGGGCCGCGACAATTCGCCTTCCATGAACTCGCGCTTGAGCTCGAGCCCCACCAGAAAAAAGAACACTGCCATGAGACCGTCGTTGACCCAGAGGAACAGCGGTTTCGCGATTTGCAGGCCACCCACGCGTACTTCGACCGGCGTATCGATGAAGTAGGCGTACAGTCCCGCTGCACCGGTATTCGCAGCCAGCAACGCCAGTGCCGCGGCGGCCATCAGGACAATACCGCCTGCCGATTCCAGTCTGAGGAAATTCCTGATCGTCGCCTGCATACGTGTCTATTCCCGCACTTCGACAACTTCCTGGAAGCTGACGCTCAGACCACCAGGCGCCACGGCGAAATAGATTTTCTCACCGTGCGCTTCCATGGGCCCATTGACGTCGATGCCATTCTTCCTTGCCGTCGCCGCGACCGCGTCTGCATCGTCGACAACGATTTGCAACATCAGGCCCGCGGGCATGTCCGTACTTTTTTGCCAGATCTCGATCCAGCTCGTGCCTGCCGGAATCACGGCGCCATGAAAAGCGTCACCCCCGCCCAGATCTCGTTCGGGCAACCCGAGGCCCTGCGTGAAAAACTCCGCCATCGGCTGGGCCTCTTCAGCCACAGCACAAAATCGAATTCCGAGGACCTTCATCCTGTTTCCTTGTTTTGTTGTTGTGTTTACTTGCCGGGCATGGTCTCGGCAAAATAGCGGTCGAACGCACGATGCACGATCTCGGGCGAGATTCCGACGCCTGTCATGGCCGCGTCGAACTGTTCCATTTCCGCGAAATGCCGGTGACCATCGGCTGCAACGACCTTGAGCCCCATGAGCGCGATGTCTTCCTTGTCACCGTCGGACAGGGTCGGTCCGAGATCGGCCAGCACGGCTGCGAGGCCAGGCTTGTCGGACAACTCGGACATGGCCGTCGTGATCAGTTCCAGCGACTCCGGTCCTTGTAAATGAAAATGATCCTCGATGAGTTCGATCATCTTTGCCGATTCTTCCGGTTCGATGCTGCCACTCCCACGCGCAACGAATACGAGCAATGCCGCAACGAGAAAGCGAGAATCATAGATCTGGGTCCCGACCGCCGTTTCGATGATCAGCTCTGTTCCAGCAAGCCGCGAGCTCAGGATTTCGGTCGTCATGTCGAGTTCACCAGGTATCGTAGTTTTTGCGCATGTACTTAACGGAACCATCGATCAGTTTCTGAAGGACCTTCTCGTCGACGTCCGAGAGGCGCTTTATGTACAGGCACGACTTGCCGGTCTTGTAAGTTCCGAGCTTGCTCATGAGTGCATCAAATCGCTTGAATCCTGCCAGAATGTACACGGTAAGTGCCTGCTTGCGCGGTGAAAATCCGGAGACCATGAAGTCACCTTCGCGACCACTTTCGTACTTGTAGTGGTAGGTGCCAAAGCCAACAATGCTCGGCCCCCACATCTTCGCCCGTTTGCCGGTCGCCTTGCGCATCATCGCAGCAACCTTGCGAACATCGGCACGCTTCTGCCTGTCCTCAATCGAATTGATAAACTCGGTGACGCTCGCTTTGTTCGCTTTGGTCTTGTTCTCGGCCACGGCTTGACAATCCTAGTTAGAAGTTCCAAACAAGCGGTCCCCGGCATCGCCCAGACCGGGAACAATATATTTCTTTTCGTTCAATCGGTCGTCAATTGCGGCCGCATAGATCTTCACGTCCGGATGCGCATCCTCGACGAGTTCTATGCCTTCAGGACAGGTTACGATGCAAATGACGACAATATCCTCGGCGCCACTTGCCTTGAGGAGATCCAGTGCCGCCACCGTTGAGCCACCCGTCGCCAGCATCGGGTCAATAACTATGCACGTGCCGCCCTTGATTTGCCGTGGAAAGCGCTCGTAATAGGTCACAGGCTGCTTGGTTTCCTCATCACGGTACAAGCCGACAAAACCGACGCGCGCGGTGGGCACCAGTTCGAGAATGCCCTCGAGCATGCCGACACCGGCACGCAGAATCGGCACGACCACAATATCGGTATCGATCTGGCGGCATATTGCTTCCGACACGGGCGTTTCGACAGTCACCTCTCTCGTACGGATATTCTTGAGCGCTTCGTAGCACACAAACTTGGTGATCTCTGTTGCAAGTTCGCGAAAGCGTTTGTGTCCTGTCTCAGTGGCCCGGATCTTGCCGAGCTTGTGCTGTACACAGGGATGATCGATCAATATGGCCATGCTTGAAACTCCGTTACTCCGTGCTTTCTGTCCAAATGGCGAACTCCGTGCCAACGGGGTCGATGAATTGAAAACGTCGTCCGCCCGGAAATGAAAAAATATCCTGGCTGATGGTGCCGCCTAATTCCCGTACGCGCCCTACATCGCGTTCCAGATCCCCGCTGTAAAAAACCAGCAGGACACCGGTTGCCGGTGCAGATTCGTCAGCTTTGCGCAGCCCGCCGTCGAATCGACCGTCATTGAAGCTGTAATACTCGTCACCCCATTCCTGGAATTTCCAGCCAAACATGGCCTCGAAGAAAGCACGTGCTTTTGGCAGGTCCGTCACTGGAATTTCGACATAGTCGATGCGGTTTTCAGGTCTCACGGGCGCCTCCCGGGGCTATGGCCTTTTAAGTCTTAGTATCGGGCGCTCAGCAACAAGAGACACGGTACCAAATTCGCCACTGATTGCGTATCGGCCGTCGTCCAGGACAACCAGGTCCTTGATCGCCCCATGACCTAAATTTTCTGCAGTTTCAGCAACTTCGCTGCTGTCTATATCGCCGCATTGCACCGCCTCGCAAGATGGAAACTCGATGCATGCGGGGCGAATACACGCCTTCTCGGCGGGCCGGGGTTTCTCGTAAAACGGGTGTTCGGGCGCAAGAAAGAGGTCGATATCGATAACGAGTATTTCGCCCTCCGCGTGCCATGACAGGACAAAAGACCGGGTCAGATCAACATCCGCGAACTCGCGCAATTGTCGCCAACTTATCGTTGCCACAGCGTCACTCATACTCTATTTGCCCCGGTCTGGTTCCTCGGCGTTTATCGTGCCCTCGCCCGGCGTGATGAACATCATCACAGAATGGCTGCGGATACGGGCAGTGTGCCAGGTGTCCTGTGGCACGATGACAAAGGTCCCCGGTTCCGTCATGCGAATCGTTTCGTCGCCGTCATCCGTGGCCAGGATGAGGTCGGCGTCGCCGGAGACCAGAACGACAAACTCGTCACCGGACGGGTGTACTTCCCAAGTAGGCCAATCGTCGTCGAAAGCGTAGCTTGAAATCAGCAGGTGCCCTGCAAACTCTTTGTATTCTTCGTCGATCCGTTGGTAGAGATCTGGCGTAACCGCAACGACATCGGCCTGGAATTTTTCGTTCAGTACAACGAAGTTCGTAGCAAGTCTCTGTGCCTGTCCCATAGCGACTCCTATCCGAAGGTGATGGCTACCCACACTCCGATGTAATGTGATAACACGAGCACAAGTGCGGCGATGCCGACATGCTCGCCGATAATCCCGTACGGTGATTCACCCTGTGACCTGGCCAGCAAGTAGCTCAGGACCACGATGACCAGTAATCCCCAGATCACCGAGGCGATGACGGCCGTACCCAGCGGTAGTAATAGCAGGGGAATGGCGAAGCTGATCGAGAAAACGAATTTCGTCAGAAATGTCACGATTGTCGCCGCCCACACATGCGCGTGGTCGGTGTCGGGATTTGCCTCTTCGGCGAGGTGAATGCCAAGCGCATCCGACATCGCGTCGGCCACAGCGATGACCAGGATGCCGCCCAGTACAGCCGTGATCGAATTCGTACCCGAGTTCAGGCCGACGATCAGTCCAATCGTTGTGATGACACCGGAGGTGGCACCGAAGAACAAGCCGGTGCGGGCTCCGTCACCCTTGAATATTTCCATGTCAGTCCTGTCTCATCGGCTTGCTGTAGAGGCAAATTTCCTCATCATCGCCCGGCATTGTAATCATTTTCGCAAACACCAGCCCCAGCTTTTCGATCAGTCCGATCGACGGGGCATTGCCAGGTGAGACAATCGCAGTAAGCTCTCTTATCTGCAGGTCGTCGCGGGCGTGTGCCATAACCGCGAACGATGCTTCGCCTGCGTAGCCTTTGCCGCAGAACTCGGGTAGCACACCGAAGCCGATATCCGGGCAATCCAGGTTATCGCGCTTGAACAGGCCGCAGATTCCCATCCTGACCCCATCATCCTTGCGCACCATTGCATAGGGGCCGTAACCATAGTCAGCATAGAGCTTCAGCGCACCACCTTCCATGGCCTCCACCGCCTCTTCGATCGTGCGAATGCCGCGATCCCCAACATTCTCCATGAACGCCGGATCGTTCCAAACCGCTAGCAGGAGATCAGCATCGTCGAGCGAAACCCGTCTCAGGAAGAGGCGATCCGTTTCCAGCCGCCACGCGGCCATCAGTGCCAGGCGCCGAGGATTAGTCCGTAGAGCATGAATTGTGTCGTGTGATAGCCACCATCAATCAGCCAGGCGACAATCGGACGATTGGCGAACTGGTAGTTGATACCGAAGCTCATCGCCACAAACCCGACACCGACCAGCAGCCCGGCTTTCCAGGCTTCGGACAGCACCGGCGAAGGACCCAGCAGCATTGCGAAGACAAGTGCTGCGACCAGCGCGAAAACGAAACTCAATAAGAAGACCCTCGCCGGGTGACCGTTGTCCTTGTCGCTGCGCCCCATGGCCCTGTTCCAGGGGTTCAGGAACAGTAGAGGCGAATACCATAACCCTCCCAGCACAAAGCTCGAGACCGCCGCGGCGAGCACGGCAAGGAAATTAATGCTCATTGTTACTCCCTCCTGGTCCACCAGGAATACAGGAACTGCTGCGTTGCGCCCATTGGTGTCTGGTGATCGTCAAGTTCATGGAACTGCAATTCGAAATCGGGGCCCAACTGCTCTTCTAACATACCAATAGTGTACCGCCGTATTTCGAGACCACTGCATTTAGGCGGGCCCTCGGGCCCGAACGTCGCGATCACAGCATGACCGCCGGGCTCGAGGGACTTCAGCAGCACATCGACATAGCGCTCTCGATCTGCCGTGTCCGTCAGGAAGTGCATTGCGGCGCGATCGTGCCACAGCCGGTACAACCGCTGCGGCTCAAAATGTGTGACGTCCGAGAGGAGCCACTCCACGGTCGCGGCCCGCTCACCCAGTCGGCGACGAGAATGATCAAAAGCCGCTTCGGCCAGATCGAGTACTGATACGTCGACGTACCCGGCGTCCAGCAGATGATCGACCAGCGTCGATGCACCTCCGCCAATATCGATAATCGCATCCTGTGTCGAGACCCCTGCGCCGACCACCAATGCCAGCGACTTTTCCGGGACTTCCTGGTACCACGATACTTCGTTCGATTCTTTGCGCCCGTATACGTCATCCCAGTGAATACTGCGTTCGGCCGTCATTGCTAATCCTGTTTTTCCTGTTCGGTGGCGCGGATAAATCCCGCCTTATCTTCGGGTGAGACGAAGACGAATTTCCTTTCGCCATAGGAAATTTTCAACCTGTCGAAGGGATGAAGACCTCTTTTCCATGCATCCTGAAGACTAGGACTCCCCCGGTGTGCCTGTAAGAATTCGTGCCGGTCGGGTAACGAGCTTGCCGCCGCAGTTCGGGCAAACGAAGTCCAGGTGTTTTTCGGCGCAGTCGTTGCAGAAGGTGCACTCGTAAGAACAAATGTAGGCATCGTCGACGGCCGGGGCAAGGCCGGTGGAACAACGCTCACACTTGTTACGCATCTCGAGCATGGCGACCAGGGGTTCGTATCAAACTGCGTCTACCTGCCGACAGGACCTAGATGCCCATTCTTACGAGGGCATCAATGACCTCGCGCATGAAGCGCTCAGCAGCGGGATACCGGGTCGCGAAACCCGCTTCGACTTCCTTTGCACGGTCGATCAAGGCATTCACTTCCTCGTCATTTTCGATCACGTTGTGAATGTCGGTGTCGAGATCCGTCATGAGCGTCTTCAGCTCATCATCCATATCCGTGCTACGGATCTCGTCCTGGAGCTGCGCCAATAGTTCTTTAATTCGATCCTTGCTCATACTCTCAACCCAGCGTTCGTATTCCGATTGCATCCCGGATTTGCGCAATATACGGCACCGCCAGTTCCCGAGCGCGTGCCGCGCCTTTTAGCAGTTCGGCCTCGACCACGGCCGGATCTGCGACCAACCGCTCGTATTCCTCGCGAGCGGGTTTGATGTGATCATTAATGTACTCGAAAAGCTGCTGCTTCATCTGCCCCCACGCGATACCTTCAGCGTAAGCCTGCGCGACGGCAGCCGTCTCTTCCGGTGTAGCGAAAGCCTTGTAGATGTCGAACAGGGTGCTGTCAACCGTATCTTTCGGCTCACCGGGCTCCAGGCTGTTCGTCTTGATCTTCATGATCAGTTTGCGGAATTTCTTTTCGGGCGCAAACAACGGAATCGTGTTGTTGTAACTCTTTGACATTTTTCGGCCATCGAGCCCCTTGAGAACAGCGGTATCTTCGCCGATGACAGCCTCGGGCAGGACGAATGTCTCACCGTAGTTGTGATTGAAGCGTTGTGCGATATCGCGCGCCATCTCTACGTGCTGCTTCTGGTCCTGGCCGACGGGCACCTTTGTCGACTTGAACATCAGGATGTCAGCCGCCATCAGGATCGGGTAGCTGAACAACGCCATCATGACACCCTTGTCAGGATCCTTGTTGCCGCTCTCCACATTGGCCTGCACTGACGCCTTGTAGGAATGCGCACGATTCATAAGACCCTTGGCCGTCATGCCGTGGAGAATCCAGGTCAGCTCGAGGATTTCGGGAATGTCCGACTGCCGGTAGAAACAGGCGTGATCAGTATCGAGCCCAAGCGCCATCCAGGCCGCCGCAATCTCCAGCGTCGACTGGACGATCTTGCCAGGATCTTCATTCTTGGCAAGCGAGTGGTAATCGGCCAGGAAATAGAAGTGCTGCGTATCGAGGTCTTTGCTGGCCTCTATACCTGGCCGGATCGCGCCCACGTAATTGCCGATGTGTGGCGTTCCGGTCGTGGTAATCCCGGTGAGAAACGTGTCTTGCATCAGTAGCCTGCTGCCTGCCCGTCTTTGCGAACTTCGGAGGCGCCATAGTACACGCCCTGCTCCTTATCGAACATGATCGCCTGGTAGCCACCAAAGCTGCCGTTCGACGTGCCGAGCTCGTGGCCTCTGGCTTCCAGCGCCTCTCGCGTTGCAGTGCTGAAACCGTTTTCGAGATTCACGACGCCACCGTCTGTCATCACAGACCCGGTCGGTTGCGATGAGCCTGTGTGGTTGATGCGAGCGGCGTCACCTGCCTCCTGCAGGTTCATTCCGAAATCCACCATATTGACGACTATTTGCGCATGTCCCTGCGGCTGCATGGCGCCACCCATGAGGCCGAAACTGATCAGGGGTTCACCATCTTTCATGACGAACGCAGGAATGATCGTATGAAACGGCCGCTTACCGCCCTCGACGACATTGGCGTGATCCGCGTCGAGTGCGAATAGCTCGGCCCGGTCCTGCAGGACGAAGCCAAGATCGCCCGGTGTCATGCCGGAGCCCATGCCGCGATAGTTACTCTGGATCAACGACACCATGTTGCCGTCAGCATCGGCTACCGTCAGGTAGATAGTGTCCCCGTCTTCGAGCTTTCGATCACCCGCGGGCAGAGATTTCGACGCGTGCTCGGCCGAGATCAGCTTGCGCCGCTCGGCTGCGTACTCTTTCGAGATCAGCCATTCGACTGGCACATCGGCGAAGTCCATGTCGACGTAGTATTTCGCGCGATCCTCAAAGGCCAGCTTTTTCGCTTCGATCAGGAGGTGCAAGTAATCGGCGCTGCCGAAGCCCATACTGGCAATGTCGTAAGCTTCAAGAACATTCAGGATCTGTAGCGCTGCGATTCCCTGTCCGTTGGGTGGCAACTCATACACATCCCAGCCGCGATAATTCGTTGACACTGGCGTTACCCATTCCGATGTGTGCACCGCCAGGTCCTCATAGGTAAGCAACCCGCCTTGCTCCGCCATGTAGC
>Ga0209344_10003387_pt1 | contig 15867 bp, 16 predicted proteins | sample Cruoilmetagenom6_FD_187293 | JGI IMG/M metagenome (GOLD analysis project Ga0209344, IMG submission 187293) | Oil polluted marine microbial communities from Coal Oil Point, Santa Barbara, California, USA - Santa Barbara Oil Seep Sample 6 (SPAdes)... | ecosystem: Environmental > Aquatic > Marine...
GATTAAAATAATAGTTAAAAATAGCAGTAGTGGATACATTAAGTTATAAGACCGTTTCGGCCAACAGAACAACTGTAAACAAAGAGTGGTTATTGGTAGATGCCGAAGGAGAAACATTAGGACGCATAGCTTCAAAAGTTGCCTATTTGTTGAGAGGAAAGCACAAGCCGAGTTTTACCCCTCATGTTGATTGTGGTGATAATGTTGTTATCATCAACGCAGAGAAAATTGTTCTTACAGGAAACAAGTGGTCGGATAAATCATATATGAGATATACTGGCTACCCAGGTGGTCAACGTACTACTAGTGTAAAACAATTATTGGACAAAAATCCAGAAGGTATTCTTGAAAAAGCAATAAAAGGAATGTTGCCTAAGAACAGATTAGGTGCAGAACTTTTTAGAAACCTTAAAGTTTATGCAGGTACAGAGCACGGTCAGGAAGCTCAAAAACCTACCGTTGTTAATTTAAAAGACATTAAATAAGATGGAAGTAATTCATAAGATTGGTCGTAGAAAGACCGCTGTAGCGAGAGTATATCTTTCTGATGGAAATGGAGACATTACTATTAACAATAAAGATTTAAGTGTATATTTTCCAACTGCAACACTTCAATACAAAGTAAAACAACCTTTTACATTAACTGAAAGCTTAGATACCTACAACGTAAAAGTAAACGTTTACGGTGGTGGTATCACTGGCCAAGCAGAAGCTATTCGTCTTGCTTTATCTAGAGCAATGTGTGAGATTGATGCTGAAAACAGAACAGTATTGAAACCAGAAGGTTTATTAACTAGAGACCCAAGAATGGTTGAACGTAAGAAATTCGGTCAGAAGAAAGCACGTAAAAAATTCCAATTCTCGAAACGTTAATTCGAAATTACAAGATTGTCAGGCACTCTTTTTGGGTGCCTATTTTTATATTTTATCAAACTGGATAATCCAGATTATTAACAAGTTCATTGAAAGTCCGTTAAGGATAATTAAAAATCCTTTGATCCCTAAAAATTGAAGGTAAGATTAGTTTAGCATCTAAATGGTGAAGGCTTTTCGATATTATATCGAAATACCACTTTGCCATTGCTAATTCATAAGAACGTAAACTAAATTTAAAATGGCGAGAGTCGAAGTAAAACAATTATTAGAAGCAGGTGTGCATTTTGGTCACCTAACAAGAAAGTGGAATCCAAACATGGCTCCTTACATCTACATGGAGCGTAACGGTATTCACGTGATTAACCTTTACAAAACAGTTGCAAAATTAGATGAGACCAATGAAGCTCTTAGCAAAATTGCAGCATCAGGTAGAAAAATACTTTTCGTAGCTACCAAAAAACAAGCAAAAGACATCGTTGCTGAAAAAGCAGCAAATGTAAACATGCCTTATATCACAGAAAGATGGCCGGGCGGGATGTTAACAAACTTCGTTACTATTCGTAAAGCTGTTAAGAAAATGGCATCTATCGATCGTATGAAGAAAGACGGTACTTTCCTTACTCTTTCTAAAAAAGAAAGATTACAAGTAGACCGTTTACGTGCAAAATTAGAAAAAAACTTAGGTTCAATTTCTGAAATGACACGTTTACCGGGTGCATTGTTTATCGTTGATACAATGAGAGAGCACATTGCTGTTAAAGAAGCTCAAAAATTGAACATTCCTATTTTCGCAATGGTAGATACTAACTGTGATCCTAGAGATGTGGATTTTTTAATACCTTCTAACGATGATGCGTCTAAGTCAATTGACATCATTATGACAGAGGTTACCAATGCAGTAGCTGAAGGTCTTGCAGAGCGTAAAGCTGAAAAAAGTGATGCAGATGGCAAGTCTGATAAGAAAGATAAAGCTCTAAAGAAAAAGATAACTGCTGAAAAACCAGCGCCGACTCCAGCTAAGGTTGATACAAAACCAGCACCGGTTGTTGACAAAGTACCTAACGTTGAAGTAAATGTTGAAGCTACTAAAGAAGCTGTTGCAGCAGATGGAAAAGTTGAGGCCGATGATTTAACTAAAGTTGAAGGTATCGGACCAAAAGCTGCCGAGGCATTAGTTGCTGCAGGTATCGCTACTTATGCTGATCTTTCTAAAGGTGATGCTGAAAAGATCAGAGAGATCTTAACTGCAGCAAGCTCAAGAATGGCACATTTAGATCCGACTTCTTGGCCAAAGCAAGCTGAAATGGCTGCAGATGGTAAGTGGGACGAGCTTAAAGAGTGGCAAGACAACACTAAAGGTGGTGTAGAATAAGTTACTACATTTACTATATAAATAAATCTAACATCCCGGTAAAACGGGGATTCTAAAAGTAAAAAAATGGCAAAGATTACAGCTGCAGAAGTGAATAGATTAAGAAAGACTACTGGTGCAGGAATGATGGATTGCAAAAAAGCACTAGTTGAAGCTGAAGGTGATTTTGAAAGCGCAATCGAAATTCTTCGTAAAAAAGGTCAAAAAGTTGCAGCAAAAAGAGCCGACAGAGATTCTTCTGAAGGCGCAGCAATCGCTAAGGTAAATGATGACAACACAAGTGGTGTTATTATATCTCTTAACTGTGAGACCGATTTCGTTGCTAAAAACGAAACTTTCGTAACACTAGCTACTGAATTAGCAGACTTAGCAATCAACTTTGATTCTAAAGAAGCATTCTTAGCTGCTGAATACAAAGGCATGACCGTTCAAGAAAAACTTACAGAGCAAACTGGTGTTATCGGTGAAAAAATCGAGATAGGAGGTTTTGAAACATTAAGCGCTCCTTTCGTTGGTTCTTATATTCACGCTGGAAATAAAATTGCAGTTTTAACAGGACTTTCAGCTGCGGTTGCAGGTGCTGAAGAAGCTGCCAAAGATGTTTCTATGCAGGCTGCTGCAATGAACCCTGTAGCATTAAATGAAGATGGTGTCGACCAATCGGTTATTGATAAAGAAATTGAAATTGCAAAAGATCAATTACGTCAAGAAGGTAAGCCTGAAGCAATGTTGGACAATATCTCTAAAGGGAAAATTAAGCGTTTCTTTAAAGATAATACCTTGGTGAATCAAGATTTCATTAAAGACAGTAAACAAAGTGTTGCTCAATATGTAAAGTCTGTTGACTCTAACTTAAAAGTTACTGGTTTCAAAAGAGTTGCATTAGGATAATTACAATACAACTAACTCAATAAAAAAACCGTCTTACTGTAAAAAGTAGACGGTTTTTCTATTTAGAAAATTCAATAATCCATACTTAATCTTTTAACCAGGCATTTCGTAAATCTATTGTTTTCTGTTCAACACCCTCAATCGGCACAATCTTTTTTACCTTTTTAACAGGTTGTCCTACAGCCCCTTCTACAGTCACTATCTCACCATTTCTTTCTACCGTCATGTTAAGTATTGTTTCAGGTGCCCAACCAAAACTCTCCCGTATTATTGGGCGAAGTGTTTCTAGGTTTATTTCTTGACCGTTTATTGTCTTGAAAATATCACCACTCTGTAAATTTAAGTCATTAAAGAATGAATTCAATTCAATGTTCTTACGTATAAAGACAACACTGTCGTTTTGGACATCTACATCCATATAAGGAACTTGTCCATCAAAAAAGTATCCGGTCGGTTCTTCTACATCTTTAGTAGCTAAACCAACCTTTTTAAAGTATACATCATAATCGATAGGTGTATCACCAATAACATGTTCCTTAAAAAAAGTATCTACTTCTGGATAGGTCATGTCAACAATTTCATCAAACAAAACTTTATCTTCAAATGGTACTTCAGCACCATATTTCTTTGATAGCTCTTTCATTAACCAAAGTATACTTTTCTTTCCATCACTCTTTTCTCTTAAAATAATATCGAGACACATATTTATTAAAGCTCCCTTTTCATATACGTTGGCATAGTTGGGCTCGTAAGGTTGCTCTAATATGTTCTTACTCATTACAGTAAAAGACATATTATCATCATAAAAAGATGAGTTTCCAATTTTAACCAGCATACGTTCGTAAAATTCTTCTTTAGAAATAAGCCCTTGTTGAATCTGGAATAAATTGGCAAAATATTCAGTAGTACCCTCATACATCCATAAATGTTGCGACATTTCAGGATTATTAAAATCAAAATATTGAATTTCTTTAGAGTGTACAGATAACGGAGTTACGATATGAAAAAATTCATGCGATACAACATCAATCATCGCCTGCTCTAAACGACCAATATCCATTGCTTCTGGCAAAACAACTACGGTAGAAGTATGATGCTCCAATGCTCCAAAACCATGTGCATCTGGTACATTTATATCAGACAGATATAACAAGATGTTATATTCCTTAGTACTATCGACATCGCCTAAAAATTTCTTTTGTGCTTCCATCATTTTAAGCATGCGCACCTTTAGGTCAGCCGCTTTATACACATTATTTGGTGAGAACAGGCTTAGTGTAACTGTAATTCCGTTAATTTCAAAAGTTTCGGTATTAGGTCTTGCATACATTATTGGGTTATCGATAACCTCAAAATAACGTTTTGCCATAAAGCCATCCCACATCGGGTCTGGTTTTCTATCCGTCTCAATAGAAAGTGTCGTTGTGGGAATCAAATCTGCCGGTTTTTTAATATTGATCGAATAAGGCACTTCTTTTAATCCGTCAAAATAACCCACAAAACCATGCAGGTTTAGCATAAAGTTGCTATTCTTAGCTATATTGGTGCCGGCCGGTGAAAAAACAGCATCTTCGACTTTATTTTCGGTATCATAGGTATCGTTTACCCAATATTGAATCTTATCGAGCTGAACCGCATTAGAAATACTCCAAGAATTTTTATCAAGCTTGGTCACGTTTAAAGAACTCCCCTTATAATCCAAAGCTTCGAAATCTTGAATATACTTTCCGTAATTATCGGTACTATAAGTACCTGGAACAGTTTTTGGTATTCTAAATATTACAGTTGAAGTAGTAAATGCACCAGGGTTTATACCAACCTGAACTTTATCATCAACAACATTCACTAAATCTATAAAAGTTACAACAGGACTATTTTCAACAGATATTATTGCTTTATTGGCACCGCAGGCACTTAATATTAAGGAAACGACTATAATTAATATATTTTTTTTCATAAAAAACTTCTTGAATAAAGTTAAGATAAGGTTGCCAAAGATAGAGAATATGCAACTACTCTATCACATAGAATTATCTTTTACATGAATAAAATATTGACCACAGCCATCAAAAATTTTCATTATTTTTGGTGGCAAATAAAAAATTTAGATGCACTACAAAAGAATTCTTCTTAAATTAAGCGGTGAAGCCTTGATGGGTGAAAAACAATATGGTATAGATTCTAAACGCATAAATGAATATGCGGGGGAAATAAAAGAAGTAGTTGACAAAGGAATTGAGGTTGCTATCGTAATTGGTGGGGGAAATATATTTCGTGGATTAGCTGGTGCTGCCACAGGAATGGACAGAGTTCAAGGTGACCACATGGGTATGCTGGCAACTGTAATAAATGGTTTAGCATTACAAAGTGCTTTGGAAATGAATGGGGTACAGACCAGGTTACAATCTGCCATAAAAATTAATGAAGTAGCAGAACCTTTTATTAGAAGACGTGCCATGAGGCATTTAGAAAAAGGGAGAGTGGTAATCTTTGGTGGAGGAACAGGTAACCCATATTTTACTACAGATTCTGCAGCGGTGTTGAGGGCCATTGAAATTGAAGCTGATGTTATTCTTAAAGGTACACGAGTAGATGGTATATATACTGCCGACCCAGAAAAAGATAAAAGCGCTACGAAATTTGACAATATCTCTTTTAATGAAGTGCTTACCAAAGGACTTAAAGTTATGGATACCACAGCTTTCACTTTAAGCCAAGAAAATGAACTACCGATAGTAGTTTTTGATATGAACAAAAAAGGAAACTTATTGAAAATTGTTGACGGCCAAACTATTGGTACAACGGTCAATCTTTAATTTTCGGTACAATTTATGTTATTGCGATAGTAATCACTAATTATATGAACGAAGAAGTACAATTTGTTTTAGACGCTACAAGAGAAGGTATGGAAGCCGCAATAGCGCATTTAGAACGCGAGTTTTTAAAAATCAGAGCAGGTAAAGCTAGTCCGACCATGCTATCATCTGTAATGGTCGATTATTACGGATCACAAACACCATTAGCTCAGGTAGCCAATGTAAATACTCCCGATGGTAGAACCATTTCTGTTCAACCATGGGAAAAAGGCATGTTACAAGAAATTGAAAAAGCAATCATGAACGCCAATTTAGGTTTCAACCCTATGAATAACGGTGATATGATTATCATCAACGTTCCGCCATTAACCGAAGAACGAAGAATTCAATTAACAAAACAAGCTAAGGCAGAAGCTGAACATGCAAAGGTAGGTGTACGTAGTTCAAGACAAGATGCAAATAAAGAGATAAAGGATTTAGACATTTCTGAAGACTTACAAAAAAACGCAACTGCAGATGTACAGGATCTAACAGATGTTTTTACCAAGAAAATTGACGATTTCCTAAGCAAAAAAGAAACTGAAATCATGAAAGTTTAGTTGCATAAACTAAAATAACAATACAAAGCTACCCAAGTGCGGTAGCTTTTTTATTTGTATAAAATTTAAACTTTCCAATTTAGGAACAATTGTAGCTAATAGTTACCTTTGCCACCTGCAAAAACAGTTATGGTAGCGAAACTTACGAAAGGATTTTGGCCTAAAACGGCAAACATAATTCTGCGCAACAGAATCCTAATTTTATTATTGATTACCGGTTTTACCATTTTTATGGGCTGGCAGTGGCAATACATGCGATTTTCAAGCTCACAAACCAATCTTTTACCAGATGACCACCCGGTAAACATTCAATATCAAGATTTTCTAAGCAAATTTGGAGAAGAAGGTAATGCTTTAGTTTTTGCCATACGAGATAGTGCTTTATATACGCCTACTAATTTCAACCGATGGAACAAGCTTAGCAAGCAACTTGCTGCCTTTCCAGAAGTCGAATTTGTTATTTCTACTGACAATTTAAAAGAACTGGTCAAGAATAACGACAGGCAAGAGTTTGAAATGATTCCGTTAATCAATGGAAAATTGAAAACTAAAAAAGAAATAGATAGCATTATCGACCACCTATTTAATGATATACCTTTTTACGAAAACTTGCTTTATAATAAGGAAAGTAAGACCATACGTACAATTGTCAATTTAGACAAGGATATTGTTAATACGTCGGTCAGAAAAGATTTTATTTTACAGGATATAAATACATTAATTAGGAATTTTGAAAAAGAAACCAATTTAGATGTTCATATATCTGGCATGCCTTATGTGAGAACAATGAATTCTCAGAATATTATTGATGAGATCGGTAAGTTTATACTAGCTGCCCTAGGTGTAACCTCATTAATTTTCTTCTTTTTCTTTAGAAGTGTTAGGGCTACCTTTATTTCAATGTTTGTTGTAATTATTGGGGTGATGTGGGCTTTTGGCTTCCTGGGTCTATTACAATATGAAATCACCGTACTTACAGCTTTAATACCACCATTGATCATTGTAATTGGTATTCCTAACTGTATTTTCTTGATTAATAAATACCAACAAGAAGTAAAAAAGCACGGTAATCAAGCGCTATCGTTGCAACGAGTAATTTCTAAAATTGGTAATGCGACCTTGATGACGAATATTACAACCGCATCAGGTTTTGCTACTTTCATTATTACCGATAGCACGCTACTGAAAGAATTTGGTATTGTAGCCTCTATTAATATCGTCGGTATTTTTGTATTGTCATTACTAATCATTCCTATTGTTTATAGTTTTATGCCTTTACCGAAAACAAAGCATTTAAAACATTTGAACAAAAAATGGATCGATGCTTTTGTTCAATGGATGGAAAGTATTGTAAGGCACAGGCGAATTACTGTTTACATAGTGTCCATATCGTTATTGGTTATAAGTATCATTGGTATTTATCAAATAAGAATATCTGGAAGCCCTATTGAAGACATGCCCAAGAATGCGGAGTTCTTTCATGACATCCGTTTTTTTGAAAAAGAGTTCAAAGGGATAATGCCTGTCGAAATAGTTGTGGACACCAAAACACCAAAAGGTGTTTTAAAACCAGCTACTTTAAAACGAATGAATCAGCTTGGTGAATATATTGAAGAAATTCCTGAGCTATCTACTTCAGTTTCAGTGGTAAATCTAGTAAAGTATTCTAAACAAGCTTTTTACAACGGAATTCCCAAATATTATCAATTACCGACGAGTCAAGAGAATACGTTTATAATGGATGTTGCCCGCAAATCTTCGGACAATAGCAACTTGCTTGAATCATTTATTGACAGTACGGGGCAAACGGCAAGAATTACCACATTCATGCAAGATGTGAACACAAGCCGAATGGAAGAAATAGAGCAGCGTTTACTAGAGAATATCAATAAAATATTCTCAACCGAGCGTTATAATGTTTATATGACCGGTAGCGCCTTGCTGTTTTTAAAAGGAACCAAATACTTGGTAAAAAACCTTATTATGTCACTTACTTTAGCCATTGGACTGATAGCCCTATTTATGGCATATTTATTCCGCTCTTTTAGAATGATTGTAATATCACTGATTCCTAATTTATTGCCTCTGATTATTACCGCTGGCATCATGGGGTTTGTGGGCGTACCAATTAAACCATCTACGATTTTGGTATTCAGCATTGCGTTCGGTATATCTGTCGATGATACTATACATTTTCTCGCAAAGTATAGACAAGAACTCACAGCTAATAATTGGCGAATAGAAAAATCGATATATAATGCACTAAGAGAAACAGGCGTAAGTATGTTCTACACTTCTATTGTATTATTTTTCGGTTTCTCCGTTTTTGTAATATCTAATTTTGGTGGTACGGTAGCACTAGGCTCATTGGTCTCGGCAACACTACTTCTTGCAATGTTAGCTAACCTAATTTTACTTCCATCACTACTATTATCTTTAGAAAAAAGCATAGCAAACAAACAGACCCTTAAAAAGCCACAAATAGACATATTACCAAAAGATGAAAATACAATTAATTAATTTCATTTTAAGCCTTGTTTATATGGCTGTTTAGCCCTTTATTTTTAACAAAATCCTATCTTTGGGACTTTAATTTTCAACTCAATATCATGCGTTTAGTATCCATAAAAGAATTACTGTCAAGTAAAAACTTATTACAAGAAATAACTATTAAAGGCTGGGTAAGAACCTTTAGAAGTAATAGATTCATAGCATTGAACGATGGTTCTACTTTAGGCACTATTCAATGTGTAGTTGATTTTGAAAATTTCGATGAAGAATTATTAAAGAAAGTAAATACCGGTGCTGCGTTAAAAATTACGGGGACATTGGTCGAAAGTCAAGGTCGTGGACAATCTGTTGAGATTCAAGTCAGCGATTTAGAAGTATTAGGTGTTGCAGACCCTGAAGAATATCCTATTCAGCCAAAAAAACACTCGTTAGAATTTCTTAGAGAAAAAGCGCATTTAAGAATTCGCACTAACACTTTTGCTGCCATAATGCGGGTTCGATCTACCTTATCTTTTGCAATACACAATTATTTTAGAGAAAACGGATTCAACTATTTCCACGCTCCGATTATTACAGGTTCTGATGCTGAAGGTGCAGGCGAAATGTTTCGCGTGACTACATTAGATGAAAAGAACCCACCTTTAACGGAGGAAGGAGATGTAAATTATAAAGAAGATTTCTTTGGAAAAGAGACCAACCTTACCGTATCGGGCCAATTAGAAGCTGAAGCATATGCAATGGCTTTAGGTAAAGTGTATACATTCGGTCCAACGTTTAGAGCAGAAAACTCTAATACATCTAGACATTTGGCAGAATTTTGGATGATAGAACCAGAAATGGCTTTCTTTGATCTTGATGCTAACATGGATCTTGCAGAAGCCTTCATAAAAAATGTTATTTCTTATACATTGACTCACTGTCAAGAAGATTTAGAGTTTTTAGAAAAGAGACTATTAGACGAGGAAAAGAGCAAACCACAAGCACTACGTAGTGATATGGCTTTAATCGAGAAATTGAAGTTTGTAGCCGACAACAACTTTAAAAGAGTTAGCTATACCGAAGCTATTGACATTCTTAAAAACTGTAAGCCGAACAAGAAAAAACAATTTACGTATTTAATTGAAGAATGGGGTACAGATTTGCAAAGTGAGCACGAACGTTATTTGGTAGAAAAGCACTTTAAATGTCCGGTAATCTTATTTGATTACCCTGCAAAAATCAAAGCATTCTACATGCGTTTAAATGAAGACGGTAAAACGGTAAGAGCTATGGACATTTTATTCCCTGGCATTGGTGAAATCGTTGGTGGATCACAAAGAGAAGAACGTTTAGATGTTCTTAAACAGAAAATCAAAGAATTAGGTATCGACGAAAAGGAGCTTTGGTGGTATTTAGATTTGAGAAAATTCGGAACTGCAGAACATAGTGGTTTTGGTCTTGGATTTGAAAGGCTGGTTCTTTTTGCAACGGGTATGGGCAACATTAGAGACGTAATACCGTTTCCAAGAACACCACAGAATGCCGAATTCTAAGCGGATTTAGTTACTTTTGCAAGTACTAGAAGAAAGTAATGCTGAAACAACACCTATCATTTAAACTATCCCAAAAGTTATCTCCCCAGCAAATTCAATTGATGAAGCTGATTCAATTGCCTACACAAGCATTTGAACAACGTCTGAAACAAGAATTAGAGGAAAATCCGGCATTGGAAACTGGTAAGGAAGATTTAGAAAGTACTGCTGATGAGTATGATGATATTTATGAAGACGCATCGGATGGTGAAACCATTAACACCGAAGACATCAATATAGATGACTATTTAAGCGATGATGAAATTCCTGATTACCGAACCAAAGCAAACAACTATAGTTCTGACGATGAGGAAAAAAGTGTACCATATGCAGCAGGTATTTCTTTCAATCAGCATTTAATAAATCAATTGAACACTGTTTATCTGTCAGATGATGAGTGGAATATTGCAGAATTTTTAGTAGGAAGTGTTGATGAAAGTGGGTATATACGAAGACCGATATCAGATATAATGGATGATTTGGCTTTTACCCAAAACGTATTTACAGACGAAAAGACTATTGCAAAAATATTATCTATCGTACAAGAATTAGATCCACCGGGTGTTGGCGCCCGTTCGCTAGAAGAGTGCTTAATAATTCAGCTAGAACGCAAAGACATTACTCCAAGTATAGAGCTTGCAACTGAAATACTAAAAAAGTCATTTGAGCACTTTACCAAAAAGCACTATCAAAAATTAATTCAAAAACATAATATTACCGAGGCGGAACTAAAGGAAGCTATCGGTGAAATTGAAAAGTTAAATCCTAAACCAGGAGGTTCTTATTCTGGCAATAACAGAATAGTAGAACATGTAGTTCCTGACTTTGCGATTAGAATTACAGAAGGTGAATTAGAGTTGACCCTTAACGGTAGAAATGCACCCGAACTACATGTGTCTAGAGAATACAGTAATATGCTTAAAGGCTATAAGGAAGCAAAGGACAAGTCTAAGTCTCAAAAAGACACCGTCATGTTCATTAAGCAGAAATTAGATGCGGCAAAGTGGTTTATAGACGCCATAAGACAACGCCAACAAACATTGTTTATTACAATGAATTCTATAATGCAATATCAAAAAGAATATTTCTTAACGGGAGATGAGCGTAATTTACGCCCTATGATATTAAAAGATATTGCAGATGAAATAGGAATGGATGTTTCTACTGTTTCTAGGGTTGCCAATAGTAAATACGTTGACACTCCCTATGGTACTAAATTGATTAAAGAGTATTTCTCAGAATCAATGAAAAACGAGCAAGGTGAAGATGTATCTACAAGAGAAATTAAGAAAATTCTAGAAACGGTCATACAAAACGAAGTAAAGAAGAAACCTTTGACCGATGATAAATTAGCTGCGATCCTAAAAGAAAAGGGATACCCCATTGCTAGAAGAACCGTTGCTAAGTATAGAGAGCAATTAAGCATTCCTGTTGCACGTATGAGAAAAGAAATCTAATGAAGGTTTTTTCTAATTTCATTTCCTATTTAATACATCCACTTTTTATACCTATTGGAGGTACCGTCGCATATTTTTTAATCACTCCAAAATACACATCATTAGAAATACAAAGTGCCAGTATGTTACCCATTTTTATATTAACGGTAATTATACCTATTGTAACCTTTATGATTCTAAAAAACTTAGGTCTAGTACATTCTATACATTTAGAAACTGTGAAAGAACGTAAGTATCCGCTTTATATACATGCCTCAATTCTTCTTCTAATACTTTATAAAGTGATACCTAATAACTATGTAAGCGAACTATATTTCTACTTTACGGGGCTATTAGGAGCTACAATAGCCTGTATATTCCTACTACTATTCAATTTTAAAACAAGTCTGCATACAGTTGGCGTCAGTGGTCTTCTCATGTATCTCATTAACTTAAGCATACATTTTGAGATTAATCTTATTTTAGCAATAAGCTTATTTGTTTTTTTAACCGGTTCTATCATTACAGCCCGTCTTTATCTTAAGGCACACGTGGGTACCGAACTACTTGTAGGGCTATTTATCGGTTTTTTATCACAGTTGCTTACGGTACGTTTTTGGTTATAAAATGTAGAAAATAAGACCGATTCGAAAAGGTCTATATTGAAGAACTTCCCCATTAACAGATGCACTACCATCGAATAATTCGGTCAAGGCATAATACGCATGAAGATTAAAAGTATTATACCCAATGTTAAGCGTAAGTCCGTACTGAAATTTGGTAAGGTTCGTATTCTTAAAACCTTCACTGATATCGTTTAAATCGTATTTAGATCGAGCACCTACGATATAAGCAGCCTTCACCCCCCCATATATACGCCAAAATTTATATTCCTCCGCTGTAGAGTTACGCCATCTAAATTCTAAAGGGAACTCCAAGAGATGTGTTTCCAATTTGCTTCTAGTAACATCATTATTAAGACTATAGGTAATATCTTCTCCGGTTATGTCGGCAACAAGATTAGAATAATAACTATTCAAAGCTAAGCCAACCCCAATACCAATAGCCTTTGTTCCTGGCCGATTTAAGGGGATATCTTTAATAATACCACCTTGTAGACCATAGGATAAGTTTCGTTGATTTGCTCCCTCAGGATGATTCAAGATGAAGTTATAGGATAAACCTATGTAAAACTGGTCTTCAAAATATCGTGGATTACTAATACTATCTGATACAAGTTGAGCATTAGATTGAAGTACGACAAAAAGAAAAAGGATAACAAAACGCATAGAGTAAAGTTAATGAAATAAAAAACGCTTCAAATTGACTTGAAGCGTTTTGAAAATGTAATATTCTACTTAACTAACTATTGTAGATTATTGAAAGCATCACCTTCATAGGTAGTATAATTTACCTTTAAAGCGTTAACTTTTCTTAACTCTTGTTTAATATCGGATATCAATCCCATATTAGCGTTCTTATCAACCTTAAGCGCTGTGGTCAATACATTTTGAATTTCTTGAGGCTTTTTTGCTCTCTCCATTAAAATATAATCACCTACTTCAGTAGTACTAGCAAATTTATCGTTTAATTGAATTTTTGGCTCCGAACCAAAAGTTTTCTCATATTCTTTAGTTGGCTTACCAACATAAATATAGATTACACGATCTTTTTTCTCTAATTTCTTAACTTCACTAGCATTTGGGAGTACGTTTTCAACTTTCAAGGAACTATCCTTCATAACGGTTACAGTCATAAAGAAAAACAAAAGCATAAATACAATGTCAGGAAGGGAAGCTGTTGATACCGCTGGTACCTCTCCATCTTTTTTCTTTGCAAATTTTGACATAGTGTTACTTTTAATTTATTAATTATTCACTTGAAGTTTCGGCCTCAGATAATTTCTGTGGAAACAAACCTTGTATTCTAGTTACCTTTTCTTTCAATTCTTCTTTAACAGAATCTTCGGTTTCAGGATTCAAATACTCAGCTTCCATAGCAACATAATCTTTACCGAATAAACGCTTAGCTTCTCTGTTTCTAAGGTCATTATAAGCCCCTACCAGTTCATTCTGAACTGTAATGTAAGTACTGTACTTAGTCTCACGATCATTCTTTAAAGAGATAATTGCTTTTGTCGGGTTATCCGAAGATTCGGCAACTCGTTTTCCTTTACAGTAGCTACAGTAATCAGGACTTCCTGAAGGTGCGCCACCGTTATCTAAAAACGCCTTTGCTTTTTCGCGCAATTTATCTATTGAAAGAATCTCATCTTCCACCAACAATTGACCATTTCGGTTAATATTAACCGTAAAAATGTTCTTTTGTTTAATAATTGGTGGTGCTTCCGTAGGTGGCTCCATTGGTGGTAGCATACGATCCAATCCTGCATCAGTTTCAATAGTAGTTGTTACCAAGAAAAAGATAAGTAAAAGGAAAGCTATGTCCGCCATTGAACCCGCACTAACCTCTGGTGCTCCTGCTCTTCTAGCCATAGTTTTTTAATTTTATTATTTACTAAACATATTTTTAATAGATGGAATGATCAAAGATAATACAGCGATTATAGTAAGGATAAAAAATACATTTAATCCCATTCCTATATTTTTAACAGTACTTTCGTCTGTCATAGCGGCAAACTCAGGATCAACATCCGTTCCGCTAGCTAAAACATATGAAACTCCAACTACTAATAAAAAACCACCTACTACGAACAAAGTCTTTTTAAAACCCTGTGGGTTTGCAAATAAGTTTTTTAGAGTAAACACTAAACTTACTACAACAGCTATTCCTAATAAAAAATATGTAATAATAAACATTGTGTTCAATGCTCCACTTGAAGCAGCCTCAGCTGCCGGCATATCTGAACTTGGTAATAAATACCATAGTATAGCACTTAATACACCTATAGCAATTAATGCTATTTTAATAATTTTTTGCATAATTTTTAGGTATTAAAAGTGATACTTATTTTTTGTGATCTACCAACATATCGATTAAAGTAATCGAAGAGTCTTCCATATCATTAACGATGCTATCAATTTTAGCAATAATATAGTTATAGAAAATTTGAAGGATAATAGCCGTAATAAGGCCGAATACAGTTGTTAATAATGCAACCTGAATATCACCTGCAATAAGAGATGCACTTAAGTTACCAACAGCTGCAATCTTTTGGAAGGCTGCAATCATACCGATTACCGTACCCATGAAACCAAGCATTGGTGCAATAGCGATGAATAAAGACAACCAAGAAACGTTTTTCTCCAATTGACCCATTTGAACTCCACCGTAAGCAACCACCGCTTTTTCAGCAGACTCAATGCTCTCGCCAGCTCTATCTAAACCTTGGTAATAAATAGAAGCGACAGGACCTTTTGTATTTCTACAAACCTCTTTTGCAGCTTCAACACCACCAGAAGCCAATGCGTCTTCAACTTGTTGTTTTAACTTGGCAGAATTTGTACTAGCCATGTTCAAATAAATAATTCTTTCAATAGCAACTGCCAAACCAAGGATCAAACATAAAAGAACGATACCCATGAAAGCGGCACCACCTGTTATAAACATTTCTTTTAAAAGTTGAGTAAATCCTCTTTCAGCTTCTGGAGCTCCTTCTTGAACTAGCAACGTTACTGCTGCTACTTTTGCACTTACAATATTTGTACCTGCTACAAATGCCCCAGCAACTGCTAGGCTTGGGAATAATTTTTTCATTTTTTCAAACTTAAATTAGTTAGTTAATAGGGTTAAAGATAAAAAAAAAACAATATAAAAAAAGTAAAACTCACTTGC
>Ga0209344_10003388_pt1 | contig 15863 bp, 16 predicted proteins | sample Cruoilmetagenom6_FD_187293 | JGI IMG/M metagenome (GOLD analysis project Ga0209344, IMG submission 187293) | Oil polluted marine microbial communities from Coal Oil Point, Santa Barbara, California, USA - Santa Barbara Oil Seep Sample 6 (SPAdes)... | ecosystem: Environmental > Aquatic > Marine...
GGAATGGAATGTTCGATATCAGGTTCTATGTGGGGAAAACGCTCCCATGTGACTGTATTGTGCCTGAAGACGCTTAGGTCCCGACGAGTTTTGAGTTGAAATGAAGCTGAATTTGCGCACCGTTATTCGTTGCGATGCCCGAACGGTAAGAACTGTGTAACGTAAGAGCTTTTGAGACCAATATCGACTTTCTTAAAGATATCTCAGGGATCTGCGTTCTCGTCTAATAATTCGCGACTATGAAATACGGACGACAATGTGAACTACTGATCAGTAATTTCCGCCGCCTTCCGTCTGCTACATCAGATTCTAAGCTGCAGCGGAGGATGCGAGTTTAATCGCGCGCAAAAGCGCTTCATCAGCACTATGCAAACGGATATCAGCTGCGCAAACTTGTCTTCTGCCCGGGCCGACTTCAAAGACGCTGGAACAGTAAACGCCACCTGCAATTTTAGTTGCGCATGGAACCCATTTTCCCCCCGGTCCGGTGACAGTATCCCCGACCCGGACGTTCACCGAACCAGGTGGTGGACTGGATACCGTAACAGAAGAATGAATAAGCTTGGCAATGTTCATCGCAGTTCCTTTTGCCCGATAGTCATTCCAATTATTTTTGTCTAAATGATGTCGACAGTTGGTTATTTGCCCTAGGGATGTATCGCTTCGGAGGAGAATATTTCAGACAACTGCCAAGGTCGGTGCGTTGTGACTGGAAAGTTCAACAGTGCTTCCCAAAAATTGGAGTGTCACGTTGATGGATTTGCGGCGCACGAAAAAGAACTCAGAAATGCTACATTTCCACCTTCAATTTCCCGTTTTCGCCTGCGATTTCTCTGCTTATAGTTGTTGTAGATTCAAATTTCTTACCTAGGTTATGTTTCCGGAGGCCCATTGTATCAATCGAAAAATAACAGTGGCGTGACCATTGCTATGCTGCGCGCGTTCGTGAGCATGAGTCGTAACCTAAACCTGTCTAAGACATGTAAGGAACTCGGTGCGACCCGCCAAACCGTCCGCCGCCATATTTCCGATTTGGAGAGGATCAAAGGCGTACAGCTATTTGAAGTGACAGATAGGCAATACCACTTAACATCTCTTGGGCAGGCGAACCTGGAGGGTGCGAAATCACTTCTCCTCCAACTGGATATTTGGTCGGGCCAGTCCTCTCTAAGGAAAAACCTCTCAGGGGGGCTGGAATCAAGCCGATATATAGATGATGACGGATTGGAGTTCTTTTCCCAGCAGCACCCCGTATCGACAATCGCATCTCATGGCCTGCCTCTTGTTAAACGGGCACTAATTTCTTGGGGAAACGCTGAGACACGAATTGAGCACGAAGCGATGGAACTCATTCGACCTTATTCGGTGCTTTATCGCAAAGGTCCCGCCGGCTGGGTGTTTGTCGATATCGGTATGGAATCAGCCTATGCAAAATGGTTTGGCTGGGCCTGGTCAAAAAGCGCGATTGGTAAACTAATGTCTGAGGACAACGTAGGTGATGAGTATAACGAATTCATCGCAGGTGCGTATTCACGTATTTATGAGGAAGGGGGCGTGCGCCTTGATCACCTCTTCGCCTACCTACCTAAGGACGGTGGTGATCCTCTTCCCGTGACTTTCCAACGGTTGCTACTTGGTTGTGTTTTTCCTGACGGGACTCCAGGTCTGAACGTTCTTGCTGTCATTACACAGAAGATCGAGATCGACGAACTCAAAGCCGAAGACCGACCAAGCATTCCAGAAGATATGAACATGGATACTCTGCTTGAATTTGCCCAGTAAGTGGCCTTCAGGCCACACGCTAAGAGCGAACGTCCCCAGATTTCGGATAATGTGGCAGAAATCGTACTCAACTGTGGCTTTTTGATGGTAGCGTGACGTTTAGGTTGGGGATCGCTAGGGGGCGAGAATGTCAGCACGAAGCATATTCGGCATGATCAGGAACGTGTCGGGCATTATCGCAGAGCTGGAAGAAGCGGGGATGCGTGTTGAGCTTGGCGATGACTTTTCTGAGTACCGGCTTTACCGCAATGCACAAACCGACCGGGCCCCGCTGTATCCAATGTTCGATGTGGCAAAATCCTACATCGATGAATCTAACGGGTTTTGGATTTGTGGTTTCAATCAGGCCGATGAGTTGATCCACACTCAGGCTGTGCGTCTTCTTGATATGTCGGGTGTTTCCCTGGGGCGTCATCTGAAAGTCCATCGGCACAAATATATAACACCCAACACAACGCCGGATCCGGACCTCACGTTCTACTCTGGCCCAAGGGCTCTTAGAACAATTACTGGAAAGGTCTGTTATCACGGTGAATTTTGGCTCCCCGCGCGCGGCCTTGGTGGACCACGAAGCCAGGGGGTAACCCCTCTCCTGTCTCGTATACTTTTTGAGTTAATGTTCAGAAGTTGGAAACCGAACTATGTTTTTGCCCTCGTGCCAAAACAGTTGGCAACAAGGGGTGCCCATCTTCGATATGGATACAATCACTGCGAACCCGGAACATGGCTTGGCCCAGACAAACAGGTGACTGAGGAAGACTATTTGATTTGGATGAACGCTGAAGAAACGGCGAGTGCGCTTGCCAGAGAGCCACAGTCTCTGCGAAGTGGGGAACAGCTATCTGTTGTCAGGTCAAAACTGACATCGATTGATCCAAGAACATGATCCGACCATCAGCATTCATAACCGATTGACGATACTTGATATTGCGGTCAGACATGTCAGAATGAATTTAGCCAGTTTGTCGATGACTTCATCATCTCGCAGAACAATAATCGGATCAATTGTGGTAAGCATCGCGTTTGTGATGGAACTTACTCTGGTTCCACTTCTTCTGCCTGCGATCCAGAGCCAGTTTGACCTCTCGATTAGCGAAGTTGCCTGGGTGTTCAACTCGTATGGTGCCGCTGTTGCTGTTGGAGTGCTGCTGGGTGGATGGCTTGGCGACATATTCAACACCAAAAGTGTCTTTGGCGCCGGGGTGCTGTTTTTTGCCTCAGGGTCCACCCTGGTGGCCTTCGCGGGAAGCTATGAAATCATCATAGCTGGCCGTTTTATACAGGGGTTCGGTGGTGGGATTTTTTCACCATTGGTCCCCCTTCTTCTCACTAAGGCGACACCAACTCGGCCAGGAAAAGTATTGATAGTTTGGGGTAGCGTCGCTGGTTATGTCGCCGCAATCGCCCCCATTTTTTATAGTAGCGCTTTATCGAGTTATGGCTGGAAACTGGCGTTTGTATTTTTTGCCGTGATTTCCATTTTTGCAATGGTAATTGTGCCAAAATCGCAGGTAGGGGATGAACCCACATCGTTCACCAAGTCGGGCCCAACTTTTTTCAAATTGCTTGGTTCACGGGACCTTTTGGTGATGTTCGGATATGTGTTCTGCACTTATGGGGCGATCACATTCTTCTTGTTCCGTTTCCCACTTTGGTTAACGGATAATCAATTTCAATTGGAAAGTATCGGCTTTATGTTGTCGATCTTGTGGTTGAGCTTTTCCCTTGCGAGTACCATTCTGAGAAACCATGTTGACCAGCCGCATGTAAGGAAAATATTGCTTGCAGCGCCGGTGTTCATCGCTACTGCTTTCCTGGTCGCATATTTCTACCAAGGGGTCACAAGCCTTGTGTTCTCGTCGATTTTTGTCGGCTTCGGTTTGGCTTGTAGCAATGCTCCTTCTACACAGTTGATTCTCAAGTTCGCGCCGAAGGGAATGAGGGCTGCTTCAGCCAGTATGGACATTACTTTTGCCAGACTTGGAGGCGTTGCAACTGTTACTTTCTTCGCGCATTTGATGATTGGTTATTCTGTTTTCGCAGTGGTACTTTTGTGTTGTATCGCGTTTGTTTGCGCCTTGGCCATCGCAAAGAGGTTTAGCGAAATTTATTAATAAGTATCATATTTGGACTGTGCAATATTTCACATTCTGATGTGGTTGTTCACAATAATGCCGAGACTCTCGAATGATGATCTGCACCCCAATGCTCCTCCGTTCTCAACGAGAGGTGGGGGCAAGTGCATTTAACCCAAAGGACTCTCCAACAGGCTGAGGGATACTTGGGCACAAGTCATGGGCTATCGTACAATCGCAGTTTCGAAAGCGACTATTGAGCGCAAAGGGCACCTGACACGTCTTCTTTCGCGCCGGATCAAAAGTGAAAAGCTCCTGCTTAAATCGACTGCGCTTCGCGGCAGCAAATTAGGCATGGATGGACCTGATGATCACCGAATTGATCATTCCGCCGCTACATCGCCTGTTTTGAACGCACCTTCGGCCTGCCAACGCTGCGCGATTTCGCCCAAGGATTCGAGCACGTGCCGCAGGTCGTCACCGCGCTCTGTCAAACCGTAGGTGACTGCAGGCGGGATGGTTTGCGTCTGATCGCGCCAAATCACCTCGGCTGCCTGCAACATCCGCAACCGTTCGGTCAGCACCCGGGTCGAAATTCCTGGCACTGCCCGTTTCAACACGCCAAAGCGCTGTGGACCCTGATCACTCAGGACCCAGATAATATAGGTTGTCCACGGACCCATCAGCAGGCGCAGAATGGAGTCCAAGGGACATAGAGGGGGGGCTTTTTGTTTCATCTAGTGGTCACCTGTAAGTGGTTACTTTTCAGTGCCTACTTTCCTTTCATAACCTAATGTCTTTATAAAATCTACAGTGAAAAAACACCGCGCAAGGGGCCCGGAAGATACGCCATTCCATCTGATCGGACGTAACGACATCGCTTTGGAAAAGGCCTGCGCATTTTCAACTCAATAAGGTACATCAAAAAAATGAGCAACAAACCTGCAAAAATTACCTACTGGGCTGCAACAGGGCTGGTTGCGTTAGTCTATTTGGGCGGGGCGACATTTTACATCACTGCGCATGACATGGTTGCGGGAATGTATGAGGGCATGTTGAAGTACCCAACCTACATAATTTGGCCCTTGGCCATTCTAAAGATCGTGGCGGCTGTGGTGATCCTTTGGCGCCCCACGACGTTCCTGTCCGATTTCGCATATGCGGCGATGTTCTGGCATCTGCTGCTGGCCGCTTCGGCGCATATAGCTGTGGGCGATCCGGGCTGGTCGCCAGCGATCGTGGCATGGATTGCGCTGATCGCGTCGTTCCTGACGCAAAACCTGGTACGCGAAAAGAAATCGCCCTACGGTGATTTGCTGAATAGCGCGGCCCAGCCGTAATCTTGGCAACCATAGGCGGGCCGGGGCTTAAGGCCCCGCCTGAAAAAGGACGAAATGATGCAATCTATGAACCGAATGCCGACCATGTTCATTCCACACGGAGGAGGCCCCTGTTTCTTCATGGACTGGGATCCGCCAGAAACCTGGAATCGGCAGCGCGAGTTCCTCGCTGATGTGCCAGTATCACTGCCGCAAACCCCCAAGGCGTTGTTGGTGATCTCGGGCCATTGGGAAGAGCAACAATTCACAGTGCAGAAAAATCCGGCACCGCCGCTGTTGTTCGATTATGGTGGGTTTCCGCCCCATACTTACGAACTTACCTGGCCCGCGCCCGGTGATCCGGCGCTGTCCGACAGGGTGCAGGCGCTGATTGAGGGGGCCGGGTTCCCGTGCCCCGTTGATGAGGCGCGCGGCTATGACCACGGCGTGTTCATACCGCTCAAGGTGGCGTTTCCGAATGCCAACATTCCTTGCGTGCAACTTAGCCTGCGCGGCGATCTTGACCCTACTGCGCATCTGGCAGTCGGCCGGGCGCTGGCACCGTTGCGCGACGAAGGTGTGCTGATCATCGGTTCGGGCAACACCTATCACAACATGCAAAAGATGATGATGGCCATGCGAGGGGGCGCCGCCGGTGCTGTGAACGGGCAGGAGTTTGACCGCTGGCTGAGCAATGCGGTCACCAATCCGGATCCAGCAGAGCGTGATCAAATGCTGGCACAATGGGACGCCGCTCCCGGTGCCCGCGATGCAAATCCGCGCGAAGAACATCTGATTCCACTACATGTTGTCGCGGGGGCTGCGCTATCCGACAACGGCGTAAAAACACTGGAGGACAACGTGCTGGGCGCCGTTGAAAGCGCATTTACCTTCGGCTGAAACCAACAACCAATAACCAACCAAGGAGAATACCTGAATGACCAATGCTAAAATCGCGGGCAAAGAGCCGATCGCCGTTGAAGTAGAGGACGGAAAAAGCTATTTCTGGTGCAGTTGCGGGCAGTCCGCGAACCAGCCGTTTTGCGACGGCAAACACAAAGACACCGGATTTACCCCGATGAAATGGACGGCGGAGGCCTCGGGAACCAAGTACTTCTGCTCTTGCAAACAGACCGCCGGACAACCGTTCTGCGATGGCAGCCACAAGGAACTGGCTGACTAATCCACCATCCCCCTGCCGTCGACAACCTAGTCATGGCAGGGGTTTGCGATACCCCAACCAATACACATTATGGAGAAACCCATGACCACCGTTCAAAATGGCCCTTTCTTTGTAACTGGCGCATCCGGCCAACTTGGCCGACAGGTCATCGACAACCTGCTCGCAGCCGGTGCCAGTCCGATCATCGCGGTTTCCCGCTCGCCGGAAAAGCTGGCCGATCTGGCCGACAAGGGCGTCGAGGCCCGCAAGGGTGATTTCAACGATCCCGCTTCCCTGGGCGCGGCCTTTGCGGGCGGTAAACGCCTGCTGATCATCTCGACCGACGATCTGGAACCGGGCAAGCGATTGACGGCGCATAAAAATGCCATCGCCGCCGCAGCCAAGGAAGGAATCTCACATATCGTCTATACTTCGCTGACGAACCCGGTTGAGGAAAGCCCGATTACCTTTTCTGGCGACCACTGCGACACAGAGGCAATGATCAAGGATGCCGGCGCCGACTATACCATCCTGCGCAACAACCTTTACACCGATCTGGTGGTGATGAGTGGTGGGCAAAGCATTGGTATGGGGCAACATTTCGCAGCCTCTGCCGAGGGAAAGACCGGCTATGTCACCCGCGCTGATTGCGCCCGCGCCGCCGCAGCGGCCCTGATGCAAGAAACCGGGTCAAGCATTCTAAACATCACCGGCCCCGAGGCAATCACCCAGGCTGACATTGCGGCAATCCTTTCGGAAATCGCGGGCAAGGACATCCCCTACATCCCGATTTCCAACGATGAACTGATTCAGGCCATGATCGGTGCTGGCCAACCAGAGATCATGGCGAATGTTTTTGCGTCGTTCGACGAAGCGATAGCCAAGGACTATCTGAGCGTTGCAACGGATGATCTGGAAAAACTAACCGGGCAGGCTGGACAATCAGCGCGTGATTTCCTGATCGCTAACAAAGCGGCCTTACTAAACCCACCACAGTATTAAGGAAACCATGATGAAACTTTACAACGCCAATTTCTCGCCAAACGCGCTTCGGGTGCGTGCGGTTGCCCTGGAACTGGGGATCGACCTTGAAATAATTGAGGTCGACATACGTAGCGGCGACAACCGCAGCGAGGAATTCCTGTCGATAAACCCCAATGCCAAGGTGCCGGTGCTGGTGGACGAAGATTTCGTTATCTGGGAGTCGCGCGCTATCAATTCCTATCTGGCCAGTAAGAAACCCGAGCGCGGACTTTATCCCGATGATCCAAAGGCACGCGCAACGGTGGATCAATGGCTATATTGGCAGACCATTCACCTTGGCCCGTCGATGCAGAAGCTGTCATTCGAACGGTTCCTGAAGGCGAAGTTCGGCATGGGGGACGCGGATCAAAGCGTCATCGACGCCGAACTGAAGAACGTCGATCAGTTTCTGGCCGTGCTGGAAACTGGCCTTGCGGGCAAGGACTGGATCGCAGGCGATCTTAGCGTGGCGGATTTTGCACTGGCCTCGACATTCATGTACCGTGTGCAATCTGACATTTCGCTTGACGATTTGCCGAATGTTGCGGCCTGGATCGAACGGCTTGAGGCGCGCGCCTCGTGGAAGGATGCGTTTGCACCCGTTCTGGCCCTGTTTGGCGGTTAGTCGTCACGGAAAATTCGCGGGGGCGAGCCATTCGCCCCCCAACGAAGGACAATCGCGCAAACTGGAAAATACCCATTCGCAAAGCTGGGCGCCGACCAGGAAAGCAGTTCAATTGGCGATCAGACTGCTCTACCAAGAAACCCGGATGAACGCGATCGAGTTCTTGTCAATCTGCGGCGCCCCGGTTGTCTGCAAGGCTTTGGGGTCTTAACCACATAAACCAGAAAGGTTTGCAATGTTTGAACTGACACCTCGCAACGGTCAGCGGCCAGAAACCACCGACTGTGCGCCTCATGAACAGGTAAGCCAAAACCCCGACGCCGGTACATACCATATGTTCAAAGAGCGCGCCTTTGACTTTCAATTTGTTGAGCGTCGCCCCAGCATCATCTCTGTCCCCGGTTCCGAGGCTCTTTGGCTGGCACACAATCATGCCCACGGGTGTCAGGAATCCTTTATGCTGGGAAATGAGTTTGCCCATGTGCATCCTTCTTATGACGGGTCTATGCACCTGATGCTGCCAATCGAATGTACGCGTGAACTGTTCGCCAAAGGTTGGGGCGAACCGCACCCGATGGCAGCCACAGGCATGATCCCGGCGACCGCTGTCATGGTGTTTGCACCGCGCGATGAGCCCGAGATCGACACTGCATTGAAAATCCTTGGCACATCTTATGAATTCGCGCTTGGAAAACTTTCAAACCCCGCATCAATTCGTTTGTGAAAATGGCCAACCCGAACGCCCCTCTGGACGTCTTCGATCAGGGGTGCAGAACGGCTTGCTATGATCGCGACCGTCTGGAATTCGCGGGCCAAGGGCCTGATCGCAGAGATGTGCGAATGGATCGAACGCGCCGACCAGTCAGGCGTTGAAATACGGATGTCTTTCAATCCGGGTTTCTGCCCGGATGAAGAAAAACATTTTCACCAGCAATCTGCACCGATTCCGTTTGCCTACCCCACACGCCCCATCGAGAACCCACGCGCCAGGTGTTTCCGCACAAAGAACACTAGGATCGCACCGGGTATAATCGTCAAAACACCTGCCGCGCACAGGATCGGCAGATGCACGAACCCAAGTGGTCCACCGGCGCGGAAGAGAACCGCGACAATGGGTTTGGCGTCGGTCGTCGTCAGGGCATTGGCCAGAACCAATTCGACCCAGGACGCCATGAAACAAAAGAATGCCGCAACGCCAATACCCGGCGCAATGGTCGGCACCAGAATGCGCACGAAGAAAGAGACCTGGCCGTGGCCGTCAATCCAGGCCGTTTCATCCAATGCACGTGGAATCTGGGAAATAAACCCTTCCAGAATCCAGACTGCAACCGGAACAGTGAACAGGCAATGCGCCAACGCCACGCCAAGATGCGTATCAAGCAGACCGATTTCGGTATAAAGCTGGACCAACGGCAGAAACAAAACGGCCGACGGTGTCATCCGGGCTGCGAGAAACCAGAAAAACAAATGCCGGTCACCGATAAAGCGGAATCTTGAAAACCCATAAGCCGCCGGGACCGCGACGATAATCGAAATGACGACGTTCAGGCTGACAAAAAGAATCGAATTGATAAAGCCCGACGACCAGCCGGGATCGGTCAGTATGTAAAGATAATTGTCCAGCGTCGGATTGGTCGGGAAAAAACTAAGCCCCGATGTGGCTTCGTTCTGGGTTTTGAAGCTAGTGACAAGCAACCAGTAAAGCGGGGCAGCAACAAACAGCACGTAAAACGCGGGAACCATACTTACCCTGTTATTTGCAGACCTAGTCATGGCGTTTCATCAGCACGGAATAAAGCGCCCAGGACAGGGTTAGCATGATCAGCACATAGATCAGCGCAGAGGCGCTGGCTTCGCCGAAATCGAACTGGTACATGGCCGTCTGGATCAGGTCCATCGACAAGAATGTCGTCGAGGTGCCGGGGCCGCCGCGGGTGATCATAAACGGCTCGATATAGACCATCAGGCTGTCGGTTAGGCGCAACAGCAGGGCGATCAGCAAAACGTGACGCAAACGCGGCAGTTCCACATAGCGAAAGGTCGCCCAGCGAGAAGCCCCGTCGATCCGGGTTGCCTGATACAGGGCCTCGGGAATGGCCACCAGACCAGCGTATGCCAGCAAAACCACCAGTCCGGTCCAATGCCAGACATCGACAAGCAGTATCACCAGCCAGGCCACTAACGGGCGGTTCAGATCATAGGTATCGGTGAACCCAGCAAGGGCTGCGCCCATCGGGCCAATCGCCGGGTCTGCAAAGATTTTCCAGATCAGGCCAACGACAAACCATGGGATAAGCAAGGGGATCGCCATCACAATGATATAGAAAGTTGCCATCCGCCCGGATTTGGGAATTTTCAGCGCAATGAACACACCCAGTGGGATTTCAATTGCGATCACCAGAGATGAATAAAGCGCGCTGCGGCCCAGAGTGGCCCAAAATTCGGTGGACTTTAGCGTTTTCTCGAACCAGGCAGACCCGGCCCAGATAAAAATGTTGCCGGAAAAGACGTCCTGAACCGAATAGTTCACCACGACCATGATGGGGATAGCGACAACAAACATCAGCACCAACAGTGCGGGCAGCATGTAGAGAAATCCAGAATTATCGTTGGCCCTGCTCATCCGCCCCCCCCCTCTGATGACCGTGTGTAGACAGGGTTACGCATTGTGATCCAAAATGCAATCACAAGGGTTATTCCCGGTGACTACTGAAGGCAGGAATACATTCAAAGCAATCGTCTTCAATTTGATGCCATCTTGCAGAAAGCTGATCTGCCAGACGGGGCGGCTGTCTGCATCATCGCAAAAGAAACTGGCGCATGGAACGTCTTCGGAGTATGGCCTTTCGCGACGGCAAGATCGGCGAAAACATTCACGGTTCTGTAACTTGACATTCCAACGCTCGCAGTATTACTGACCAAACAGTATAGAAACCGACCATTTGGCCAGAGGTTTATGGTAAAACGAGCCCGCAACGCATCTTCTGACATCCTTGCTGCTGCGCGCGAAGTAACGGCGCGGCAAGGGGCTGGGAATCTGACGATCGATTCCATCGCGCGCGAGATTGGCATGAGCAAAGGGGGCGTGCTTTACAACTTTCCCTCGAAGCGGGCTCTGCTTTCGGCCCTTCTGGAGAACTTGATAGAGGCGCATGACGTGAGGATGGACGAGATCGATCAGGACGAACCGAACGCAACCCTGCGGGGGCATCTGCATTCGCGCGCCTCTGCAAACGATCTTGAGGCAGACCTTTCAATGGCTATTCTCGCGGCAGCCGCTGAAAGCCCCGAACTCCTGAACCCGCTTCGCCAGAAGATCGAGAGTAACCAGCAAAAGGTGACATCTCAGACAAAAGATCCGGTGGGCGCGCATGTCATCCTCGCTGCGCTCGACGGCCTGCGGTTTCAACATCTTATGCGAATGCCGCCCTACGACACCAAGATACGCGACCAGATCCAAGACCGACTAGAGAGTATGATCGATGAGTTACAGTAGGACTATTATGCGTTCCGGCCGTTCGTTGGGGGCACGCGCTGCGGCGGTCTTGGTCACCTTGTCGTTGGGTTGCACCGGAACGGCGCTATTGGCACAGGACCAGCCAGCGACTAACGCGTCGGTGACAGAAACGATTACCGTTCCGCTGGCCATGGCGGTGTCTGCCGAAAATGACGTGAAACGCGTCTTCGTCGGGCGATTGGAACCGCTGCGGGTGGTCGATCTGGCGTTTCAGGTCTCGGGACAAATTCAGGAATTACCCGTTTCGGCCGGGGAGAGTCTGGCCAAAGGCGACCTGATCGCCCGTCTGGACAAAGCCGACTTCGAATTGGCCGCAGCTCGCGCTCAGGCGTCTTTCGATCTGGCCACAAGCGAATTCAAGAGATCCAAAAAACTTGCCGATCGTGGTGCGGGATCTGAGGCACGACTTGACACTGCGAAGGCGCAGCTTGCCCAGGCAGAGGTGGCTTTGCGTGAGGCAAAGCGCCGACTGGTCCAGACGATGATCGAAGCCCCGTTCGACGCCCTTGTCGGCCGAATATTTACGGAATCTTATTCTAATACCACACCAGCGGCACCGATCGTTCGGCTACAGGATGTCAGCGAAATACGCGTCTACATCTCGCTGCCCGAGGAGGTCGCTGCGTTGACGCGGACTCGCGCGGAGGATTTCAGTATTACCGCGACATTCCCTGCCGCACCGGGATACGAGGCCGATTTGATCCTGAGGGAGTTCGTAACCGAAGCGGACCCGGTCGCTCAGACTTATGTGGCGGAATTCGCAATTGCAGGCAAACTTGATTTGCGCCTGTTGCCAGGCATGACAGCAAACGTCGTCGCACGTCTGAAGGCGTCGGGGCGGTCGGGCGGCGTCGTTGTTCCGGTCACTGCCATCGACACGACAAGCGGACCCGAGCCAAGAGTCTGGATATTCGATGAATCAAGTGGAACCGTCCGACCCCGCACCGTGCGTCTAGGACTTCCACGCGAGAACACAATCATGGTTCTGAATGGACTTGCCGCTGGTCAGCGTGTCGTTTCGGGTGGCTGGTGGAAATTGACAGACGGTATGAAAATCCGTCCGGAAGCGCTTTAGGATCCTGATATGACTCTCGCTGCAGGCTCGATTAGCCGCCCTGTAACTATTTGGCTGGCCATTATATTTTGCCTCTTGGGTGGGGTGTGGGGGCTGAGTACCGTTGGCCGCCTTGAGGACCCAAGCTTTACCCTGAAGACCGCGCTGGTCTTTATCCCATATCCAGGGGCGACTGCAGAGGAGGTCGAGGAAGAGGTCTCTGAAGTTGTTGAAGAGGCGCTGCAGCAGATGAAGCAGCTAGACCGGATCGAGTCCAAATCGATGCCGGGCATGTCACAGATCATTGTCGACATTGAAAGTACCTATGGTCCTGACGAGATGCCACAGGTCTGGGACGAGATGCGGCGCCGGTTGCGCGACATCAGACACGAACTGCCCGATGGCGCGCGCGATCCAGTCATCAACGATGATTTCGGGGATGTCTACGGCATGTTCTACGCCGTGACCACCAATGGCCATTCCCCATCAGAACAGCGAGAGATTGCACGTTTCCTGCGGCGCGGTCTGGTTTCGGTCGACGGGGTCGCGAAGGTCGAGATTCAGGGATTGACTGAGGAGGAGATAACGGTCGCGATCCCATCTTTCCGCCTTTCCAGCCTAGGGGTGCCACCGAACCAGATGCTGGCCGTCATTTCGGACGAGAACAAGGTGTTCGCGGACGGCAAGATCACCGAAGGGTCTGCACGTATACGCATTTCGGTACCGCAGGGCTACGCTACGGTCGCTGGTATCGAGGCACTCCGGCTCGGGGTGCCCGGCGAGGTGGGCCAGATCGCCGTTGCCGACATCGCCGGTGTTTCGCGTGGTGAGGCGGAACAACCAAGTCAGATCATCCGTCATAATGGCGAGCGCGCCTTCACCTTGGGTGTCTCGGCCTTGACCAACCGCAACGTGGTCGAAGTAGGAAACGGCGTTGAGGAACGGATGCGCGTATTGATTGCCGGGCTTCCTGAAGGCGTCAAAGTCGCTCCAATTTATGAGCAGAACAAGGTCGTGGACGCGGCCGTTTCGAACTTTCTGGTTGGTCTCGGGCAATCGGTCGCCATCGTTGTTGGTGCACTGATGCTGACGATGGGCTGGCGTGCGGGGATCGTTGTGGGAACAACCCTTGCCCTGACTGTGCTGGCCACCATCTTTTTCATGTCGGTATTCGGCATTCCGATGGAGCGCATAAGCCTCGGTGCCTTGATCATTGCCATGGGGATGCTGGTGGACAACGCAATTGTCATCACCGAAGGCATGGTGATTGGCATGGCGCGGGGCAAGTCCGCCGAAACATCTGCCTCCGAAACAGAGGCCGCGACCTCGATACCGCTTCTGGGCGCGACAGTGATCGGCATTATGGCGTTTTCCGGCATCGGCCTGTCACCTGATGCAACCGGTGAGTTCCTTTTCTCATTGTTTGCGGTCATCGGCATCTCTTTGCTACTGAGTTGGATTTTCGCTGTGACGATTACACCTTATCTCGGCGCTCTTTTGCTGCGGGCACCCAAGTCCGCCTCGGATGATCCCTACAAGGGTGCTTTTTACGCCGTTTATCGCGGCGTTCTCTGGGGCGCACTTCGGTCTCGCTGGCTGGTTGTGCTGGCGGTTGTCGGGATAACTGTGGCGTCGCTGATGGCGTTCGGACAAGTTAAGCAGGCATTCTTTCCGGCTTCGACGACACCGCTGTTCTATGTCCAATACCAAATGCCGCAGGGGACCGACATCCGCACCACAAACGCGGGCATGAAAAGACTGGAACTGATTCTGCGTGAGACTCAGGGTGTCAGCGATGTGGCAACGCTTGTCGGTCGCGGTGCAAGCCGCTTTATGCTGACCTACAGTCCCGAACAGGCCAATTCCGGGTACGGTCAGCTCATCGTCCGGGTTACGAACGCGGCAGATATCCCGGCTTTGGCGGAGAGTCTGAGACATTCTCTGCCGTCGCAGTTCCCGAGCGCGCTGGTGCGGATCCAGGAACTCGTCTTTGGTCCGCCATCAGGGGCGGATGTCGCGGTGCGTTTCCTGGGGCCGAACCCGATTATTCTTCGTGCACTGGCAGATGAAGCAAAGTTGATCTACCGGCAGGCTGGAACCATCACCGATCCGCGGACTGATTGGCGCCAGCGCGAACTTACGATCGTTCCGATCGTTGACGAGGCGCGAATGCGTCTTGCCGGTGCCAGTCGGCAAGCCATAGCTGATACCATCGAATATGGCACCTCGGGGCTGCGTGTAGGTGCTTTGCGGGAAGGCGACACCGAAGTCCCGCTGATCCTGAGACTTCCCGAGAATGAACGCGATGGGGTCGAAAGGTTGCGCGATCTTGAAGTTTGGTCGCAAGGCGGCGGAAAATATGTGCCGATGTCCGGCCTGGTCGAACGGTTCGAAACACGGCTTTCCGAAGCCCTGATCCTTCGCCGTGACCGTGAGCGGACGATAACCGCTTTGGGTGGTGCGCGTGGCGATCTGACTGCTGATGAAGCGTTTCGAAGCGTCCGTGATAAGATTGAGGCCATCGAGCTTCCGCCCGGTTACGCAATGGAATGGGGTGGCGAATTTGAAAGCTCCTCCGATGCGCAAGCGTCACTTGGCAAACAGTTGCCACTGGGGTTCCTTGTGATGCTGACAATCTCAATCCTGATGTTTAACAAATTGCGCCAGCCGTTGATCCTGTGGCTTGTCGTTCCGATGTCGGTCACAGGTATGGTTCTGGGGCTATTGTTCACCGGGCTTCCCTTTACGTTCACCGCGCTGCTTGGGTTTCTGTCGCTCTCGGGCATGTTGATGAAAAACGCGATTGTTCTGGTCGAAGAGATTGACGCTCAGCGCGCCGACGGTGTCGAGGACTACAAGGCCGTCATGGATGGCTCGGTCAGCAGGCTGCGGCCGGTGGTTCTGGCCGCAGGGACCACAATCTTTGGCATGTTGCCATTGTTACCTGACGCCTTTTTCGCTTCGATGGCCGTCACAATCATGGGCGGATTGGCGTTTGCCTCTATTCTGACCTTGGTTTTGGTGCCGGTACTTTACGCGCTCTTTTTTCGAATTCGCCCGACGAGAAAAGTAAAAAGGGTGTATGGGGAATCACCAACCGCTTGATACATGGCACCGCAGCGTCAAAGGATAAAACGGCAGTCGCGTATTCTGCCCCCTCACAAGGCGTGATGACCTGCCACTAAAAAATTCCTCTATTTTGAACTAGAGTCTGGCCTAACCAAAGGACAGACAATGAAGCGATCAAGATTTTCTTGACGAACAAGTAATTGGGATTTTGCAACAGCATGAAGCTGGCGCGAAGTG
>Ga0209344_10003390_pt1 | contig 15858 bp, 10 predicted proteins | sample Cruoilmetagenom6_FD_187293 | JGI IMG/M metagenome (GOLD analysis project Ga0209344, IMG submission 187293) | Oil polluted marine microbial communities from Coal Oil Point, Santa Barbara, California, USA - Santa Barbara Oil Seep Sample 6 (SPAdes)... | ecosystem: Environmental > Aquatic > Marine...
AAACACACCTTCGCAAGATGGACGAATTGAAACAATCCGTACAGCTGGCAGTTCACGAGCAAAAAGATCCTTTGTTGATTTATAAGTTTGAAGCTTTTGAACTTTTTAAGGCGATGATTGAGAAAGTGAACAAAGATGTTATTTCCTTCCTTTTCAAAGGAGAATTGCCCCAGGAGAACCAACAGCAAATTCAGGAAGCACGCGAAGTAAAGCGCAAGGAAAACCTAAGCGAGCAGAAAGACGAAATCCCGAATATGGATGAGCGTGCCGCACAATCACGCGCAGCAGGAAATACTCAACCGCAACGTCAGCAGGTTACGGAAACTATTACCCGCGAACGCCCAAAAATAAACCGTAACGACAAGGTGAAAATAAAAAATGTGATGAGCGGTGAGAATAAGGAGATGAAGTTTAAGCAAGCCATTCCTCTGCTCGATAAGGGAGATTGGGTGCTTGTGGATGAGTAATAAATAACTTATTGGAATAAAAACAACCCTTACAAACCGTGAGGGTTGTTTTATTTAGGGGATATATCATCGCAATGGTACTGAAAGCTTAACCTTAAATCCGTATTCCGTATTTATTTCAAGCTCTCCGTTCATTTTTTTAGCTCGTAGTTGCATATTTGTGAGTCCAAGACCCGAAGTTTTTATAGTATCATTCTTCCCGTTATCAGCGATTTCCAAGTAAAGTTCAGTTTTTGTATAGGTAAATAATACCTCCACCCTATCGCCATTGCAATGTTTTATGCAATTGGTGATGGCTTCTTTAAAAATAAGATATACATTTTGGCGAATAAAGGGGTTCAAGGATTGGTCTGTTTTAGAATCTGTATGCTGCTTGAAGTGGCACGAAAGTATCTTATTATCCTGAAAAATATCATTGGCAAAATCTTTCATTCGCGCCAATAAACTGCCCATACTGTCCTTTTTGGAATCGATGCTCCAAACAGTATCGCGCATGCTGCCCATAGCTTCACGGCTTAGTGTCCCAATGCGTTTCAATTTTTCACCTTCCTCTGCTTTTGCATTTTTCCCCAATATTTCAGATTGCATTGCCACGGCGGTTAGGATACTGCCCACATCGTCGTGAAGATCGCTAGATATTTTATTGCGAAGCCCCGCCAATTCGCGTTCTTTTTGTAAGCGCAAACGATAGCGGTACCGTATTAATAATCCAATAAGAATTACAAAGATCAGAATAAAAACCAATTGCCAATACCATCGCAAAAACCAAATCTGGGCTTTTTCAAGGTTTAAGGATTTAATACGTTGCGGAGAATTGGCGGTTCTAATTTGAAGATTATATGAGCCGGGGGCAAGCCCTACCAAATTCAATTTTCTTTCTTCCGAATATTCGCTCCAATTGGTATTTATTCCTTTTATTCGGTGACTGTATAGCACCTGCTTTTCTTCTTGGAGCGTCCCAAAATCAATTTCTACATTTACATCATTTGGAACGAGAAATAAGGTTTCTAGATCATTTATATCTTCAGATATATATCGATTTTCACCATTGTCATTAAAAATTGAAATTAGGTTTATCCGAATATTTTTATCCTTTTCCTTTTTAATATCCCATTTCAGATCCTTAGGGTAAAAAGAATAAAGCTTATTAATAGTTCCCATATAAAATTTACCGTTGGAAGTTTTCAAATAGGACTCCCTATTGAATTCTACATTGGCCAACGGATGGCCATTGACGAGTTCAAAATATTTATGTGCTTTTTTATCGAAACGGATCAGGCCATTGTCTGTGCCTAAATAAAACTCATCTTCGGAAAGTGGTACAATAAAGAACACCATCCTATTTACCCGATTATGATTATCCATTCCATCGGGAAATTCATAAAGTTTTATGGTTTCCTTTTCAATATCAAGAACACCCAGACCATTGGATCCCGCATACCAGAGGAAGGGTGGTTCTAAATATAAGTCGTTTATGCCTATATCTTTATTGGATTTCAAAAATGAAGCATCGTAATTCTTAAGAACCTTCCCTTTTTTGCTCACGGTAGTAATACCGTTAAAGCGACTGCCAACATACAGGTTTTTACCCTGGGCATCCTCAATAATTTTGTTGATGAGGCTGAAACGCACCTCTGGATGTTCTGTAACATCAAAGAAATAATCAATGGCACGTTTTTCGGAAAGATTGTAATACTGCAATTTATTTGTGCCCCAGGTATAGAACCATAGACTATCCTGCTTTAAAAATTGCGTGGTATGGGCATTAAATTCTTGTGGACCAAAGGATTTTAGCGTATTATTCTTAAAATTTAAAAGGGTATTATTCCACAAAATATCTTCTTTATACGTTTTGATACCGAACGTACTTGTCATATTGATATCGGGATTATTTGGAATTTTACATACTTGGAACGTTTTAGCCCCTCTTTCTTTTTTTGCTATTTCTGCAGTATAGTAGGTAACATAAACGTTATTTTCGGAATCCTCTGCCAAGCCCCGAAAACTTGTATTCTCCGAAATGCCAGATATTGTTTCCTTAAAAAAAATTTCACTTTTGGGCTTGGGCTGTAATTTGTATATAATATTGGGCTCCAACAGTATGACATTGCCATCACTTTCCAAAAGTCCATTCTCTATCAGAAATATGTTGTTATCAGTCTCTGAAAATACTGTTTCGTCCTTCTTCCATATCTGTTGATAGACATTATTTAAAGTATTGTACATAAACAGGCCTTCTTTCCGGATGCATAAAATCTGTTCGTTGATAACGATAAAATTAGAGAACGGCCATTTTAAAGTATTTGGCAGGGAGTAGTACGGTACTATTTGTTCTGTACTAAAATCCCATTTCATTATCGTGGAAGTTTTTTCGTTAATTATATAATAGTCATTGGCATTACAATAAGTACTAAGCCAATGTCCCCAACCCTTTGAAATATCAACTCTAAAAATTAGTTTTCCATCAAGGTCCAAAACATGGAGAAAAGCTTCGGTTAACAGAAAAATCCTGTTTTTAACAATGTTAATTTCAACCAATCTGTCGTCAATACCATTCACCTTGGGCATTTCAAAAATGGGTCTTTCTATTTTATCATTTCCTCTTTTATGAAGGGTATATCGATTTGACACTTTGTTTATACTTGTATAATAAAGTGCATTATAAATATCTGTCTTAAATAGAAGCTGTCCATTTGGGGTAGCCGTATGTATGGAGATGGTATCAATTACTTTTCGTTTGTCGGGGCTATATTTAATGAGCAAGTTTTCTTCTAACAGGGCTGTAATAAAATTTCCCATTTTATCCTTTACAAGCCCATAAAAGTTTGAAGATGTTTTCTGTTTAAGGATTGGATATTTTTCAGAGCCATTAAAAAAACGCTGGGAATTTCTGCCATCATATAACCAAAGCCCATTATCGGTAGCTAACCATAAATAACCTTCCTTATCTTCTTGTGCCTGACTAATATTTATTCGTAAATCTGAAATACCCAAAGGGATTTCCACGAGCTGATACGTAGACTCAGTTTTTTTATATTCTTGATTTTGTGCTTGTAATACCCCATGCGCAAATACCAAGAATAAAAACCCCCAAAAAAAAAAATTCGTCATAGCACTAATGTAAGCAAATTATTGTAAGCCACATCTTTATGTGGTTGAATCTAAAATTAAACCGAAATAATTTTGAAATACAACTTCTAACCCATTTTACGATGTGTGAACAAAAATTATTTCTATCGTCCAGATTTTATTTATCCTTATTCTTTTTATTTATAACACTGAGTTGTTCAAAGGACGATTCGCTAGAATCAGAGAACGAAGAACTTTTAGGAGATCCCAACTATACTGAAGGAAGGTTTTCAGATCATCTAAGTTGTGATATTATAGCGGTCCCCACGGGTGTGGGACTTAGTAGTTATTATACCAAATATATAAATTGCTCTGGAATACCAGTTATAGGATCAGCTGCAGTACCCGACGAAGCACTTCTAATGGCCAATGAAACGACAGAGTTTATGCTCAACGGCCTAGGCAATGTAAAGGCCCAATTGATAAAAGATGGCAACTATATTGCGCTATATCCGGAAGGAAGCAATATTACAGATCTACCAGAGCTTTTTGAAGCTACAAATGGAAATACCGGAGCTTATACTTGGCTTGGGTCTGGTGAAAATGATCTCCGGGCCATGGCCAGTGATGTTGCCAGTTTGTTATGCTATCCCAATGGCCCCGTTGGTCATGTTTTTGTCCATGAAATGGCTCACATGATGCACATTGGAGGGTATCGATTAATAGACGGTTCTTTCGAAAGTGAGATAGGATCTATATATAATCAATCAATTGGGAGTGGCAAATGGAATAATACATATGCAAGTACGAACCGTGCAGAATTACTGGCAGAAGCCGTTACTATATACTACGGAGTAAACTGGATTGGACCTGAGGGAGGTGATGGCTTTCGCAATGAAGTAGGCACACGTGCCCAATTGCAGGCATATGATCCAGCTCTTTATGGTTTCATAAACTCCCATTTCAATACAAATACCAACTTACCGGGCTGTAGAGAACCAGTAATTTCTGGGGTTAATGCATCCTGTCCAGCTACCGTAACCGATATTGATGGCAATGTATATGAAGTAATTAATATTGGCCCCATGTGCTGGCTAAAGGAAAACCTGAATACAACACGTTACAGAGACGGGACCCCAATATTGTATTTACCCACAGAGGAGGAATGGCAAAACACTAGTAGCGGCGCTTGGAGCAGTGCTGGAAATGATCCAAACAATGATGTAATTTACGGTAAACTTTACAACGGCTATGCCTTAACCAATACTTCAAAAATCTGTCCTGAAGGCTGGCGTGTACCTACCTTTCAAGAACTTCAGGATTTGGTAAATTACATAGGCGGAGACCATACAAGTTTCAATCTAAAGGCCACAACCTTATGGAACTCTAGTCCATATCCAGGTACAGATATGTATGGTTTTTCAGCATTACCAGCAGGAGATAGAAACCCAGAAGGTATTACTGGTGGGTTGGGAAACTGGGCAATTTTTGGTTCGCAAACATATTCAAATGAAGGGTACTATGGAAAATCCATATTTAACGACAACGTATTTATCTTCAATTTTAATGAATCAAAAAACAAAGGAACATCCTGTAGGTGCATCAAAGAGTAAGTTGAAATAGAGAAGGCTATTGAATTGAAATGTTATTCAATCTAAAACTTACTCAATAGTAACCACATCTTTATGTAGTTGAAACACTTTTAGTAGTACTATAGCTTTGTAAAACAACTAAATAATTAATTATAAAATTTCTATTATGAAAAAAATGTACTTTTTATTCGTCATTGCCCTTTCTTTTGGTGCTGCTGTTGAAGCACAGACACTTTTGTGGACAGATGCAATGAATTATCCATTAGGACCTGTACACGAAGGACGCTGGACAAGCTGGAGTGGCAATCCAGGTGCAGAAGATTTGATTATGGTAAACGACGGCCCGCCGCAGATGGACTCACAAGTGGGATATATTGGAAATCCGGGACAAGATGCCATTCTGCAACTAGATAATCAAACCTCTGGAGGGTTTATAGTCACTTGGTTTATGCATATCCCTGAAGATAAAACTGCCTATTTTAATATTCAGGAAGATGAAAACCCTATGGGTACAGGCGCTTGGGCAGTAAGTGTCTATTTTAATGAAGATGGTAATACCCCTGGACTTGGCAAGATCTATGACGATAATCAAAACTTACTTTCAACATTTAATTATGGAACAGGAGGTGTTCTATTTTTCAGGTTTGATGTAAACTTAAACAATGATACTATAAAGTTTTACCAAGGGGATGGAAGCGGCGACATTGCCTATGAAGGCCCTATGTATTCCAATGGCGGTAACTTGGGAGCTATAAATTTTTATAGGGTAAATGAAAACACAGAATTTTACCTAGATACATTTCAGTTTTGGGCAGTAACCTTGGGCACAGAAGAATTTGCTAGTGATGTGTTTAAATACTCTCCAAATCCCGTAAAAGATATTCTAAACTTCAACACCCAACATGTAGTTGACTCTATTGAAATATATGATATTATGGGAAGATTAGTTATTTCAGAAAAAGTTCTCGCTATTTCTCCTTCCATAGATACCAGCAATCTAATTGCCGGTACTTATATAGCCAAAGTAATCATTGGAGACACTTCTAAAACACTGAGGATCATCAAAAAATAATTCAAGAAAGTTATTTACTTGATACTAAATTAAACTCTATAATAATTAACCAAATTAAACTTTAAAAGGTATGAAAACACTATATATTTTTTCTGCTTTAATATGTATGATTTCGTTTCATCTACAGTCCCAAACATTAATTTTTGGGGATGACTTCAGTACTTATCCCCTGGGGCCACTACACGAAGGACATTGGTCTAGCTGGAGCGGGAATCCTGGTCCGGAAGACATACAGGTTGTGATTGAAAATGGTTCCCAAAAAACGGGCAAAATAGGCAACAATCAAGTGCAAGATGCGCTATTATTGCTGGGAGACCGTGTAGGCGGGCAATATTCCTTAAATTTTCTCTTGATATTACCCGTTGGAAATACTGCCTATTTTAACTTCCAAAAATTTGAAATTCCTGGGCATTATGGAATAGAAGTCTATTTTAACGAAGACGGTTCCTCTGCCGGCCAAGGTCAAATATACGCTAATAACCATACGCTGATTTCCACTTTCACATACGATGCGAACGACCCGCTGATAAGCATTGAAGTGGATATGAATTTGGAAGATGAGACAATGATTTTGAGAGAGAATAATAATGAAATTTATTCAGGCCAAAATTACTTGGAAGATAGTTGGGGAGCAATGGATTTTTATTCCGTATCGTCCAATACAACCTATTATTTATGGGGTATTGAATTTTATGAAGATGCGGCTGCAGGAGTCGATGATTTTGCTGAAGATGTTTTCAGTGTTTACCCAAACCCGATAAAAGACGTGTTAAATATACAGTCGCAAGCAGTTGTTGATGCCATTGTGATTTATGATGTTTTGGGAAAGATTGTGCTATCACAAAAACTATCTATTACTTCTCCATCTATAAACACCAGTAACTTGGGCCCTGGCTCTTATTTGGCGAAGGTGACCATTGGTAGTATTTCTAAAATATTGAAGATTATCAAACAATAAAAGTTTTCAGGAAATACCGCTATGTTTTTATTATTTTAATCTTGAAAGGCTCTCAAGAAATTAGATTAGAGAGCCTTTTTTAATTATCTTTAAAAGCTATTAACCATATGGAAAATATACATTTAGCCATAGTAGAGGACGATATTCTCATCAAGGAATCACTGGAAAGTTATTTAAGCGAAAGCAAAAGCATCAAGATAACTTTTATTGCCAACAGCGTGGAAGATTTTTTGAAGGCTACAAATGTTATCCAAAAGCCCGAAATAGATATTGTACTTCTTGATATAGGACTCCCGGGAATGTCAGGACTAGAAGGAATCAGACCCATAAAAGAGAAATTGCCCCGCGCAAATATAATTATGCTTACTACTTATGAAGAAGATGATAAAATATTTAAAGCCCTATGTGCAGGCGCAGTTTCGTATATTTCAAAACGAACGTCACTCACAAAGATAGAAGAAGCCATACATACCATTTACAGAGGAGGCTCCTATATGTCGCCTTCCATCGCTCGCAAGGTTATTAGCTATTTCGCTCCTACTATAGAAAAAGAAGAGAGCAAGTTAACTTTACGTCAGGAGCAAATTGCACAGGGAATTATGGACGGGCTTAGTTATAAAATGATTGCTGAACGCTATCAAATATCTATTGATACAGTAAGGGATCATATAAAAAAAATCTATCTTATCCTGAATATACACAGCAAGGCAGAACTTATAAAAAGGATGCATCAAAAAACGGAATAAGTAAGAATAAAGTATAGTTTTTCATTGTATAAAATATTCATTTCTACATCATTTATGATTTTTTTTTTCATAAATTAGCCTATATAACAACCTTAAAATCAACACTTATGAAGAATCTATTTATTTTACTTTCTATGGTCTCACTGTGCTTTATTTCCTGTAAAGATGATAACAAAAAAGCCATGGAAACGGAAGATGCTACCATAGTGGCAGACACAACTGCTACCGAAGAACCTGAAATGATTGAAGAACCCATGGATTCCATCGCTATGCAAAAAGCTTGGGAAGCCTACATGACACCTGGGGAACCCCACAAAAGAATGGCTGCCGATGTAGGCACCTGGAATGACGAACTTACTTTTTGGATGAGTCCCGATGCGCCACCAGAAAAGGCTACCGCCACCGATGAAGTAAAAATGATTATGGGGGGCCGCTACCAAGAAAGCACAACCACTGGTGAAATGATGGGAATGTCCTTTGAAGGTAGATCAACCTTAGCTTATGATAACGCCACCAATGAATATATTTCCACGTGGATAGATAATATGGGCACGGGTCTGGCCGTGATGCGGGGCAAATATGATGATGCCAGCAAAACAACAACCCTTACGGGCACAATGGTAGACCCAATGAGTGGAAAAGAAAAGCAGGTGAAACAAGTATATACTTTTGTAGACGACAATACCCGTAAAATAGAAATGTATGAGGTAGGTGCTGAAGGAAAGGAAAATAAGACTATGGAAATTATTATGAAGAGAGCATAATTATTGCACACTTTAAAGTATTACAAATCCCGAGGCCTGTACTCGGGATTTTTTTTGTTAAAATGAAGTATCTTTAAACTCAAAACAGGATTATTTATGAAAAAGATTTTCATCGAGTTTAAATGGGCCATAATTTTTACCATTACCCTGCTCTCGTGGATGCTACTGGAGAAAACACTTGGCTGGCATGAAGAGCAGATTGCAGATCATCAATGGCTAACGCTTCTATTTGCTCCTTTTGCCATATTGATGTATTTATTGGAAATGCGCGAAAAAAGAAGACGGGTTTACGGCGGAAAAATCACTTGGCTTCAAGGTTTTATTTCCGGAGTGATACTTAGTGTTTTTGTGGCATTGCTTTCACCCTTGGGGCAATACATTACCCATAATTATATAACCCCCCAATACTTCAACAATGTGATAGAATATTCCGTAACTAATGATTTGATGACCCGCGAAAAAGCCAATGAATATTTCAACATAAACAGCTATATGTGGCAATCTGCCATTGGGGCCTTTGGATTTGGGGTAATTACTGCGGCAGTGGTTGCGATTTTTGTAAGAAAAAAGTAATTTTTCCGTACCTTGAACACTTGTTGATTTGATTATGCGGTTTTCATTAACTACCATATTTTCTTTATTCTTTCTTATAAATATTTTCGGCCAAAGCAATAACGACTTCACCGAGATGTTGGAGGAAGCCCAGAATAATTTGTACATCCAGCCTTCAGAATCCGTTAAGATTGCGGAACATATTGTTCAAAAAGCAACAAATTCCACACAGCGCATCAAGGCCCATTTATTGGATGCAGAAGCATATACTGTCATGGGAAATTATGACAATGCAGTAAAAGCAACCATAGCAGCAAAGAAATTGGCAGAAAACACCCAGGATTTAGAAATGCTGGTTAAAACAAGCATTTCATCCATTGCACTTCTTAACCAATTGGGAATGGACGTAGTGGCGGAAGAATATGTTTTGAGGACGAAAGCTGTTGTGGGAGAGACAAACAAACAAAAAACCGCTACCTATTTGAAGGGCGGAGCCGAATTACTTGAAGGTTATAAATTTTTAGAAACAGAAAACTATTCGGAAGCCTTACAAAAGTTTATAAAAGCAAATACTTTGTTTGAAGAAATTCCCGATAAAATACTAAACAACCAAACTACTTCAGTACTAATAGAAACCTATCTGCCCGCTACAAATCTTGATTCAGCAAAGCAATACTTTCAATCGACTCTCCAGAATACTTCAGAAGTTCCACCCAATAATTTTCTACAGATGATTACGCTTAATCAGCTTGGCAAAGTGTACTTTCTGCAGAAAGACTATTCCCAATCGCTTACCTCCTATCAAGCGGCATTGGACATTTCAAAAAACCTGAACAATAAGCCCTATATCTCAAAAATAATGGAAGGGCTTTCCGCTACTTATTTGGCATTGGACAAAGCATCACTTTTTTATTCCAATAGAACCGAAAGTGGCCAAATAACTAATACTGTGGAAGTAGAAGAAGACAAGGCCGTTAACTCCCTCTACAATTATATTAACAATAACCATACGGCACAAAAAGAGAAAGTGATGCAATCATATCAAAGAAATCTAATGCTTATGGGTAGCATTTTATTTCTTTTACTGCTCACTTGGGTAATTTTGAGGTACCGGTATAGAAATAGGGCCAGACAATATAAACGTTTTATAAACTATTTTGAAAACAAGCAACAACCGAAGGATATACTTCTGGAAAAAGAAGTATCTAAAAAAATGAATATCCCAAGGGAAACGGAAGAGGCTTTGATAAAAAAATTAAATCAGTTTGAAAATTCCAAGCAGTTCACCAAACAGGATATGTCTTTAGCAATGCTGGCCTCACAGTTTGAAACCAACACCAAGTACCTTTCTGAGGTAATAAATACCTATAAAAACAAAAACTTCAATAGTTACATTAACGAGCTTCGAATAAATTATATAACCGACAAACTTAAAAACAACAAAACTTACCTGCAGTATAAAATTAGTTATTTGGCCGAGGAAAGTGGATTTTCTTCGCACAGCAGTTTTGCCACGGTTTTCAAAGCCGTTACGGGCATACCGCCCACGGTGTTCATAGAACTTCTAAAAGACAAAAAAAAGAAATCTAAAATTCACGTGGAAGAATATGAAGAAGTGGAATAGTTTAAGAAATCTGACACTGTTAGCAAGCATTTTGTTGCTTGTACAAACTGCCTATGCCCAAAAAGAGGTAGAGCGTATTTTGGAAAAAGCCAATATTCAAATTTATGAAAACCCAGATAAGGCAATATTTCTTGCCCAACAAGCCTATGATAATCCTGATGCATCCGTAAAGCACAAAGTGAACGCCTTACTTACTATTTCGACCGCTTATTCCTCAAAGAGGGATTATAACAAAGCCACGGAATATGTGGAGCGTATTAAAGGTTTGATTCCAAACATACAAAACGAACGGCAACAGATGAACATTCTTAACAGAATTGCCGGCCATTATCAGGAACTCCAGATTTTTGACAAAGCAATAGACTATCTAGATGAATCATTGCAATTAATTGAAAAATATCCCGCACAAGATTCCGTTCAGTCCTATTTAGGCTATAACGCAACACTAAGGGGTTTTATCTATCGTGAGCAAATGAACTGTGAAATTGCATTGAAGTATTTCGATAAAGCAATTAAAGCGTATGAAAAAGCACAGGAGCCACATTTAAGGAACGCCAACCTCAGCATTTGTCATTACAATAAAGGAAACTGTCTTTTGACTCTAAATAAGATCGATGAAGCAAAGGCCAGCTATTTAAATTCCATAACCTATGCCGAAAACGCAGAAGCAAAAAGCTTAATTGCGTTCGGACAAAAAGGATTGGCTGAAGCAAAAACTCTAGAAGGAAATTATATTGAAGCCATAGCTCTTTTAAACAAAGCAAGCCTCATCTCAGAAAGTGTGGGCGATTTAATCTTAAACAAGGGGTTATATGACGGGCTGGCAAATAATTATTTGGCTTTGCACGATTGGGAAAATTACACCGTATTTCACAGCAAATTTCTGGCATTGCAAAAACAGACCAAAAAAGTGGAGAGAGAGTCAGTAAACAAGTCCTTGATAAATTTAACAGATAGCAAAGCGGAAGAAATTGACACTTTGCATCGGTTTTATAATCCAATACAAATAGGATTGCTAATATTTATAATTTTTGCTTTGGGCATGATAGTTCGATTGTTCATTTCTGAGGAGAAGAAACTAAAAATGCTTCAAGAAAAACTAAAAAATTAGTCAAGAAAACCTTTTTTATCCTTCCTTTTAAAAATTTTTCGAAATTTCCATCAAAACCTTAATAAACAGTCTTTTATAAGCATTTTATGCTTTTAAAATTCGTGAATTTCAAAAGATAGTTCCTTTTATTATAGAATAACACCACATACTTTAGCCTTCAGTTAACAGACTACTATTTAATCAATAAAAACTTTTAAAATGAAAAAAACACTATTACTTTCTTTACTGTTTTGTGTAGTTAGCACAGGTACTCTATTTGCCCAATTTGTGGTGAAGCCCATCTTTTTTGAAACCCAAGGAGTTTCAAATGATGGGGTGGTTTCTGGGTATGAAGCCCAAGCAGGACCCTATTCACTTTGGAACGCAGATACAAATACTTTTGAAGAAATTGGCGGTGCCGCACCGGGATTTGGAGTTGGAGGCGGCGTAAGGTTTTCAGAAGATGGAAATCTACTATCTGGAACATCTTACATAACCACTACGACCCCAACTGAATGGGAAAAAATGAATACGGGATATAACTATATATTTACAGGTATTGAATTCCCAGACAATCAAAACTCGCTTGCTTTTGCGGGTGGTCAGTCTTCAACCTACAATGGAAATGGAATAATTTTAAGAACGTATGATGCCGGAGATACTTGGGAACAACTCTGGACAGGTACCAATCAAGGTATTGAGGGTATCAGTTTTCCAGATTCTTATACAGGTTATGTAGCGGGATGGAGCGCATATGCGGGTAAAACTACCGATGCTGGAAATACTTGGACTCCAATGACCCCTGGGTCAGATATTTGGTACTATACCGATATTGTTTTTAAAGATTGGCAGAATGGGATTATAGGTGCTTTTCCAAACAGTGCACCCGGCATAATATATTATACCTCAGACGGCGGAAATACTTGGAATCCAGCTACAGGAGTGGCCGCAATTCCAGACCAACTTACTTATGTAGGTGGAGACACATACTTTATGGTCTCTAACGGTGGAACAATTCAAAAATCTACAGATAACGGAGCCACTTGGACTACAGTTCATTCTGGTTCAAGCGTTTTAGCAGGCATCGAATTTTATGATATGAATACTGGTTTTGCTGTTGGTGACGACATTGTACTTAAAACTACTGATGGCGGAAGCACATGGCAAACAATTACCGTAGCCAACAGTCCTGGACCAATCTGGCGGGATGTAGCATGGTTGGATGCCGATCATGTTACAATGGTAGGATCGCCAGAGATGATTTTCTCTTCAGAAGACGGTGGTGAGACCTTTCCTATTAATAATATGGGTACTTCTACTTATAATGAAGCACTGTATGAAGTTGTTTATACTCCCAATGGCCGAGGTTTTATTTTTGGATCACAGGGAGTAATGTTCAGAAAAGAACCTGAAACCACTACCTATTCTATACAATCTATGTATAATGTTACCAATAACGAATGGACTGTGCTTGGTAGTTTTGATGTTGCAGTTGATGGCAATCTAAGCTCTGGTTACAACATTTCTGAAGACGGCACTACGGTTGTGGGAAGTGCTTACGTAGAACCAACGCCGGGCGAACCAGGAATCGCAGTCCATGCAACGGCGTGGACAGCAACAGACGGCCTCATTGATTTGGGAAGTCTTTACAATAATATCAACCGCAGCACAAGAGCCAATGCCGTAAGTGGTGACGGAAACGTGATTGTGGGCTGGCAGGATTTTAACGGGCCGTGGAAATCTGCTGTTTGGCGCAAGGACGCAAACAGTGATTGGTTGCCTAACGTATATCTATTGGTTGATCCCAACGGCGATCCAAATGATGAGTATAATCAATTGGGCGAGTGTAGCGCTATCTCTGCAGATGGAAACTGGATTGGAGGTCGCGGAGATTATGCAAACAATGGCGAACCATGGATATGGAGTGAAGCAACTGGCTATATGTCTTTAGGCACTTTGGCTTCCGGCAGTACTGGGAATGTTACTGGCATAAACCACGACGGAAGCATAGTTATTGGCTATTTTCAAATTGGCCCTTTTGACCCGAACATTCCTTTTATATGGACTCCCTCCAGTGGTTTGCAGGAATTCAATTCCTTTGTTACTGATACTTTAGGCTATACCATGGATGCAAGCCCTATCTGGGTTCCCAACGCAATTTCATTTAATGGGGAATACATTACGGGCTGGGGATATGACCCAACTATTGGCCCCTGGGGCGATCTGTTTACTTATCGCGTACAACTACCCCCTGTTCCTACCAATGATGCCTGTGTGGATGCAACGGTATTGGCCTGCGGTGATTTAGTTACAAACTCTACAATATTTGCAACAGATTCTGGCGGAAATGGTTCCCCAGATGTGTTTTATTCATATACAGGAAATAGTAGTCCAGAAATTATTACCCTTAATGCCTGCGGTCCCGAGACTAATTTCGCAACTACCGTTCGAGTTTATTCAGATTGTTCACTTACCAACCAAATAGCATTCAATGATAGTTCCTGCGTAAACCAGCCTGAACTTGAGTTTGAATCAGATGGAACAACTACTTACATTATAATGGTAGAAGGTTATGACAATACACAAGCAGGTAATTTTCAACTACAGTTAACTTGTGATGTTCTTGGAGTAAATGAAAACGAGTTAAATAGCACCGCACTATATCCAAACCCTGTAACAGATATTTTACAGATTTCATCAAAAACTGAAATTACTTCAGTATCCATTTATAATATAAATGGACAACAACTTATGAGCGAGGAATTGAGAGCTTTAACTGGAGAACTGAACTTGAGCGCTTTAAGCGCGGGTATTTACTTTGCCAAGGTAACAGCCAACAACAGTACTGAAACTTTTAAAATCATTAAGAATTAATAGTTAGAATGTAATTTTTTCATAGTAATTGATTTTAATTTTGAGAAAACCGCCTCTTATAATTTTGGGGCGGTTTTGAAAAAATAATAAATACTCCATCATTAGACTCCCCCTTTTCTGCACTTTAAGTGTGAGCCCCTTTTCATAAAAATGAAAAGAGGTTTTTATTTTGAAATATTTAATTATTTAATAAAAGTAGTTTTCATTTCATATAATAGCGGTTATTGAAGCGAAACATTGCTGTAAGTAGAATTTATGGTAATGGTCTTGTTAGAGCCATTATTCTGGTTAAACCCTTTCACCAAAACCCTATCAGCACTTTTGGATTCTTTTAGTTGAAGTGATTTTGGATACTTCAACGTAGATTTTTTACCAGTAAAGTAAAATGAAAATGCGCCGCTAGGTATTTTCACTTTGGCATCGGTATTCTCTAAACGTATATCAAGCGTTTCAAATCCATCAGAGACCTTATCAATTTTTAAGTTCCCAAAAGAACCCGATAGAAATGCCTGATTGGATATGTTACCAATACGTACGTCGCTGGAATTGGCTTGAAGATTTATATTCTGAACGTTATCTATTTTACAATTATCCACAAATTTTACGTTCAAACCACCTTGCTTCCAAACATTCACTATAACCGGGGCATAAGATGCATTGATGAGGGTTTTTCCCCCATCAATGCTATTTGCCGTAAATGGCGTGTAATTTAAATTGGCTTTTATATTATTGGCATCTGCCATTTTAAGATCGCCGTGGCGCACATTAACTTCAGTTTGGGTATTTTTTGGAAGGCGGATTATAATGGTTTTCTTTCCCTTAGCGCTGTTCCCACTATTGGTACGGTTTCCCTGAATAACAATAGCGGTTCCGTGTGGGCTTTTGGTAACTGTTTTGGTGTAATTGCCTTCCTCATCGTCATATTCCTTTTCAATCTCGTTTGCCCAAGCTTCCATTTTTTTACCGTATTCTTCGCCCCAGGCTTCCATCCGTTTTCCAAAATCTTCGCCCCAAGCTTCCATTCTTTTTCCATAGGCTTCGCCTATGCTG
>Ga0209344_10003391_pt1 | contig 15858 bp, 15 predicted proteins | sample Cruoilmetagenom6_FD_187293 | JGI IMG/M metagenome (GOLD analysis project Ga0209344, IMG submission 187293) | Oil polluted marine microbial communities from Coal Oil Point, Santa Barbara, California, USA - Santa Barbara Oil Seep Sample 6 (SPAdes)... | ecosystem: Environmental > Aquatic > Marine...
TTTGATAATAATATACTTATAATGTCGAAGGAATGTAGAACCGATAAAGAATATGACGTAGTTATAGAAGATAAATTTGCGAAATCAAAATTAGATTGTCCTCCATCCTATATTGGAGGATATAGCTTTTTAATTTATGAATTAAATCAAAAAATAATGCTTTCTTTTAATTTTCCAATAAACGAAAAAGGAAGAACAGAAATTAAGATAAATTCAGATATTTCATTTCTTCTAAAAAAGGATGGGACTATTGAAAACATTCAATTTTCAGAACCTTTAGAAAACGAAAAACTAAAAGAATTTATTAAAACACAAATAAGCGAAAAACAAGGAAAATGGTTAGTGGCTGAACTTAATGGCTCAAAATTAGATTCCAAAATGAATATTTCGATTAAAATAAATATTATGTATTAAAAACTATGCCCAACACTGTATTTAAAAACGCTAATTTAAGATACACAAAACCGTTGTAAGTAATCATTAAGCTATGAAAAACATTATAATTTTATTAAGCAGTTTTTTGTTTATTCAATGTTCAGTAGATAGAACAATTTTATCGATTACAGATAATGAAACTATTACTCTTGAAAATTTTCAAAAGATGGATAGTTTAAATAAGGTAATTATAGCGAATGAAAAAGAACCAGGAGAAAAACTTATTCTCTGTTTGACTTTCATTGATAAAGATTCTAAAAAAGTAATATCAAATCATCGAGTAAGTTTCTATCATACCTCTAAAGATGGAAAATATGAGCCATCTAATGCTAATGATGAATCAACGGCAAGATTAAACGGAACGGCAACGACCAATGAAGATGGTAAAATATATGTTAAGACTATCTTACCTGGTGATTATGGAAGCTCTGAAGATAATCGACATATTCATACTACTGTATATGCCGCTAAACCAAAAAATAATGACATATTATTCAAACAGTATTCAACAGGAATAGGGAGATTTATGAATTCAGGAAACGATAATATGTTTTATGCAGACTTAAAAAAGACAACAGATGACATACTAATCTGTTTTGTTACTATTGAAGTTTAAAACCCAAAAGAATAAACTACGAACAACAAAGTACTATGGTAAAAAACAAGTAAAATTGTATTAATAAATCTATATGAAACCCAACACTAATTACACTAAAAGCGGAGATTTTAATATTGCCTATCAAGTAGTAGGTGAAGGATCAATCGACATTTTATATATTCCTGGTTGGGTTTCAAACATTGATATGATGTGGGCAGAACCAAGGCTCGCTGCCTTTCTAACCAGGCTTTCCATATTTTCAAGATTAATTATTTTCGATAAAAGAGGTACAGGACTTTCAGATCGTTCCGATGAATATTCCTCTATGGAAGAGCGTATGGATGATATCAATGCGGTATTGGATGCTGCAAATTCTAAAAAGGCATTTCTATTTAGTCATTCTGAAGGAGGATCTGTTAGTCTTTTATATTCTTTAAAGTATCCACAAAAAACGTTAGGAGTTATGGGCTTTGGGATATTTGCAAAACGTAGGTATTCAATAGATTACCCTTGGGCGCCTACAGATGCAGAACGTGAAATTTCTAATAAAGAAATTGAAGAAAATTGGGCACACGGAAATCTTGATGGACTAAAATCATTAGTTCCTTCATTAGCACATGATAATGCATTTTTAGATTGGCTGGCTAGTTATTTACGTTCGGGAGGGAGCCCAAAGGCTGCATTAATATTACATAAGCAATGTGCGAAAATTGATGTGACTGGAATTTTAGGTTCAATTAAAGTTCCAGTACTTCTTCTATATAGGAAAGAGGACATAGACATCCTTGTCGAAGAAGGTAGATATTTGGCAGAACGCATCCCTAATTCCAAACTTGTTGAATTTCATGGTCGAGATCATCTTTTCTGGACAGGTGACACGTATCCAATTTTAGCAGAAATAGAAGAATTTGTTACAGGAATTCGTCCAAATAAATCAGACTTTCAAAAAAACAAAAAAACAGAAATACATCTAGAAACTGTCATGCTAGAAAATTTTTTATATAATTTGAAGGTTGAAGAATTCGCCAAATTATGTGGCCGGAGTTTATCTGCGTTCAAAAGAGATTTTAAAAACACATTTAATACGACACCTTCTAGGTGGATAAAATCTAAACGTCTTGAACATGCTAGAGCACTAGTTAGCGAAAGTAATTTAAACATTAACCAAATAAGTTATGATTGTGGCTTTATAAATTCATCCCATTTTATAAAATCTTTTAAAGAAAAATACAATATCCCTCCTCACAAGTACAGATCAAATAAGAATAGAGCATAATGTATTGTTTGGACGTTTTAGAATGTTTTTTGAACGTATTTGAAAGCTCTATGATTTTTGTTTTTATGAATTTTGTGATATATTCAAAAACACAAGTCATGAAAAAATCATTCATCTTTATTTATGGAATAGTAGCCTATTGTATTTTTCTAGTCGCTTTTTTATATGCCATAGGCTTCGTTGGTAATTTTTTTGTTCCAAAAACAATTGATTCAGGTGTCGAGCCAACTTTGCTAAAAGCTATTCTAACCAATACCATTTTATTAAGTGTATTTGCTTTACAACATAGCATTATGGCTAGACCAAAATTTAAAGAATGGTTTACATCTATCTTTAGTCATGCTATGGAAAGAAGTACATATATACTACTTTCTAGTTTGGCATTATTATTAATTTATTGGCAATGGCAACCGATCACAACAATAGTTTGGAAAGTTGAAAACAATATTTTTTCTATTATTTTAACAGGAATATTTTTTACTGGATGGCTTATAGTGCTGCTATCAACATTTATGATTAATCATTTTGAACTTTTTGGTTTAGTTCAAATTTTTGATAACTTAAAAAACAAAACAACTCCAAATCCAAAATTTCAAACCAACTACTTATATAAATTGGTAAGGCATCCAATTATGTTAGGATTTCTAATTGCCTTTTGGGCAACTCCAACTATGACTGTTGGGCATTTATTCTTTACATTAGTTACAACCATATATATATTCGTGGCTGTAAAATATTTAGAAGAAAAAGACCTAAGAAAGTCTATTGGTAAAGCATATGAAACGTATCAAAATGAAGTACCAATGCTAATTCCTTTTACAAAAAAATAATATAAGAAATAGAATCACTAATATTTATTCATCAAGCTATTGGACATTTATTTTTATGTAATCGGGTCTTAATTAAGGTGTGGGAAAGTTTATTTCAGAAATTGACGAGGAACTAAACGAAATAAATACAATTATTAAAGGCAAAAACAACCTAGAACGTAAACAGAAAACGTGCTACAACAGACGTGTACAGTTCATTGCTTGGTTCTAGCCTACTTACAAAAATCCACGCGCCTGCCTGTCGGCAGACAGGAATTTTCTATTCGATTTTTATTTGCTAATTTAGTTGCTTAAACACGCCACAAATCATTCACAAAACTGTTAGAGCCAATTAATTAAAAATGAAAGTTACTGCCGAAAAAAATGAAAAAGTTGCTGAAATGATATTTGAATCCATTTACCCACTTTACTTAAATAGGTTGGAAAAGAATGGTAGAACAAAAGAAGAATTCCATCAAGTAATAGAGTGGTTAACGGGTTTTGACGAAGACACATTACAAACACTTATTACAGAGAAAGTAACTTTTAGAACATTTTTTGAAAAAGCAAAAATGCATCCCAATGCACACATGATTAAAGGCGTTGTTTGTGGTTATAGAATTGAAGAAATAGATGATAAATTTGAAGTGTACAAACAATGTAGGCAAATGGAAAAGCTCATTGATGAATTGGCTAAAGGCCGTAAAATGGAGAAAATTTTACGCGAAGAAAAAAAGTAAAACTGTTAATGAAAGACTATTTGAAAATTAACAACAGGTATTTAGACCAAAAAATGATGATGCTTTTTAAAAATGATTACCAATTATAAGTCACTTATTTATTCTTCAAATCTTTTACTATCTTAGTTCTCTTACAATATCAATTATCACAGTTTGAATCCTAAAAACCTGAAGTCATCATGAAAAAAATATGTCTTTTACTATTCCTCATAACTTTTTTGAGTTATGGACAACAAACCACCAGAGAATTAAAAATGATTACACTTTCTGGGAGTGGTTATGAACTTGGATTACAGCATGGCGAACAATTAAAAGAAGAAATTGGAGGTATTATTAGTGCCTGGAAAGAAAATACTTCTAATGCATTAGGTCAAGATGCAGATGAAGTTATAGAAGAATTCTTTGAATATGCTGATTTTGATGATGCTATTAAAAAATGGACTCCAGAACTCTATGAAGAAGTAAAAGGAATTGCCGATGGCTCTGAACAAAAATTCAACGATGTTTATGTTCTTAATTTACTTGATGAGTTTTGGGTTTATCTAGACAATCTGTACAACCATCATTGTAGTGGTTTAGGTGTGCCAGCAAGAAACGGAAATCCAGGTTATATTTCTCAAAATATGGATCTTGAAAATTATACTGATGGATATCAAGTTCTTATACGATTAAACAGAAATGAAAATCAACCAGAACAGTTAATATTAACATATCCAGGACTCATCGCATTAAATGGTTTGAATGAAACTGGAATAGGTGTCTGTGTCAATACCATTATGCAATTAAATGCTTCAGCCACAGGATTACCTGTAGCATTTATTATTAGACGCATTATTAACACCTCAGAAAAAGAAGATTTGTTATCTTTTATCCAAACGGTAAATCATGCATCAGGGCAAAATTACATTTTAGGTGTTAAAGGTGAAGTGTATGATTTTGAAGCATCAGCAAATAAGGTCGCTAGATATAACCCTCAAAACGATAATGGCACTGTGTATCATACCAATCATCCTATTGTAAATGATGATTTAAAACCATGGTTCGAGGAATATAATCCAAATTTGAAAGAAAAACCTATTAACTCCAACAGTTATCAAAGATTAAATGCTGTTGAAACTAGAATGGCTAATAGTCCTGATATTAATGACCAACAGATAATGGATGCATTACGTTCAAAAGACGATAAAAACAACCCTGTTTGTAGTACAAATAATAACGATGGATACGGATTTACATTTGCATCTATTATAATGACGCATTCTGATAAACCTTTTATTCAAGTTCTTGCTGGTCCACCAGATGAATCAGAGTTTTTAAGAGTTGATTTTAGTCCTAAGTAGAAACAAGTATAAAATATCTTGAAGATCAAATTAAAATAAATAACGATACAATTAAAATGAAAGGAAAGCTAACAAAGTTAAAAACTAAGCCAACTTTAAAAATCAATTTAAAGTCGTAATTTTGATACTTTAATTTTATGAAAAAACTGTCTGTCATCATTCCAACGTACAACGAGGAAGCTTATTTAAAAAATGCGCTTCGTTCGGTAGAGTTTGCTGATGAAATAATTGTAATAGATTCATTAAGTACAGACAAAACTGTAGAAATAGCTGAAGCTTTTGGTTGCAAAATTTTAAGTAGGAAATTCGATAATTTTTCAAATCAAAAAAACCATGCGCTTCAATATGCTACAGGGGAATGGGTTTTGTTTTTAGATGGAGACGAACGTATTACCTACAAGCTAAAGCAAGAAATTCTTGAAGCCATGAATTCTGGTAAACATACTGGTTACAAGCTCAACTTTCCTCATTTTTATATGAATCGTTTTTTGTACCATCATAGTGACAATGTTACTAGATTGGTACTTAGAGAAAAATGCCGTTTTGAAGGTTCTGTTCATGAGAAATTAATAGTTGAAGGTTCTATAGGAAAACTTAAAAATCCGGTTTTACATTTTACATATAAAGGTTTAATACATTATTTAAGTAAAAAAGATAGTTATGCATGGTTTCAAGCTGAACAACTTTTAAATAAAGGTAAAAAAGCAACTTATTTTCATTTAGCCTTTAAACCTTTTTATCGCTTTTTTAGCAGTTATATTATACGTGGTGGCTTTAAAGATGGTATTCCTGGATTAGCAGTTGCCAGCATTAATGCGTATGGCGTGTTTTCTCGTTATGCAAAACTTATTCTCTTACAAAAAGGGATTAGATAATTTTTTAGAAAAACAGCTTCCCAAACTTCAACTTTCTCTTAAAGGTCAACAAGTTATCTTCTCCTTTAATATCTAAACGTTGTATTTCGTAATTATTTTTAAAAGGAAACCCATTCACTCTATTTCCAATTCTCAAACCATAAGCTATCTGATTTTTGTGAAGTATCTTAAAAAACTGTTCTTGCTCCTCACCTTTTCTAGGGTATTTCCCATAAGGATAAGCCAACGTATTATGGACTTCTAATTTATTTTCAACAATAAATTGCTTACATAAATCGAAATCCTCCTGAATCTCTTCAACAGCCATCTCGTGATACTTTTTATGAAAAAAACTATGCAGACCAAGTTCAATAACTTCAGGATCTAAAGATTGTAATTGCGCTACAGACATTATTTTTTCTTCATTTGTATTCCAAGAATCGGTTCCGTTTACATATTTAAATGGCACATAAAAACACGCTTTAAAACCATATTTTTTAAGCAATGGGTAAGCTAACTCTAACTGATTTACATAGACATCATCAAAAGTGATGATAATTGCTTTCCTTGGAAAATCTGCTGGTTCTTTAATATTCTGTAAGTCTTTAAAATGAAGTGAGTAATAACCGTTATCCTTCAAGAAAACTAATTGTTGTTCCAATTTTGAAACTGCTATAGTCAAGCCTTGACTCTCTTGGAGATTCGTACTTACACTATGATACATTAAAACTGGAAGTTTAGGCATTGCTTATTATAATTGAAAAAAATCTACTTAAATTGATTACTTTTGACACAAATATATAAAGGGATAACTAATATATTTTATAATTCTGACTTTTTATAAATGATAAGCGCTTTAGCTATAACCTACAACGAAGAATCTAATATTGAGAGCTACATTGAAAGCTTATCTTTTGCAGACGAAATTATTATTGTAGATTCCTATAGTACAGACCAAACAGTCGCTTTAGCAAAAAAGCATCATGTAACCGTTGTTGAACGAAAATTTGATAATTTTTCGGCTCAAAAAAACTATGCTCTTTCATTAGCGAAAAATGATTGGATTGTGTTTTTTGATTTAGATGAAAAAGTATCAGATACTCTTGCTAATGAGATAGTTACTAAAGTAAATTCCAGTAACCCTTTAAAAGCTTACAAAGTAAAACGCAACTTTTACTTTATGGGAAAACGCATAAAATATAGTGGTTTTCAAACAGATAAAGTGGTTAGGTTATTTAATAAAAATTATTGTAAGTACAATGGAAATTCAGTTCATGAAACCATTGTTACTTCAGAAAAAATTGGTTTTTTAAAAAACACTTCAAATCATCAAACTTATAAAAGTTTCGATAATTATAATCAGAAACTTAGTCAATATAGCAAACTACAAGCAGAACAATTATTCAAAAAAAATGTACGTCCAAACATGTATCATTTCTTATTTAGACCTTGGTACAGATTTATGCATCAATACATTTTAAGACTCGGTTTTTTAGACGGAAAAGAAGGCTTTATACTTTGTTATGTTCATGGATTTTCAGTTTTTAAACGTTATATTCAACTTTGGTTGATGTATAGAAAAATTAATTGATTGCCATGCCAAATATATTTTTAGAATCACATAATATAAAAAATCAATTCTTTGGATTTGGACAATTCAATTACCATCTAATAAAAGGATTGTATCATGCTAATCCAGACGATTTTAAAATGACTTTACATGTTAAAGATGCTTCTAAATTAAAAGAAGAATTTGGTAGCTTTTTCAACTATAAGAAATACTTTTCCTTTAGAAGATATCCTACTTTAAGAATTAGAAAAAAATACAATGTCTGGCATTCTTTAAATCAAAACATCAAAATTGAACCTTATCATTCCATTCCTTATGTTTTAACTGTTCATGATGTCAATTTCATTGATGAAGTATCAAATAACATAAACCATGAAGTGAATGTTAGATTTCAGGAGAAACTATACAGAAGTTCAGCTATAACCTATATTTCAGAATTTGCAAAAACATCTACTCATCAGCATTTTAAAGTACCTAATGTTCCTGAATATGTTATTTATAATGGCAATCCAATAACAGACATAACGTTGCCAGATAATTACAAACCTCAACTTACTAATACAAGGCCTTTTTTATTTAGTATTGGTGAATTTACTGAACGCAAAAACTTTCATACACTTGTTGAAATGCTGGCTCATTTACCTGATTACGATTTGGTTTTATCTGGAAACAATGAAACTTCCTATGCTAAAGAAAAACTAACAGCAACAATAGATTCATTAAATTTAAAAGATCGAGTAATCATAACTGGTAAAATTGGAGATTTAGACAAACAATATTATTTAAAGAATTGTGCAGCTTTTGTTTTCCCATCACTTCGTGAAGGTTTTGGAATTCCTCCAATTGAAGCCATGAGGTTTGGTAAACCTGTCTTCCTATCAAATAACACATCCTTACCAGAAATTGGTGGTAAAAATGCTTTTTATTGGGATTATTACGAATCTAATTATATGGCAAAAGTCTTTAACAATGGCATGAATGAATATCTTAAAAACAAAGAAACATATTCTGCTGCCTATATAGAGCGTGCTAAAAGTTTTAATTGGGATGAAACTGCAAAACAATATATAGAAGTTTACAGAAGTTTGTTATAACTGCAAGCTTAATAAAAATTAGTAGCTTTGTTTCTTTAAAACCTACAGATGAAGGATATTTCGGTAATCATTATTAATTATAATACTGCATCTTACACGATTAGCTGTGTCGAGTCTGTTTTAAAACTAACAGATTCAAAAATTGATTTTGAAATTATTGTTGTAGATAACAATTCCAAAATAGAGGATTATTTATTTTTAAAAGAGAATATTTCCAAATCTAATCAAATACGATTATACAGAAGCATTATAAATACAGGCTTTGGTGGTGGAAATATGTTTGGAGCTCAATTTGCTCATGCCAAATATCTCTTGTTTTTAAACAACGATGCTTTCTTACAAAACGACTGCTTATCTATTCTACATGATTATATGGAAGAGCATCCTGAAGTTGGCGTATCTACAGCTCAAAACTACGACGAACAAGGAAAGCATATTATCTCATTTGACCATAATAAAGGCATAAGAAAACTTATTTTTGGACGTAGTTTTTTGGAGAAGAATTTTTCTAAAAAATATCCAAAACGAAAAAAAGAATACACGAATCCAATTTCTGTTAATTATGTAAATGGCGCTTTTATGTTTTTTAAAAGTGATGTATTTGCATTAGTTGGTGGTTTCGACACAAACATCTTTTTGTACTTCGAAGAGATGGATATATGTTATAGAATAAATAAATTAAATTATAAAAGTGCCTTGGTACCTAAAGCTAGGATAACACACTATCAAGGTGTCAGTACAGGTATGTCTAAAACTATAAGTAAAGAAGGGTTGCTATCTTACTTCTATGTGATTAAGAAAAATTATCCTTATTTAAAATATGCCTTTATAAGATTATATTATTGTTTAACATTTTTAATAAAACCAAAGAAATGGTTTATGTTACCATTGGTTTTAAAAGGAGTACATCTTTCAGAATCTATAAAGCAAAAGCAACAGATTCATTTTTTAAACAAAGTCATTTAAAACTTTTAGAACCTTGGCTTCAATTTCATTATTGGAAAATGGTTTAAGAATTTCTTTTGAAGCATTACTTGCTCTAATCCACAATTCATCATCTTGATTCAAATCCAGAATTTTGTCTGCCATCCCTTGTGCAGTATTATCTATTAAAGTTGAAGCTTGTATTCCAAAATCAAATCCTTCAGCACCAACTTCTGTTGTAATTACTGGTAAACCAAATTCTAAACTCTGACCAACCTTTCCTTTTACTCCAGCTCCATAACGTAAAGGAGCAATAAATACTCTTGACGTGTTAAAATAAATAGAAATATCCTCAACATACCCAAGCACGGAAAATCTATCAGAATTCAAAGCTAACATCTCTTTTGTTGGATAACTACCAACTATAGTTACATGAATATCTTTATTTTTCTTCCAAACTAAAGGCATAATGTCATGATATAGATACTTCACAGCATCCTCGTTAGGTTTATGTGAAAAACCACCAACAAAAAACAAACCTGATCGTTTCTCTAAGTGTTTTTGCTCGATATCTTTATAATGATGCACATTACTTATAGTAATCATTTTATCTTCTTGAGGATAAAACTTTTTTAATGCCTCTTTGTCTTTATCTGATATAGTAATAACCTTATCAGCTTTCTTACAATTTTCTACTTCAATAAGTTTGTATTTCTCAGCCTCCTTTTTAGTGTTTTTATCTTTAGTATTTTCCCATTCACGCTCTAATCGTAAATAATGGAAATCGACCATGTCGTAAATTAATTTAATAGATTTATTACTAATAACTAAATCTGAATAATCATTAAACACATCAGCTCTATGCAACCAAGCGTAATTAATTTTAGAAAGCACGGTTTTAATAAAAAATTCTTTAGTTATAAATTCTCCTGTTTCATCTATAGAAGGCTCATAAACTTCAACCCCCAACTTCTTATAATGTGAAACATACTCTGTTTTATATTTATATTCCTTTTTATCTGCAACTAAAAAAACACCAAAATTATTCTTAATTAGTATTTGAATTATTTTATGCAAACGCCTAGAACCAGAGTCTTTATCGAATTCCGGAATAATAGAATCTATAATTAATACATTTTTTTTTGCGTAGTCAATCTTAGAAAAATCAAGAACCTTTTCAGCTTTAGTTAGGGCTACTTTTAGTTGGTGATTTTTATATTTTAATCTTAGGTCTTTGTAAAGTGACATATGGGCTAAATATTTCTAAAACGAATCATTTATTACACGAAAATAAGTATTTAGCAACAAACTTTTCATTCTATTTTCATTTGTTTGATGAGAATAAATTATTTTTGATTTTCTGAATTAAATAATTCTAAAAATGTCTCAACCATTAATATCAATTATTGTTCCATGCTATAATGTTGAAGCTTTTATTAACAAAGCCTTAGATAGTATTTATAATCAAACCTATGAAAACTGGGAATGTGTTTTAATAGATGATGGCAGTAAAGACAAGACCAAAGATGAAATTGAGACATGGTTAAAAAATGATACAAGATTTAAATATTTCTATCAAGACAACCAAGGCCTTTCTGGTGCAAGAAATACAGGGCTAAAAAAAGTACAAGGTGACTTTGTCTATTTTTTTGATTCTGATGATTTATTAAATCATGAAACACTAGAAAATTTATTTTCGTTAGTTGATGAAGATATTGATATCGTTATAGGTAAAAATGCAATCACTAAAGGGCAATCAAATCAAATCGCTGACTTTTTAGAACATTATTCTAAACCATTAAAAAAATTACACAATCATAATAAAGAGCTAATAAAACTAGTTGTTGAACAACCAATTATTTGTGTAGCCTGGAACAAACTTTATAGGAAATCGTTTTTAGATACACATCAATTAATTTTTAAAAAAGGCATCCTTCATGAAGATGAGTTATGGTTTTTTGAAACACTTTTTCATGCTAGAGCTATTATTTTTAACAATAAACCTACATATTACTATAATGTAGATAACATCTATTCTATTACAAACAATTTTGGCCAAAGAAATCTAGAATCTTATATAGAAATAATAGAATTTATAAATGAAAGGTATTATCAAAAATCTTCTGTAAATACTGACACAGAAATAAGTTCAATTTATTTAACTCATCTAAAAATTAAGACAATCCAACATTGTTATAAAAAACTAAATAAGGAAGATAAACTTATTGGAAATCAAAAAATAAAGACTTGCTTTAATAAAGTCGAACCATTAAGAAACAAGCAAATATTAGACTTATCGTTTGAAGATTTACATTTTCATTTTAAAATAGTTGAAGTACTTGAGCCTAATAACATATTAAAGTTTTTACGCTATTTTAACTCTACTAAAATAATAAGAAAAATAAAAAGTAAGTTGCTTTTTCAAAAAGCTATGAAAATCAATTCAAGTAAGAATCGTACTATAAATAAAGTGTACTAAAGGTATTTTCTTTTAAGTTGTTCGATTAAAGAATCTTTATGGAAAGTTGCATTCTTATCAAAACTATCACGTCTAGACATTTCATTCCATAAATGAATGGCATACGTATCAGCAAAAAAATCTGTCCCATTTTTAAAGGTATCGTCGTAAACAGTATGCCAATTAGAAAAATGAACTGGAAAGAAGTAAATAAATGGTTTTGCTTTGTCTCTAACATTAAAAAAGTCTAAGGCTTTTGTAAATCCTTCTGGCCCACCAGTTTCTCCCCATTCCATATCTTCTCTTCCTTTTCCTAACATTTTCCTTTTCCATTTCTTGCGTCTCGTTTTTGTTCTATCGTAAGGCAAATACGCATTCGGATTTTCACAGCTATCCTTTATAAACTTACTAATTTCATGCTTTGGAGGAAAACCTAGAACAGCTGGACAAACTAAATTTATACTTTCAGATCCAAAAATCAAATCAGAATCAAAATCAAATGGCTTTAAACAAATCATATCTGTATCTACCCAAAACCCACCTTTCTTGTACAACAATTCCCATCGAAACCAATCGGCAAAACCAGCATAACTGCCTTCACAATAAGTATAAATATCTTTTTGTGGAATAATATCATTACCATCTTTTACAATAGTTCCTTCTGGAATTCCTTTAACCTCTCCATAAGTATATAAATGGAATTCGTGATTGTTTTTTATAAATGATGAAATGCATAGCTGCTCTATTAAAGAAAGCTGTCCACCAACCCATAACGATTGTATAATTGGTAATGTCATACTTGATTTTTTTATATACTTTTGCAAGTATACAACATAATAAGATTCTTTAAATTTAAACTCTAAAAAACAATTTAATTATAACCGTTTTTTATGACTAATTTAAGCTTTAAAATTAATTAAAAAACAGTCTCAAATGAAATATGGCCTACTTAAATATCGAGATAAAGAATCTAATATTGGAGATTATATACAAAGTTTAGCTGCCAAACGCTTTATACCTCAGGTTGATAAACTTGTTAGTAGAGAGAAACTAGATAAGGTTACAGATAATCTATATATTATATTAAACGGTTGGTTTATGCATCATCCTGAAAATTGGCCTCCAAGTGAACATGTAACTCCTAAATTTATTTCTTTTCATATTAATAATCATGCAAAAAGATTAATGACAAATGAAAAGTCTATTGCTTATTATAAAAAACATGAACCAATTGGGTGTCGAGATAAATTCACTGAAAAACTTTTAAAAGACAAAGGTGTCGAAGCCTATTTTTCTGGCTGTTTAACTCTTACTTTAGAAAAAGAAAAATATTTAAAAGATGAAAAGGCTGATGTTATTTTTTGCGATATTCTGTCACATAAAAATGATGTTATTGATGAAAGTCAAAAAATACCTTGGAAAAAAATTCGTAATCCACATAAAGTCTTCATAAAAAAGGCGAAGAAGAAATTATTTAAAAAGAAGACTAGAAAATTAATTAAAAAATTAGTCCCTTCAAATCTTAGAGATGAAGCTATTTATATTTCTAATCAAAATTTTGTAGCATCTACACATGAAGATAAATTTGAAATAGCTAAAGAGTTATTAGCAAAATATGCAGTAGCTAAATTAGTAGTTACTTCTAGAATTCACGTAGCTTTACCATGTTTAGCTTTTGGCACTCCTGTAGTTTTTATCCATCCAGAAAGAGACACAAGCCGTTTGTCTGGTTTAATAGAATTGTTTCATACGTTTACCATAAAACAAATTGAAGAAACACCAGAGCACGAACTTCAAAAACAATTTTTAAACGCTTCAATAAAAAACAAAGAACTTCATCATAAATTAAGAGATGATATTATTAAAAGTTTTTCAAAATAAATATTATAGTGGTTGATAATACGATTCTAAATTATGCTTTAAACACTCTAAAACAAGGTGGCCTCATCCTCTATCCAACAGATACAGTTTGGGGAATTGGTTGCGATGCCACTAACGTAGAAGCTGTTGAAAAGATTTTTAAACTCAAAAAACGAAATGACAGTAAAGCTTTAATATGCTTAGTGGCAGACGATAGAATGCTAAAAAAATACATTAATAAAATTCCAGAAGCTGCTTTCGATTTAATGAACATAGAAGACAGTCCAATTACTATTATCTACGACGAACCTCAAAATTTAGCTAAAAACTTAATCGCTGAAGATAATACTATTGCCATACGAATTCCGGATAATGAGTTTTGCTTTCAACTCCTTCGAAAATTTAATGGTGCCATTGTTTCTACCTCAGCAAATATTAGTGGAAATCCAACACCAAAATCGTTTAAAGAAATACATAAAGACATTTTAAAAGGTGTGGACTATGTTGTAAATTTGCCGGATGAAAATATAGGTACTAAACCATCATCAATTATTAAATTGAATAACGATGGAAAAGTGCAAGTTATAAGAAAATAAACACCAGATTTCAAGTGCTAAAATCCAAAATAAACTTAGGATTTAGTTTTTGTTTTTTTGGAATTTGGAACACAGATGAATTACAAACAAGCATTACAAGATCCAATTTTTAAGATTATAGGGGAATCTGCAAAAGAGCTTCAACTTGACGCTTTTGTTATAGGTGGTTTTGTTCGTGATTTTATTTTACAACGTGGCTCTGCAAAAGACATCGATATTGTTGCCATTGGAAGTGGTATTGAATTAGCCAAACAAGTAGCAAATAATTTACCAGACAAACCAAAAGTTCAAGTTTTTAAAACCTACGGAACTGCTATGTTACGTTTTGATGATATTGAAATTGAATTTGTTGGAGCTAGAAAAGAAAGCTATAACGAAGACAGTAGAAATCCAGTAGTTGAAAATGGCTCACTTGAAGACGACCAAAACCGTCGTGATTTTACTATTAATGCTTTAGCTTTAGACTTAAGTGAAGATAATTATGGAGAACTTCTAGATCCATTTAATGGAATTCAAGATTTGAAAGATTCCGTAATTCGAACACCATTAAATCCAGATATTACTTATAGCGACGATCCGTTACGCATGATGCGAGCCATACGTTTTGCAACACAATTGAATTTTAAAATAGAATCAAATTCTTTAAAATCCATTTCAGATAATAAGCAACGAATCGAAATAATTACTAAAGAACGTATTGTTGTAGAACTACATAAAATCATGGAAAGTGCTAAACCTTCTATTGGATTTATCCTTTTAGAAGAAACTGGATTATTAGATTACATCCTACCTGAGTTAACATCTTTAAAAGGCATAGACGAAATAGAAGGTCAAAGACATAAAGACAATTTTTATCACACGCTTGAAGTCGTTGATAATATTTCAGAAAACACTGAAAACTTATGGTTACGATGGGCAGCTTTACTTCACGATATTGGTAAAGCACCAACTAAAAAATTCAGTAAAAAAGTTGGCTGGACCTTCCATGGACATGAGTTTCAAGGGTCTAAAATGGTGTATCATTTATTCAAGCGTTTAAAAATGCCTTTAAATGATAAGATGAAATTTGTTCAAAAAATGGTCTTAATGAGTTCTCGACCTATTGTTTTGGCTGAAGATATGACAACAGATTCTGCTGTAAGACGATTAGTGTTTGATGCTGGAGAGTATGTAGAAGATTTAATGACACTTTGCGAAGCAGACATTACAACAAAAAACCCTAATAAATTTAAAAAATACCATAACAACTTTAAATTGGTTCGAGAGAAAATTATTGAAGTTGAAGAACGCGATCATGTTAGAAA
>Ga0209344_10003392_pt1 | contig 15853 bp, 9 predicted proteins | sample Cruoilmetagenom6_FD_187293 | JGI IMG/M metagenome (GOLD analysis project Ga0209344, IMG submission 187293) | Oil polluted marine microbial communities from Coal Oil Point, Santa Barbara, California, USA - Santa Barbara Oil Seep Sample 6 (SPAdes)... | ecosystem: Environmental > Aquatic > Marine >...
TATTTCCATTTGTTGTTTTGGAATCTTCGCCATTGCCATTTTCCGAAGATTTTTCCAAAGTAATTCTGTCAACAGTAAGTTCAATAGCGCGCTGCAGATCCAGTTTTTTAAAGGGTTTTGAAATAAAAGCGTAAGGATGGGTTTCCTTGGCGCGATTAAAATGTGCCTCATCGGCATTTGCAGTTAGATAGATAATCGGGATGTTGTAATGCTTTTGAATTTCGCGGGCGGTTTCTATACCGTCCAGTTCACCTTTTAGCCGAATGTCCAATAAAATAATGTGCGGCTGGTCTACTTTTATATGTGAAAGCGCTTCCTCTCCGCGTGGCAGAATCCCGATAACTTCATAACCCAGCTCACTGAGTTGTAATGAGATATTGGCAGCAATAACCATTTCATCTTCAACAATCAATATTTTTATTGCATTCCCCATTAAGTTATTTTGAAGTTTTTAAAATTGAAAAATACAGCCGTTCCGTTTTTGTGGTCTTCGGAAATAGTGCCGTTCAATTGTTGCGTCAATAGCTGAATTAATTGCGTGCCAAACCCGGTGCCTTTGGGTTTAGAGCCTTGCGTTTTACCAATGCCATTGTCTGTAACTTTTAGCAGAAGATCATTATTTTCTTTAACTAGACTAATCTTAATCTGTCCTTTAGTCCCTTCTGGAAAGGCGTATTTCAGTGCATTGGTTAAAAGTTCGTTTACAATAAGTCCAATAGGTACTGCTGTGTCCACATCTAAGTTGAGGTCGTCCATAGCACATTCAATCTTCACTTTTTCTTCTGCATTAAAAGTGTCCAGCACACCTTCGCCAAGATTTATAAAGTAATCCTTCATTTCTATGCTGCCCAAGTTTTCGCCCTGATATAGTTTTTGGTGAATAATGCCCATACTCTGCACTCTGTTTTGGCTGGCGAGCATCGCTTCCTTACTGGCGCCGTCTTCCAGTTTTGCCGATTGAAGGGCGATAAGACTTTTTACCATTTCCAGATTGTTTTTAACGCGGTGGTGAATTTCTTTCAGCAGCAATTCGTTTTGACGGTTTTTGGCGTCCAATTCAATATTAATGGCGGCCAAGGCTTTTCGTTTTTTGCGGATGTTTTTCAGCGTAAAATACATTCCGAAGAGAATTACGCCAAGCAAACCCGCAATGCCAATATAAAGCCATTGGGTCTTTCGCTGCTGCGCAATTTTTGTCTGTTGGCTCATAATTTCCATATCCTTCTGCGCAGTTTCATATTTTACTTGTAGTTCGCTATCCTTCCTCGCTATAATGGTATTGAGGTATTCTGTGTGGCCTTGTTCGTATAGTTCGTGATATTCCAGCGCATTTTTATAATCGCCCAGTTCACTATAAATATTGGAAACGTGCATATAGTTTTCCCAAAGATTTTTGGTGTTGCCTATGCGTTTCATAATTTCTATTGCCCTTAAATTGTAGGGTAGGGCTTCGGCATATTTTCCTTGTAAAATATAAACGTGTCCAATATTTGCTGTTGGCGGCATCATGTATCGGGTAAACCCAATTTTCTCGGCACCTTCATAACAGCGGTTGTAATCTGCAATTGCCTCAGGATACTTTTCCATGTACTTATAGATATTCCCGCGACCATTATAGCAGGCCAAGAGCGGTGGGCCGTTTTCGCCAATTTTTTTATAGAGACTGAGGGCGTGGTTCATATTCTCAAGGCTTTCATCGAGATTGCCGAGAAACAGTTGGTTTTCTGCAAGGCGTCTGTAGGAGAGGGCCATATCTTCGTCATACCCATATTTTTCTTGAATGGCGATTGCTTTTTTACAATATTCGGCACCTTCGGCATAACTGTCTGAATAGTAAAGCAGGTCGCTTATTTTTGTGTAGCATTGTCCAATTCCGCGCTGATCGTTTATTTTTTCATAAATCGCCAATGCTTTGTAAACTGCTTCGGAGCCTTTGTCATATTCCGCGGTACCGCTGTAGTTGGTTACCAACAAAAGATAGGTGTCTGCCAAGGATTTGTTCATTTCCTGTTTTTTATAAACGGAAATTGCCTTCTGCAAGTAAACTATGGAGGAATCAAGAACGGTATGGTCTTCGTGCCATTTTGCTAAGCCAATATAGGCTTCCCCGAGCGTTTTAAAATCCTTGTTTTTTTGGGATAGTTGAATTGATTTTTTGAAATTGTTATATTCCAAAAGGGTATCCTTCGTTCTTTCAGGCTTTTGTTCTAAAAAAGAACTTTTAAGTGTGTCTTCTTGTGTTTTGGAAGAAGTTTGGGGAAGACTGCTCCACGAAACGCAAGCTAATACTGCAGTGAGTAGTAGTCGTTTCATTGTTGTAATAATTGGTTGTTAGTTGATTATAAAGATAGAAAGAATTCTTAGATAATCGGTTATTGCAACCAAGTAGAGGTATCTTCTCTTTTGAAAATTGATCTTTTTTCATAAAAAAGGGCGAATATTCATTCGCCCCTCTCTCCAAAAAAAAACAATCGAAAAATTATTGTTTCAAAAATTTCATACTGCTTGTTTGGTTATTGCTGATAGCGGTAACCAAATAGATTCCGTTGGAATAAGCGGAAACATCGGCGCTGAAAGTATTGGTTTCGTTTTTGAACGACGCCAACAATTGTCCGGTCACACTGTAAATGTTTACGTTTTCAATCTTTTCAGAATTTGATTGAATGTTGAAGGTTTTAGCATTTGGATTGTAAAAACTTACAAGTTCATTTATGTTGAATTGATTATCTTCAGTACCCAAAAATACATCTTCAAATTTTATCATTTTCCCCTGTGAACCACAGATCAAACCAGATCCATCCCCAAAAAGTCCTACTTCATATAAGGTTGAAGTTCCGGGGCCATTAAAAAGTACGTTCCAAGTGGTGCCATTGTCTTCAGAAAAATAAAGGTCTTCATCTGTTCCGCCAGCCAATAATTCATCGTCTTTATATTTTAAAGCATAAAAGTTGTGGTATCCTGTGGCAAATTCACTCCAATTATCTCCGCTATCGTGGGTAGTCAATAATTTACCATCTTCTGCAGCCACTATGCCGTTGTTAACATCTTTAAAGTAAACTGAAAATGCATAAAGCTGTGGAGTTCCAGAATAAATCTGCGTCCAAGTATCACCACTATCAGTGGATTTGCTTATCAACTCGTTGTTGCCAACAGAAAAAAGTGTAGTTTCATCAGCATAGGCCATGGAATAGCTTCCGGCATTGTCTATACTTGATGTAGGCGTCCAGGTTTCACCACCATCCGTAGTTCTGTACATTTCAAAATAGGGAGAAGTGTTCAAGAGAGCAGCCGTTATACCAATATTTTCATCAAAAAAAGTAAGGCTTTTATATAAATAGACGTCGGTACCTACAGTTATGTCAGTCCAAGTAGCCCCACCGTCCTCGGTTTTTAAAAAGATATCATAGCCTACAGCAAAGCCTTTATCTTCGGTTATAAATTCAATCTTTTCAAAACTTGGGGAAGTTCCGCTTGTTGGATAAATGGTATTCCAAGTTTCACCACCATCCACGGTTTTTATAATTACACCTTCGGAGTTCTGTGTGTTCTGGGAACCCGCTGCATAGGCTACATTATTCTGTCCTGCTGGAATGGTAAGGTCAAAAAGAATAAAGTCCGTGCCAGAATCTTTGTACTCAAAAGTCTGTGCTTCGGTAGCCATAGCAGCTCCAAGACTCAGCGCAATACTTAAAATAAATGTTTTTAGGGGAAATGTAAAAGTTTTCATTTTTATTAGGTTTATTAATTATAGATTATGCAAAAGTAGAAGTGTAAATGTTTTTTCCTGTTAAATGAAAATCGTTAACCGTTCATTAACCTAAACGATAATCCATAAATAAACCCTATAAAACCCCCACGCAGAAAATTAACCGTACCTTCGCCACTTATTAAAACCGTCTTCTTAGTTTTAATGGTTTTTAAAAAAGACCGAATTCTAAAAGCGCCGCGATATACTATCTCCAAGCGCAGCGGTCACAAATAATCAAATTATATAATATTCATTTTTTTGGTCACTTGTCTTAATTCATTTAGTCTTAAGTCTTATGTCTAAAATCTAATATCTAAAAAATGTCATTTAAATCACTTGGGCTATCCGATGCCCTGCTGAAAGCAATCAGCAAAAAAGGATACGAAACGCCTTCGGCAATTCAACAAAAAGCAATTCCCTTAATATTAGAAAGAAAAGATGTACTGGCCTCGGCTCAGACCGGAAGCGGAAAAACCGCCGGCTTTGCCCTACCCATGCTTCAAATATTAAATAACCAACCCACATTGAGCCAGCGCCCCGTTCGTGCTTTGATACTTACCCCAACCCGCGAACTCGCCGCACAAGTGCAGGATGAATTTAAGGAATACAGTGAGTTTACGGACCTTCGTTCCACCGTAATTTTTGGTGGCGTGGGTGCCAATCCACAAATTCGCGCGTTGCGAAACGGAGTGGATATTTTGGTAGCCACCCCTGGACGTTTACTTGACTTGGTTGATCAGCGCGCACTTACGCTTTCAAAAGTAGAAATACTTGTTTTGGACGAAGCAGACAGAATGCTCGATATGGGCTTTCTGCGCGATATTAAAAAGATACTTGCCTTGCTTCCGATTAAAAGACAAAATCTTTTGTTTTCTGCTACTTTTTCAAAGGAAATAAAAAAACTTGCCAACGAGTTTTTGCACCACCCCGTTTTGGTGGAGGCCACCCCTGAAAATACAACGGTGGAAAAAATTGAACAGACGGTTTACAGGGTTGATAAAGCCCAAAAAACGGATCTGATCATAAAACTTATTTCAGAAGGAAACTGGCAACAGGTTTTGGTTTTTACCCGAACCAAGCACGGCGCCAACCGTTTGAGTGAAAAACTTGAAAAGGCAAAAATAACTTCAGCGGCAATCCATGGAAATAAGAGTCAGGGTGCGCGAACAAGAGCGCTATCAGGATTTAAGGAAGGAAAAGTACGGGTTTTGGTGGCAACCGATATTGCCGCGCGTGGTTTGGATATTCCGTTATTGCCGCACGTTATCAATTTTGAATTGCCAAATGTTTCGGAAGATTATGTACACCGAATAGGTCGTACCGGTAGGGCAGGAGCCAGCGGCGAGGCGCTTTCTTTGGTGAGCCTTGATGAGGTTGGCTATCTAAAGGATATTGAAAAACTGATAGGCGAACGTCTTCAGCCGAAAACTCTTCCCAATTTTCAACCCACCGAAACCATGGCTGATGTAAAAGCCGCCGAGGAAGAAAAGAAGCAACAAAAAGCACAACGACACAGCCGTGGACGGAATGCTGGAACAAAGGTGAATACGCATGCGAAAAGCCAAAATAACAAATCGAGTAGGGGTAGAGGAAGAAGATAGCTCTCAGTATTTCTAGGGTAATATAAAATAGTCAATTAGGGCTCTATTTCTTTTTCCAACAAGCTTAGAATATCATTCAGATGCTTCATCAATGGGTCATAGTGGGCTTTTTCGGTGGCATAGCTGGTGATGATAAACATTAGAATGTTATTTTCAAAAGCCGTGGATTGCAATAAGCTCAGGTTGCTTGTTTCATTTTCGGTTTTTGGCAAATCCAATTCAGTGTAAACTCCTGCGTGCTTAAAAATGGTGCCCAAACTGTGTGCATCGTTTTTGAACATATCCAAAACCTTTTCACGCTGCACTCCCAGCTCTGCCTCCTGTCGCGAAATATCTTCCATTCGGGAAATCCAATTGGTGAGCTTCCTGCGCAACTCGGCATTGGAGATATTTTTTAAATTGCCCGAATTCACCATTTCATAAAGAAGGGAATTATTGGGATTAAAATCTATTGCTGCAGAAAAAGTATCATATAACAAGTTGGAAAATTGTAGTTCGGGGGGGGCTTTGGGTTGGGTTGGCGATGTATCCTAACAATGTTTTGGCTCCAAGGTAATTCTGCTGGTTTACGTTTATCAACTCCTGCAATTTTAGTTTGCTAGTCTGAAATTCTTCCCGAAGACCCACTAAATAGGTCTGCTCTACAGCGGCAAGTTTTCGTTGTTCATTGGTATTGTTGATGCCCAATGCAATTAAAATACCTATTACTACCAAAACAATTTCCCCCAGCGCATAGACCAAATATTTGGTAAACTTGTTTTCAGTGAGTAGGTTTTGTCTAACTTTTCTAAAGAATTTCATTTCTAGTCAGCACTTAAAGTTTCATTTTTTCCACCTTTAGCCAAAAGCCAAATCGCAAAAGCCATTTCTCCCAAGATACTCGGAATAGCCACCAACGTCAACATAATTTTAGCATACGAGGCATAGTCTTCAAGTAGAAAATGGGTAAGTGTATCGATCATATACATTGCTCCGGCAATCATCAGAAAAATTGAAATAACAAAAGGTCTTTTTGTGATTTTGCTCAGAAGGATTAAATGCATTCCGAAAAAGAAGAGGCCGATAAGCCAAATGGTATTGAATATTTCTGCTTGATAAAGAATCTCTTCAGCTGTGTTTTTGCTTAAGGCCAAGGGAAGTGCAAATATGGCTACTCCCATAATGGCAGCGTGCATCAATCTAAAATAGGTGCTCAAACGCGTTAAGGGATGGTTTTTGAAGAGCTCAAAAAGAGCCCAGGCAATTACTACATCAAAAAGCACGGTTACCAAAAAGGCCACAATACCAAAACGGACGGTAAGGGAATTTTGCTGAATGGTCTCCACGGGGGCCTGAAGTATGGATTCCAGGACAAAGAAATTGGCAAAGATAGCGGCAAAGAAAATGATTAGATAGCTCACCCCAGCGAGTAGCGATATATTTCTGGACTTCATAATTTTTTAATTAGTTGGTTTTCAGGTCTAAATTACTTAAAACTAATTAAAATACCACAATGGGTAATTGCTATGAAAGTGGTATGTGAATTTGTAAATGGGAGATTTTCTTGGCTACCTAGTCCTAGCCTTCTCTGGGGTATAGTGGGGATATACTAGGAGTATCTAGGGAGTATCTATGGAGTGTGGTCGGCATGGAGTCGGCTTGCAATCGGCTTACGGTCGGCTTGCAGACGGCATGCAATCGGTATAGTGTTGGTATGAGTATTTAGGTTGGGAACGGAAGGAATTACTAAGATAGTAAAAAAAATAGGCTTTTCGACATTTCATTAGATTTTGGAAACATTTTTTTTAGAAAGGTCTTGTAAATGTGGGATTTGCGATCTCAAAAATTACTATATAAACTTAATGGGTAGGAGATAAAATGTTCGTAAGAAGCGTTTTGGAGGAAACGTTACAAAAATGTGCGAGGGATTGGGTTGTATGCGTTCATTCTGGAAGTCGCATTGTAAATGCTTCTATAGATGGGCACGCTTTGCAAAAGCGCGCCAGGGGGTATTGTATTTTAGTTGACTATTCACAGGTGCCATTCCCGTAGTCTTACCAACGTTCTTGTTGTGAATTGCTTTCAGAATTGTATTTTAGTTGACTATTCACAGGCTGTACCGCTATTGCCAAGCCAATTTAAACGTTGTGAATTGCTTTCAGAATTGTATTTTAGTTGACTATTCACAGGTGGCTGGGGATAAGGAATTAGCAAAGACCTGTTGTGAATTGCTTTCAGAATTGTATTTTAGTTGACTATTCACAGGCATATTCCTGCAGGATCCATTTGTGGTTGGTTGTGAATTGCTTTCAGAATTGTATTTTAGTTGACTATTCACAGGCTTTACATGCAAGTGGTGATGGAGATTTCAGTTGTGAATTGCTTTCAGAATTGTATTTTAGTTGACTATTCACAGGTACATTAAAATTTGAACCACTATCTTTTGTGTTGTGAATTGCTTTCAGAATTGTATTTTAGTTGACTATTCACAGGGGAAGCTGAAAATTTTACGGCTGAAATTGAGTTGTGAATTGCTTTCAGAATTGTATTTTAGTTGACTATTCACAGGGGCATCAGAGAATAAAGGTTTTGATGCTTCGTTGTGAATTGCTTTCAGAATTGTATTTTAGTTGACTATTCACAGGTTATGTTATCGGCTTGTATATTGTGTTTCTGTTGTGAATTGCTTTCAGAATTGTATTTTAGTTGACTATTCACAGGAAATAACCACAGTAATAGGCAACTTTTGCCGTTGTGAATTGCTTTCAGAATTGTATTTTAGTTGACTATTCACAGGTATTGAGATTGATGGTGGTATTATTTTCTCGTTGTGAATTGCTTTCAGAATTGTATTTTAGTTGACTATTCACAGGTCTGAAGGCAATTAGAACACCTTAACTAAGTTGTGAATTGCTTTCAGAATTGTATTTTAGTTGACTATTCACAGGGGAGTTTTTGACCTTATGCCCTTTGATGAAGTTGTGAATTGCTTTCAGAATTGTATTTTAGTTGACTATTCACAGGTTTCTAGACTAATGCCCTTCATCCACTACGGTTGTGAATTGCTTTCAGAATTGTATTTTAGTTGACTATTCACAGGTTTGCGCATCATTGCCATTGACGATGATGGGTTGTGAATTGCTTTCAGAATTGTATTTTAGTTGACTATTCACAGGTTTTTTCTGCTGGTCGTTTCCCAAAGGTGGTTGTGAATTGCTTTCAGAATTGTATTTTAGTTGACTATTCACAGGGAGTGCCCACCTGCGCACATTCCGTGTCCAGTTGTGAATTGCTTTCAGAATTGTATTTTAGTTGACTATTCACAGGGCGCTTGGGGCGGCATAATACAGCGCGCAAGTTGTGAATTGCTTTCAGAATTGTATTTTAGTTGACTATTCACAGGGATACTGGCATCTTTCCTGTTTACCATTTGGTTGTGAATTGCTTTCAGAATTGTATTTTAGTTGACTATTCACAGGGTAGGTTATATCTTTGTTTAAGCGTTAGCTGTTGTGAATTGCTTTCAGAATTGTATTTTAGTTGACTATTCACAGGATACCCGCTCTAAAAAGCTGGTATCCTGTTTTTTATGGTGTTTGGTAGGATTAAAAATTAGTCTTTAATATTAAGGTTTCGACTGCGCTCAACCGGACATTTTGGATTCTAAAAAAGTTCCAATTGTTGTGATGGGGTTTCATTTTCTACTTCTTTTTGGCCATGAAACAGTTCCATCATCCCAAATTGCTTATCGGTTATCTGCATAATACAGACCTTGCCTTTTTTTGGAAGGTTATTTTTTGTTCTTCTTATATGGACGCTACTGTTTTCCCTACTTGCACAAAATCGCATGTAGATACTAAATTGGAACATTGCAAAACCATCATCCAGTAAGTCTTTTCGAAAACGGGAGGCCACTTTTCGTTCCGTTCGTGTTTCGGTTGGCAGGTCAAAAAATACAAGTACCCACATGCTGCGATATTGGTTTAATCTTGAAAAATTGTTTTGGTCAATCATCTACATTGAACTTACCATGAATTGTGGATATAGAATTTTACGGCTATCCCCCTTAAAACAATCGTATAAGCTGTTGGTGGTTCTGCTAACAGCGTTCATCAAAGGGCTCCATTTATCGTCTATAAAAACATCCAGTGCAGGGATTGATAATAACTGCGATTTTATTGCAGTGGTAAGCTCTTCTACATTTGCGCCTGTCTCTAAAATTTCATAGACAACGGCATCCACATAAATGCGGTAGGGTTCCATAATATCATCGGCCAGACAAAATGCATTGTATTTATTGCGGTGAAAAATACCGACGGATGGCAACATCCCGCTGCTTATTAAGGCTCTTGCCACTACCGCTCTTAAAATTGCATAGCCATAGTTCAATAAGTTATTGGGAGCAATGCCTTTTTGGTTTCTGGAAAACTCCGGGACCAAATCACTATAAATATTTTGAAAATAATGTGCGGCAGCATAGGCTTCATGGTTATCTCCATCTCCACTTTTTACTTGTCCCGCCCATCGCTTTAACTTTAGGCCATCTATATTTCTTCCTATTAAATGCGCTGCCTGGTTATCTATTTTCGCTTGCACTGTTTGTTGCCATAAATTTTTTTTAAGAGGAAGGCTTGCGTTAAGTTGATGGCGAATTCGCTCGGTCTGCTCTGTATGTCCTACAAGGGGTTGTAAAATAGAACAAGGGAGGTGCTGCTTGTCACAAGTGATTACCGCAGTCTTGTTCTGTATCAGTTTCATCAGCAGGCCATTGGTAATGGTAATCTGCGGATCTTCTAAAACGATGTAGCCCAAATCCTCGATAGGAATGGTGGCTTCCTGTTTTTCATCCTCTGGAAATTTGACCACCAATTGCTCGTTTTTGGTACTTAAATAGGCAGGATTGCCGAAAAAAAGGGTGCGTTTTATCATAATCGTTATTTAATACTCCCCTAGTTGAACTATATCGCCTAAGTGATTTAATCTAACTTTTAAAATATTTTGAATAGAATTCGGGTTTCTTTTCCTATGATAAGCTAGTTCATTTAAGTTGCTGTCATCTTTAAGTTGTGTTTCCAAATGATGTCTGAACCAATAATCTTTGTTTCCGATTTTTTGTATTCTAAATAAATGCTTGCTAATTTCATCTTTATTGTTAGTATCAAACAAATCCAATTCTAAAGGATCAAAATCGTTTGAAGGAAAAACGAACATTTCATTCTGTTTCATTGTAAATAAAAATTCCCAGCCTTTTTCATGATTTTTTTTAATAATGGGCTGGCCGTGATTTTTTCGTATTACAGCTTCGTAAAAAGAAACTACTTCTTCTTGTAAATTCCCATTTTCATCCTTATAAATAGCAACGTGATGATTGTTTCCCGTGCTTACATAATCAACAGGAATTGTATTTCCGGCATCATCCCTTAATTCATTGCCAAGATGATCCTTAGCATTATGGAGCGGCTCCGCATTGCTCACTCCGGTAATGGTAACCCGTTTTAAAGGAATATTTTTTTCCTCGTTTAACCAGATTGGGTTGTCATCAAGGTTTGAGAAAGCTTCTTTTGCATTTCCACCAAATTCATTCAATCGTTTTTGCAGTATATTTTTTATGCCAACATCCACCACTTTATCAATTTTTAAATCGGGCGTGATGTTTTTTCTGATAGTATGCCTATCTGAAAATGTTAGTGTCTTAACTTTTTCTGGTAAGGTTGCTCCCTTATTATTCAGGAATATTGGATTTTTTATCAAACTGTTTTTACCTGTGAAAGCTTTTTTGGGGTCATTGCCAAATTCTGCCAACCGTTTTAAAAGTGATTCTCTATATTTCTTTTTAGCAACAGTTTCTATCTTTTCTTTATTAAAATTGCTTCCTATTTTTTCAAGTTTTGTTACGTATTCTTTTGAGCTTCCGTAAATAGTTTCTTTGTGTAATTGTCCTCTAGGAGTAAGTTCGATTTTCGTTTTATACTTACCCTTTCCTTTTATCTTAATTTTATTTTTGTTTTTTGTAACCACTTTATTTTTTGCCTTATGTGAAACTAGAATGGATTCCAAATGCTTTTTTGCTTCTTGCCTAATATTTTCGAAAGGTTTCACAAATTTCCTTCCGCCTTCTTTATCACGATAAGTGTATTTTTCCTTTATGCCATAAAATTCCCCACCTTTTTGGCTTTCCCCGCTCATATTGTTTAAATACTGAATAAAAGCGGGCTTGGTGAAGGCTACGGTTATAGCATCCATTGCATGATGCCTATGGTCATTTCTTTTTGTCCATTCTGCTATGCGGGATAATTCTTTTCCATGTCGATTTTTTATAGTGTAAGTAAGTCCCTGGGCCTTATATTTTTCAAAGTTCAATTCTTTTAAGACATCTATTAACTCCCAATCTTCCCGTAATTTTGAAGTGATTGTTCCAGAAGTGAGGCTTACATTTCTTGTAACATCCAAAAGTATCTGTGCCGCTTTTCTGGCGATGTATGCTGAATTTCCCAAATCCCTGTTTAGAAAATCATCCGGGATTTCTTCTCGGGTCATTAAGAGTTTCTTTCGGTTCATATATTTTATATCCCCGGCAGAGTAAACCTCTTCCACACGTTTTTTAAAATCAGCAAGCCAGCCTTTGCGTTCGCAATATTCTACGGCGGTTTCATTTCCTTTTTCCAGATTTACATCCCGCAATTCCAGGGTTTTGTTGGAAAAGGAATCATCAAACAATAAGGACTGCGGAATAATGTGCTCCACGTCATATTTATTTGTAAAAAGTTCTTCGGGTTTTATATACGTTCCGGAATATAATGTATGGTAACCAGTTGCTTTTAATTCTTTGTAAAGACGATATTTAATTAAATCCTTTCTGCTCACATAGGGCAATCCAAATTCTTTTTTTAGCAAATCCCTTATTTTTTCATATTCGCTGGTAACTTTGGAAATCTGCTTAGTCATTTCACTTCGCTGTTGGGCGGTCTTTTTTAATTCTCTCGCCAATTCAATCCGTATTTCATCAGGTCTTCCCAAATAGGGATCATCAATTATGGCGTTTACCACATTGATCATTTGGTTCAGGATTTTTTCAACTACAGGATTACGCAGGCTATTCTTTTTAAGGATTTCTAACCTTGGTTGTAAATTTCTTTCTTCATTTTCTGCTTTTGTTATGGAATTTGAATGATTGTAACCGGCAAGGGCACAGGCTTTATCATATAGGAAGCCTTCTTTTAGGTAAGGGAGGATTTTCCTCATTGCCCGCACACTTAAACTGCCGTAATCTTTCGGAAACGTTATTCCTGCCAACACACGAGTGTGCGGTTCTTTAAAACCAAAATTCTTTTCAAGTTTTTGAAGCAAGCTATCTATTCCTGTTTTGGAATTATCATCTTCATAAGAGTATAAGAGATGCCATAATTGATAATAGGGTTGTGTAGGAAAATCGTTGCCTTTTAAATGAGTGTTGAAATCTAAAACCTCTGTTTTGATACCAATAGTTCTGAAACAATCCTTAAGTGTTTTTACTTTTTCCTCCCCGTCTAATTTATTTAAATTGATATTTTCATATCCTTCTATGTCGAGGATTTTTTGATAAGCATTCTCAAAATCTGCATTGGTGCGGTTTCCTTCTAAATGTTTAAAATTTATTTTCCAGTCCTTGGCATTTTTTTCAGAATTTTTAAAAAGCCATTTCAGGAAGTCCTTATCTGTCATTTGCATAACCCAGTTTAACTCTTTAAAAAGCTCCAACTTGGTTTCTTCTTCAAGTTCATAAACAATCGTATCATTAGTCTTCTTGGTTACACGGATAGAATTTATATTCTGCCAAATTTTAAATTCCTGAAATACTGGCGAAGATTTTGGAGCAACCCTCGGGCCAATCAATTTTTTCTTTTTTTCTCCATCAATATTTACAATGCGTTCAACACCTTCGAATTCACAGATATTGATTAGTCCCTTTTGCGATTTTAACCGCCGTTGGTAAAAAATTGTAATATCACGTAGTTGCTCTTTAATGTTTGAGGTGAGTTCAGGATAATGTTTGGCTTGTTCCTTCCAAATAGCGTCAAATTCATCTATATAATCCTGCCTGTAAAAAACTTGGTTCTTTAAAGATGCATGTTGATCTAACTTTAACTGGTTATATAAATACTGACCTACAGTAAGATCATTAAAAAACAATTTCTTGCTGCGGTCGCTAATGGCTCCAAGATAACCGCTGGATTGATTGATTTGGTTGTTAATTTCCGTAAGGATAAAAGCGATTTTAGAAAGCTCCAATTGTTCAGTTAGTGCCTTTTTACGCCATTCAAATTGTTGCAACTTTTTATCTGTGCCTTTCGGATCCGCACGTTCTATTTGCATTTTCTTTTCGAAATAAGGAATGGTTGAAGACTTATTTAAGCCATTAAGGTTTTCCTTATGATGGAGGGTCAATATTTCTGGATAATAGTATTTTTGAAAATCCCAGATCTTATCAAATTCGGCTTGCAAATCTGAACGGTAATAATCGGGAAGACTTTTATTTCCTTCTCTTAAGAGACTATACGATAATTCACCCGGTGTAAGATTTTCACGAAACAATCTTTTTGCAACAGCCATGCCGTCTATTAACTGCCCTTCCTCTTGGTTATAAGCTTTACGACTGCTTTTATAACCCCTTTTTTTATTTATCATTAACAATACTCGTGCGAAATCTTCTCTTGATATTTTTTCATTCGGTGCTTTTGCTCGAACCTCATAAGTTGAAAAAGTTGAATTATTATTTAATTCCGTAAGTGGAGTATCATCTGTTATAAAACCAATCTCTTTGAAAATCTTGATAACAGCTTCTCGTCTTAATTTATAACGAAACAGATTGCGTCTCATACCTCTTTTTAAAGTTCTATCAGCATTTATGGTTATACTTTGCCCTTTCTCAAAACCTATTTGTTCGTCAGTGGAAAGAGGAACCACCCTTACACCAGTTTTAATTATGGATGATGTTTCGTTTTCATTTTGGGCTTCCTCAATTAAAGCCCAGCCAATGGATGTTGTTCCCAAATCTAATCCTAAAATTCTTTTCATAAGTATCTGGTTAATTAGTAGTTTATAAACATATAAAAAAATAAAACAACCGCAATGTGGAAAGCCGTAATGAGGTTTTAAAAAACTTTCTCTATATTTGAATTACAATTCTGAAGCATTTCACAATAAGGATTATTCCGTTGTGAAAACATTTAAAGCGGTGTGTTATGCATCGCTTTCTTCTTTTATAAATAAATCATCCATTTATTAAATGTTGCCTTAGCATCCTGAAAGGATATGCTTCTTCAAGGCAGTAAATAAATACCTTACATTACTTTTAATCGGGGAGAAGCCAAATATAAATATAACAATTAACAATTGAAAAATGCTTTAAGCTGTAGGATTTAGGCTTTAGGCTGGATGAATTTGTAAGTAATTTAATATATCAATTTGCAAAAACAAAAATCCTAGCAGTATGGCAGGGTTTATAAAATTAATTAGGGGAGTTTTATTTCCCCAAAAGCTTTTCCAGATAGGTGTTCTTTTCCTGTTCAGCTTTTAATAATCGCTCGTAGAGCTTTTTGTTTTCTTCGTAAGCTTCGACAAGTTTGTCTAGAGGATTAAATGTACAATGATGGTTTACTGTTGGCCCACTGTGAATATTTGATCCTTCATAATTGTTTTGAATGTTATTGAACACAGCCTCTTCAGAAAAATTCTCAATGGCCTCTTTGGTAACACCCAAGGCTTCCGCCACTTTTTGCAGTTTTTCGGCATCCACGGTCTCACTATTTTCAATATGCGAAATACTCTGTTGGCTGATGCCCATGGCCTCGGCAAGGGTCTCCTGTTTCATCCCGCGCAGCTCGCGTATGCGGCTTATTTTTCGACCTATATGGTTGGATTTGGTTGTTGTGCTCATAGATTCAAATTTAAGGAATCTTTTTTAATTTTTTAGGGTTTGGGGGTTGGTTTGGTAAAATACTGTTTTGTCGTGAGTAGTGAGTAGTGAGACTCGGAGCGTAAAGTGTAAAGCGGAAGTTGTGAGTTTGGTAAAATACAAGTAACAATGGCGATAGGCTTTAAGCTATTGGCTGTAGGCTGGGTGAATTTGTGAATCTGTGAATCTGGGAATTGGTTAAATACAATTAGTGATGTCTTTAGGCTTTAAGTATTTGGGTTTGGTTAAATATATTTATGCACTATTGAGCAGACGTTTGCTTATTTTTTAGGTGTAGTTTTTATTCGGTTATTCTCTTTTTTAAATCCATTCTTTCGTGTAAAATTCTTGTAATTTCAATATAGCTTTCATTCAACATTCGATAGAAAATGATATGTCGATTCGTTTTTAGTCCGAGCAGATTTTGTGTAATTCCGACATAGTTTTTTCCTAAAAGTGGATTTTCTGCAATTTCTTGACAGTTTGAAATCAGCATTTCGTAATATTTGTCGGCTTGATTTTCAGACCAGACCTCGAAAGTATATTCCCAAATTTTTGATAAATCCTCGACAGCTTTATTCGTCAATTTAA
>Ga0209344_10003393_pt1 | contig 15853 bp, 13 predicted proteins | sample Cruoilmetagenom6_FD_187293 | JGI IMG/M metagenome (GOLD analysis project Ga0209344, IMG submission 187293) | Oil polluted marine microbial communities from Coal Oil Point, Santa Barbara, California, USA - Santa Barbara Oil Seep Sample 6 (SPAdes)... | ecosystem: Environmental > Aquatic > Marine...
TGGGGAAGTCGCGGCGCAGTAAAACACTTGCCAGACGTTACAAACCTTGGCCGTACTACCATTGCCTTGGCCGGTGGTGTTCCGGTGTTGGGCGGCACGTTTTGCATCTTGTGGGCACTTGGGTTCGATGGTCCGCCGACAACACCTATCGATGCTTTCCAGGTGTTGATGATGGCGTTTTTTGCATTTGCAGGTCTCGCGGTGTCGCATGTTCTTTGGATGCATTCGGTTAGCCGTCTGGGCGTCGCGCTTGCCTCATTTCACATCAATGCGGCACCGTTTTATGTGATGCTGATTATGATGTTTGTCGGGGCGGGTTGGGATTGGATGCAGGCGCTAGGGGCTGCCATTGTAGCCATGGGCGTTATTCTGGCGCAGCGATAGATATGCATTAATCTACATCCATATCTTCCGTTGGGATCACGGGAAAAAACGCGCCACCGGACCAAAGCCCGAACCATCCGTCATGATGCGCGCCGATATCCACCAACCGGTAAAAACTTTTGCGATCAATCAATGCTTCAAGGTTGCCACGAACCAACACATAGGGCGATGGTTCGCCGGTTTTTGGATTTCGCTCTACCCGAATCGGGGCATTGGGTCCCGCCGAAACGTGATCACCAACATTTGTTTCAAATGTTAGGGTTTGATTGGGGCCCAGATCGGCCACCTCAAAATCCACCGCTACAAACGGCGCGTCATCCACCGTAATGCCCACCCGCTCGACGGGAGTGACAAGGAAATACGCGTCGTCATCTTTGCGCAGGATCGTAGAAAACAACTGGACGAGCGCAGGACGGCCTATAGGCGTGCCCAAATAATACCACGTCCCGTCGCGTGCAATTCGCATATCCAGATCACCGCAAAACGGCGGATTCCACAAGTGTACCGGTGGCAAACCTTTGCTTTTCGCCCCGCGAACCGACGCTGCAATGCTGTCTGCTGACGGTGTCGTGATCTTTTCTTCGCTCATTGCTTTTGCCATTTCCGTTCTGCGCGATACACTCTTACATAGAGATGTAGGTTCAACGGGAGTATTGCCATGGCTGATCATGACGATCTAGTGGTCGAGATCGAAGCGCTTGAAATAAAACTGGCTCAGGCGCGTGAATCGATCACCCACCGGTTTATAGGGCAGGAGCGCGTCGTCGATTTGGCGTTGTCTGCCCTTTTATGCGGTGGACATGGGTTGCTGGTTGGACTTCCGGGTCTCGGCAAAACCCGCCTTGTTGAAACGCTTTCGACAGTTATGGGTCTGTCGGGCAATCGCATTCAGTTCACGCCGGATTTGATGCCGGCGGATATTCTGGGCAGCGAAGTTCTGGAAACGGCCAGCGATGGCAACCGATCGTTCAAATTCATTCCTGGTCCGGTGTTTTGCCAACTTTTGATGGCGGACGAAATAAACCGGGCCAGCCCACGCACCCAGTCGGCCTTGCTGCAGGCAATGCAGGAACGGCGTGTGACGGTTGCAGGCGAAGATCGGATTCTTGAAGCGCCGTTTCACGTGCTGGCCACCCAGAACCCGATCGAACAGGAAGGCACCTATCCGTTGCCCGAGGCGCAGCTGGACCGTTTCCTTGTGCAAATTGACGTTCCGTATCCGACGCGTGACACGGAACGCGATATTCTTTTGGCTACGACCGGCGCAGAAGAAGCCGAATCGCACGAAGTATTTTCTTCTGGCGAGCTTTTGACCGCACAAAATGTGCTGCGCCGTATGCCTGTAGGTGACAGCGTTATGGACCTCATTCTTGATTTGGTGCGTGCGTTCCGCCCGGACGACAACAGTGCAAGCGAACGTGTACGACAAACCGTGGCCTGGGGCCCCGGACCTCGTGCCGCCCAAGCCCTGATGTTGACGGTGCGCGCGCAGGCCCTGTTGCAGGGACGTTTGGTGCCGAATGCGGATGATGTCGCTGCTATGGCGCAACCTGTTCTGATCCACCGAATGGCGTTGAACTTCGCATCGCGCGCTCGCGGGGACAGCTTGAGCGATCTTATCGCGGAAACGGTATCTGGCCTGACACAAGTTGAGGCCGCCGCGTGACAAACGCGCCTGCCACTTTACGGTCTCGTGCGGAATCCGAAGCAGCTCGGTTTCCACCGCTTTTGGCGCGGGCTGAGAAATTAGCGGGTAGCGTCCTTCTGGGCGAGCACGGGCGTCGCCGCGCCGGTTTGGGGGATGATTTTTGGCAATACCGCCCTGTTCAAACAGGCGATTCACGGCGTTTGATTGATTGGCGTCGGTCCGCACGCAGTGATACGCAATTCGTTCGTGAACGCGAATGGCAGATTGCCCAAAGTGTCATGTTATGGGTGGACAGTGCTGCGTCGATGCAATTTGCCTCCGCCGCAGAGCTACCGGAAAAATCCGATCGCGCGCGATTATTAGCCCTTGCGGCGTCAATCATGATGCTGCGTGGGGGCGAACGTGTCGGTATGACCGGGCATGAATTGCCACCGCGCCGGGGCGAGGCGCAAATTTTCCGATTGGCCAGCATATTGTCGTTAAATGAAAACGAGGCGGATTATGGTGCACCAGAAGCGCGTGGGATGTTACCGCACAGCCGCGCTTTGTTTGTGTCGGATTTTCTGGGTGATCCGGATCCCGTCAAAGCGGCGCTTACCAAGGCGGCGGATCGTGGCGTGCGTGGTGTTCTGATGCAAGTTTTGGACCCTGCCGAAGAAGCGTTTCCCTTTCGGGGCCGTGCAATTTTTGAATCCGTTGGTGGCACTTTGGCCCACGAAACACTTAAGGCGAGTGATCTCAGGGACAGATATCTGGAACGACTTGCAGAACGCAAATCTGAGTTACAGGCACTTTGCGCTGCAACCGGTTGGCATTATGGCTGCCATCATACGAACGAAAGCGCCCAATCAGCATTGTTGTGGCTGTTTAGGGCGATGGATGGGGGGATGGGGCGATGATGCTTGGCCCTATCGGGTTTGCGGCGCCGTGGTTGCTGGTTGCGTTGGCGGCGTTGCCCATTTTGTGGATTTTGCTACGGGCTGTCCCGCCTGCACCAATTCGGCGCCGGTTTCCCGGAGTGGCGTTACTACTGGGTCTCAAAGACGAAGACAGCGTTACCGACAAAACACCCTGGTGGTTACTGTTACTCAGGATGCTTGCCGTTGCGGCCGTTATCGTTGGGTTGGCAGGCCCGGTTTTGAATCCGCAAAACAAAACCGCTGAATCCGAAAGTGGTCCTTTGTTGTTTGTACTTGATGCCAGTTGGGCCAGTGCGCGTGATTGGCCACAACACCGTGACTTGCTTGACCAGTTGCTGGCCGAAGCCGGGCGCGCATCCCGTCCCGTCGCTATCATGCGTCTGAGCGATCCGATTGAACCTGTCTTCCAATCCGCGGATACATTGCGCAACAGATTGTCTGACGCGGAACCATTGGCCTGGGCACCATCACATGACATGCTGACTGATGCGGCAACAAGTCTGGGCGACGGGGCATTTGAAACCCGTTGGCTGAGTGACGGTATGGCGCGTGACGGGCGTGAACACCTGTTGAATGCGCTGGAATCTCACGGCCCTGTGCGGATTTATGAAAGCGCGCAAACCATCGTCGCCCTTGCACCCGCAATTGTCCAAGATGGCGTACTGGAGCTTTTGGCGCGCCGTACACACGCCGGAGCCGAGCGTGAATACACTGTGGTTGCCCATGGTCGCGACCCGTCCGGGACGCCGCGGGTTCTGGCAACTTTGCCGATGCGGTTCACAGCGGATGCTACGTCCGCAACTGCACAGTTGGCTATGCCCGCAGAATTGCGCGCGCGACTAACCCGGTTTGAGATCGCCGGCCAAAATCATGCCGGTGCAGTGGTCTTGACGGACGATAGCCTGAAACGCCGCGAGGTCGCGCTGATTGCCGGACGTGAAGACCGTGAAGGGTTGGAACTTTTGTCGCCGCTTCATTACTTGGAGCGTGCATTGGAACCCTCTGCTGACCTTCTGAATGGCGCGTTGATGGATATTTTGCCGGCGAACCCGAATGTGATTGTTCTGGCCGACGTTGCGATATTGTCCGGGGCTGAACAGGATGCGTTGATGGAATGGACGCAAGCCGGTGGATTGTTGTTGCGGTTCGCCGGACCACGATTGGCCGCCAGTGACGTTTCGCGCAGTGAAGAGGCACCTTTGATGCCTGTCCGTCTGCGCGCGGGCGGGCGCACCGTCGGTGGCGCGATGAGCTGGGGCGCACCCAAATCACTCGCACCATTTTCTGAAAGCAGCCCGTTTTTTGGCCTGCCACTGCCGTCGGATGTGACCGTCAGCGCACAGGTTATGGCACAACCCGACCCAACCCTTGCAGATCGGGTGATTGCGCAACTCTCTGACGGAACCCCTCTGGTAACACGCAAGCGGATCGGTGCCGGGCAGGTGGTTTTATTCCACGTAACGGCCAATGCAGAATGGTCATCGTTGCCACTGTCGGGTCTTTTTGTGCAGATGTTGGAACGGTTGGCGATATCGTCATTGGCGAATGTTCCGGAGACTCAGGATCTTGCCGGGACGACCTGGAAACCTGTGCAGGTTTTGGATGGTTTCGGGCGGTTGCAAGACGCTGATACCCTACCGGGGGTGGCCGGGGATCATTTGGTGTCCGCGCCCGTTGGTCCGGACTTGCAGCCCGGATTGTACGAGGGATCGGACCGTCAAATTGCTCGAAACATATTGAAAAATGACACCGAAATTTCCGCGGTGACCTGGCCCAACTCGGTACAGGTCACCGGCCTTACCCGCCCGGCTGAGGCAGATTTGGGTGGGTGGTTGTTGGCGATGGCTTTGATCTTGTTGATGGTTGATATTTTTGCATCTCTGGCCTTATCCGGTCGGTTGCTGCCTACTCGCGCTGCCGTGTTAATTGGCGCGTTTTTCCTGGTACCGGATTTGTCCCAGGCCCAGGATCTGGATTTTAACGAACTGTCATCAGAAGTGGCGCTTGCGCATGTTCTGACTGGCAATGCACTGTTGGATCAAACGGCGCATGCGGGTCTGGTAGGTCTGACCGATACGCTTTATTTCCGCACATCGGTAGAGCCTGACCCACCAGTCGGCATTGATCTGGAAACTGACGAACTGGCGTTTTATCCGCTGCTTTACTGGCCAATCACCCCTGACCAACCCACGCCGTCGGCCGAGGCCTATGTCAGGCTTAACCAATATTTACGCACGGGTGGGATGATCGTGTTTGACACGCGCGATGCGGATATCGCAGGTTTTGGGGCGGCTTCCCCAAATGGCGCAAAATTGCAAAGGCTGGCTGCACCGCTGGATATTCCCTCATTGGAACCTGTGCCGCAGGATCACGTTATGACGCGTGCATTTTACCTGCTTCAGGATTTTCCGGGCCGCCATGTCGGACGGGCCGTTTGGGTCGAGGCATCGCCTCCTGACGCCGAACAAGTGGAAGGCATGCCATTTCGTAACCTTAACGATGGTGTGACGCCTGTGTTAATTGGCGGTAACGATTGGGCCGCCGCTTGGGCCGTTGATACCCGCGGCAATCCGATGTTCCCGGTAGGGCGCGGATTTGCCGGGGAACGTCAACGCGAGTTGTCTTACAGGTTTGGTGTCAATCTGGTGATGCACGTGCTGTCGGGGAATTACAAATCTGATCAGGTACATGTGCCAGCCTTGCTCGACAGGTTGGGCCAATGACCGGAAATATCGTATTTGACCCCCTTCTTCCCGAATGGATAATCGCGGCACTTGCCGGGATGGTTTTATGTGGCACGGCATTGGCCTTGTGGCGGGGATTGTCCGGTTGGGGTTTGCGCGCCGTGGCCGCGGTGGTCGTGTTGGCGGCATTGATGAGCCCGGTCTTTCAACAGGAAGATCGTGATCCCCTAAGCGACATCGCAATTATCGTTGAAGACACAAGTGCTAGCCAACTATTGGCGGATCGTGCCGAAACAACGTCGAACGCCGGAGATGTGCTTGAGGCACGCCTTTTGTCGCGTACCAACACAGAGGTCCGCCGCGTCAGCGTCGGCGATGGGTTGGACAACAGCGGCACGCAATTGATGTCGACCCTGTCCGAGGTGTTAGCCGAAGAACCTGAGGGGCGTATTTCCGGTGTGTTCCTTCTCAGTGACGGGCGGTTGCACGATCTGGACCGTGCCCCCAACATTCCGGCGCCCATGCATCTATTGCACACTGGCCGGGACGCAGACTGGGATCGTCGGTTGATCGTGCGCAATGCGCCCGCGTTTGCAATTCTGGACGAAGAAATCAAGCTGACGCTCAAAATCGAAGACAGCGGTGCCGCACCGGGTGCGGAAACAGCCGTATTGGATATCGCCATTGATGGCGCTGCACCCCAGAGATTTGAGATTCCCGTTGGGCGCGACATTGATTTGCCGCTTGTTCTGCCCCACGGGGGGCGAAACGTTTTGCAATTTACGACACCTGCAGCACAGGGCGAGCTGACCGATCGAAACAACACGGCGTTGATACAAATCAATGGTGTACGTGACCGGTTAAGCGTTTTGTTGGTATCTGGTGAACCACATCCAGGCGGGCGCACATGGCGCAACTTGTTGAAATCCGACAGCTCGGTCGATCTGGTACATTTCACTATCCTGCGGCCCCCTGAAAAACAAGACGGTGTTCCTGTGCGGGAATTGTCCCTTATCGCATTTCCCACCCGCGAGTTGTTTCTGGAAAAGATCGATGATTTCGACCTGATCATTTTTGACCGCTACAAGCGCCGGGGTATATTGCCGTCTCTCTATCTGGATAATGTTCGGCGCTATGTCGAAGACGGCGGCGCGATACTGATCGCCGCAGGCCCGGATTTTGCCAGCGCGGACAGTCTTTTTCGTTCTCCCCTTGAGGCGATCATCCCAGCGAGCCCAACCGCACGTGTCATTGAACAAAGCTATGCGCCGGCCGTGACAGAACTGGGCGCACGTCATCCGGTAACAGCGGGTCTGGAAAACGTACATGGTGGTGAATGGGGTCGGTGGAAACGACAGATCGAGGTGGATGAACAAGCCGGCGATGTTGTTATGTCCGGCATAGACGACCGCCCCCTTCTTGTCTTGGACCGTGTTGGTGAAGGGCGCGTGGCGCTTTTGGCATCGGATCACGCATGGTTGTGGCATCGTGGATACGAAGGTGGCGGCCCTCAGCTGGAACTTTTGCGTCGCTTGGCACATTGGATGATGAAAGAACCTGAACTCGAGGAAGAAGCGCTTTGGGCGGAAGCAACAGGACAACAGATGCGGATCATCCGGCGGTCGTTATCAGGTGATGTCGGTTCCGTTACACTCACCAGACCCACGGGTGAAACAATGGAACTGGCGCTGAAAGAGGTGTCTCCGGGGCGTTATGAAACGCTCTTTGAAGGGTCAGAGATAGGCCTCTTTAGACTGACCAATGGCGATCAATCGACGGTGATTGGGCTTGGGCCTGCTGCGCCGGTGGAATTTGAACAAACCATCGCCGATGCATCGATGCTCGCGCCGCTGGTGGAAGCGTCTAACGGCGGAATTCGTGCATTGGTGAATGGTGTTCCGCAACTGCGCGCTGTACGTGCCGGTCGACCTGCTGCCGGTAAAAACTGGTTGGGTTTGACGCCGCGTGGGGCCTATCAAACGAATAGCGTGACTCAGACGAATTTGCTTCCTGCTTGGTTGGTTTTGTTGTTGGCATCTGGATTTATTGTCCTCGGGTGGTTGCGCGAGGGGCGTAGTTGATCTTGTCGATTATCTTTTGGCGCCGGTCAGTATGATATTTCAACACGCGTCAACGCGCCGGACCAATTTTCGACGGAACAACTTGTTCGCACAAAAACCACTTGTGTGCCGTCGGGCAACACAACATCGCTTAACGAACGCGTAAAGGGTTGTTCGTCGACATGTGGGTGATGCAATTCCCGATACCCAAGACGATTGCCGTCAGCATCCAGGATTTCCCATCCATCTGCATAGTGATCCCAACCCGAATCGGGATGCGAGATTGTTACAAAAAAACGCCAACCCATACTTCCGCGTTCCACCCGGACATCTTCGATATTGGGTGAATCCGCAAGCACGGGGGATGCTGCCATCAGGGCGGAAAATACATATGCAATACGCGTCATACACAACAATGTAGTAGATTCGCTTCTGACTTGCACTCACGTCTGTGTGTGGGCTTGTCATTGTCATAATTAGACACAACGGTGCGGCGACGCCCTGCGAAATGAATATGCAACCGCGAAACAGAGCCCCAATTGATCTACGCGTTGTAACGTTGGGCTTGCCAGATGGGTAAATTGGTTATATTTTATTACCAATAAGGAAATTTCGTGTATGGAAATGCCAGAACCAGACCCGTCAATCTTGAAACGGAAGCCGGAAATTATCCGGCGGCTAAAGGACATTTTGTCGGCCGATGCCGTGATTTCTGATCTTTCGGAAACCCGCGCCTACGAATGTGATGCTTTGGTTGCCTATAGATGTCCGCCCATGGCGGTTGTGTTACCGGCTACAACTCAGGAAGTGTCGGATGTTTTGATGCTCTGTCACGAAATGGGTGTCCCGGTTGTCCCGCGCGGGTCAGGGACGTCATTGGCAGGGGGGGCATTGCCAACCCGGGATTGCGTTATTCTCGGAGTGGCGCGGCTTAACGGCGTTCTTGAGACGGATTATGAAAACCGCTTCATTCGCGTACAATCAGGACGCACAAACCTGAGCGTCACGGGTGCCGTCGAAGACGAAGGGTTCTTTTACGCACCTGATCCGTCAAGCCAATTGGCCTGTGCAATTGCCGGCAACATCGCGATGAATTCTGGTGGGGCGCATTGTCTTAAGTACGGCGTCACGACAAACAACCTAATGGGTGTGACCATGGTCTTGATGGACGGCACGATCACCGAGATTGGTGGTGCCTATCTGGATGCGGCAGGTCTGGATCTTTTGGGTTTGATTTGCGGTTCCGAAGGGCAATTGGGTGTTGTGACTGAGGCCACCCTGCGCATCCTCAGAAAACCTGAAGGCGCGCGGCCTGTCCTGATCGGGTTTGACAACAATGAAGTTGCCGGTGCTTGCGTTAGCGACATCATCAAGGCCGGTGTTTTGCCTGTCGCCATTGAGTTCATGGACCGCCCTTGCATTCGCGCAACCGAGGCATTTGCGGGCGCAGGATACCCCGATTGCGAGGCGCTGTTGATTGTCGAGGTCGAAGGCAGTGATGCCGAAATTGACGAACAGCTTGGTATCATCCTCGAAATTGCGCGACGCCATAACCCGGTTGAATTACGCGAAAGCACCTCAGCCGAAGAAAGCGCCAAAATCTGGCTGGGGCGTAAATCCGCATTTGGGGCGATGGGCCAGATCAATGATTACATGTGCCTGGATGGCACAATTCCGGTTAGCCAATTGCCTTATGTGCTGCGCCGTATTGGGGAAATGAGTCGCGAGTTTGGTTTGGATGTCGGCAACGTTTTTCACGCAGGTGACGGTAATATGCATCCCTTGATCCTATACGATGCGAACAAGTCTGGTGACTTGGAGCTTTGCGAAGACTTTGGTGCCGAGATTCTCAAACTGTGTGTTGAAGTTGGCGGTTGCCTGACAGGGGAACATGGCGTCGGCATCGAAAAACGCGATTTGATGAGCCATCAATATGCGCCTGAAGATTTGGAAATTCAGATGGCGGTGAAGGATGTTTTTGATCCTCAATGGCTACTTAACCCGGCCAAAGTATTTCCTCTAACGTCATCACAATCGAGACGGGTTGCTTAAGTTGGGTTATTCCTCAAGAAAACTGGAAACGACCAAATGATCAGCCCGGAATCTGAAACTGCGCTTGCGAGCATTATCAAAACGTCCCGGACACCTTTCAAAGTCCAAGGTGGTGGGACACGTCCTATCGGAACTACATCCGCGACTTCAATTCTGTCGACGTCTGGCTTGAAAGGTGTTGAACTTTATGAACCCGGCGCGCTGACGATTGTGGCCAAGGCGGGTACACCACTTGCAGAGGTCGAACATGTTTTGGCCGCTGAAGGCCAACGCCTTGCGTTTGAACCGATGGACCATCGGGGGTTGTTAGGCACAGACGGCACACCAACAATAGGTGGGGTCGTCGCGGGAAATGTGTCTGGTCCCCGGCGCATTCAGGTCGGCGCGTGCCGGGATTTCCTGCTGGGTGTTCGGTTCGTTGATGGGCAGGGCAACATTGTCAAAAATGGTGGCCGTGTGATGAAGAATGTCACCGGTTACGACCTTGTGAAATTGATGGCAGGAAGCTTTGGCACACTGGGTGTTTTGACCGAAGTATCACTCAAGGTTCTGCCAAAACCAAAATCCACTGGTGTGTTGTTGTTGGAAGGCCTGAGCGACGAACAAGCGATCCAGGCCCTGAGCAAAGCGCTGGGATCACCTTTCGATGTGTCCGGCGCGGTGCATGTCACCAAGGGCCTTGATGGTTCACCGGTGACAATGATCCGATTGGAAGGGTTTGAAAACTCGGTTGAATACAGGGCGGATAAGCTTGGAAAACTGCTTGATCAGTTTGGTAATTTCTCTCTGGAAACCGACGCTGATAAGACAGCCGCTGGATGGAAATGGGTGCGTGACGTCGTGCCATTTCAGGGCAGGGAAGGGGACATTTGGCGATTGTCCGTTAAACCCACCGATGCGCCGGGTGTTGTCGATAGTTTGGGTGACACCGAAGCCCTGTATGATTGGGGTGGCGGGTTGGTTTGGTTGTTTGTTCCGAAAAACTCCAAGATTTCCGCAAGCGATATTCGCCACGCAGTGTCCCACGTCGGAGGTCACGCAACACTAATACGCGGTAATGCAGAAACTCAAACGTTTCAGCCACTACCCGAAACGCTGGAAGTCTTGCAAGCCGGGTTGCGCCGCCAATTTGACCCACAGGGGCTGTTTAATCCCGGGCTGATGGGAGCCAAAAAATGATATCACTGGGACTCTTTTTATTTGCCTTCGGATTTGGGCCAGCCGGGTTTTGGATTTTGACCCGCGAACGTGCCAGTCGTGCGCGTATCGCCACTCTTTCCGGTTTGGCCGTAATTGTTGGAATTATTGCCTTCGCGATGCTTCGGATGACACCGACGGGCGATCACGCAAACTGGGCGATGGGGATCACAATCGTGGCGGCGTTGTGGCTGTCCTGGGTGATATTGGTTGCAGTCTGCGCATTAGCAGCGCGCCGGTGGATTGACGATCATACAGTGCAGCAATGGACAACAGCATTGGGCGCGATGGCAACAACCCTGCCATGGCTGGGATTCCAAACCGCACAAATGATGGCAGGTTGAATGCAAACAAAATTTTCACCCGAACAGTTAGAAATCCCTGCCATTGCCCGTAGCAACGAGGTGCTACGCAGTTGTGTGCATTGTGGGTTTTGCACGGCCACCTGCCCGACCTATCAGGTTCTTGGCGATGAACTGGATAGCCCACGGGGTCGGATATACCTGATCAAGGACATGCTGGAAAACAACCGCGTGCCTGATGCCAAAACAGTTAAACATATTGACCGATGCCTGAGTTGTCTGGCCTGCATGTCGACCTGCCCATCGGGTGTGCATTACATGCATCTGGTTGATCACGCGCGCGAATATATTGAAGGCACCTACAAACGCCCTATGGGTGATCGGATGTTGCGCTGGATTCTGGCCCGGATCCTGCCATATCCAATGCGTTTTCGCGTGGCCTTGCTGGGTGCGAAATTGGGCCGGCCTTTTGCGCGATTGATGCCGGACGCACGGTTGCGGGCCATGTTGGAAATGGCACCAAAACAAGTGCCACCCGTCAGCCGCAACGATGACCCCCAAACGTTTGTCTCCAAAGGTGCCCGCCGCAAAAGGGTGGCACTGATGACGGGATGCGCGCAAAAAGCACTGAACACAGACATCAACGATGCGACTATCCGATTGTTGACCCGGCTGGGGTGCGACGTGGTTGTGGCCAAGGGCGCGGGGTGCTGCGGAGCGTTGACCCACCACATGGGCAAAACCAAAGAAAGCCATGCAACCGCCGCCAAAAACATCAAGGCCTGGGTGTACGAAATGGATGGCGAAGGATTGGATGCGATTGTCATCAACACCTCGGGATGCGGAACAACAGTCAAAGATTATGGTCATATGTTTCGCAATGCGGCTTTGGCACCCAAAGCCGCCCGCGTATCCGAAATTGCGATGGATGTGTCAGAGCTATTGATGCAACTTGAGATGCCTGATTGTGCGGGCAAGGAAATGACCGTTGCCTACCATGCGGCCTGTTCGTTGCAGCATGGGCAGCAGATTAAAACGTTCCCTAAAGATTTGTTAAAAAACGCGGGGTTCAAAGTTGTTGAACCTACCAACAGCCACCTGTGTTGTGGGTCGGCGGGAACGTACAACCTGATGCAGCCGGAAATTTCCAAGCAGCTAAAAGATCGCAAAGTTCGCACGTTGGAGGCAAAAGCCCCGGACGTGATCGCAGCCGGAAACATCGGGTGTATGATGCAAATCGGCGGTGCGACGGATATTCCAATCGTGCACACAGTTGAACTGCTGGATTGGGCTACTGGTGGTCCTGTGCCACCCAAATTGACAGATGGACCAACAGTGCCGAACATCAAATCAACGCCCTGAACGCCCAAATTATGCCCCAAAACCCTGTTACGCCGCACGGACGTTTATCTGTTCGGAGTCTCAAATGTTTCGTGTCGCGTGCCTAGCCCTATCTTTTGTAGTGACTGCCTTCGCCAGTTCGGCAGAGGAATCAGAACTCAAACGGCTGGACACCGGCGATGATGGGCGCGGTTGGGAGGCTGTTGGACGCCTGAACCTTGCTGGGCGCGGGTTTTGCACAGGCGCGTTGATTGCGCCTGATCTGGTTTTGACCGCGGCACATTGTTTGTATGACAAAAACGATGGGCACCGGATTGATCACAATCAGATCGAATTTCTTGCCGGTTGGCGCAACGGAAGCGCATCTGCGTATCGTTGGGTTAAACGCGTAGCGATCCATCCGGATTATGAATATGACAACGCGGTCGAGGCCGAACGTGTGCGCAATGACATCGCGCTGCTTCAACTGCACCACCCGATCAAAAAATCCCGCGTGATGCCGTTTGAAACCGACCGCCGCCCCCGCAAGGGACAACGCATTGGTGTAGTCAGCTATGCCAAAGGGCGCTCTGATGCGCCTGCATTGCAGGAAGTATGTGATGTCGTGGGACGTCAAAGCGGTGTGTTGATCATGTCTTGTGATGTGGATTTCGGTTCGTCCGGTGCACCGATCTTTAGTTTTGAGGGCAACCAACCGCGCGTGGTGTCAGTTGTATCCGCCATGGCCGAACTGGATGGACGCAAGGTATCACTGGGAACGCAGTTAGAAAAACCTCTGGTGATCCTGCGTGCAGAACTGGAAACACGTGGGTTATTTCAATCCTCCGCGCCTGAACGGATCGCTTTGGACAAACGCCGTGATACCGGTGCGAAGTTTTCAAAACCATGAGGCGGGTCTTGTCTTCGATCCTTGCGGCCGCGCTTGTTGCCACGACGCCTCTATTCGCAGGTAGCAGCCTGATCCGCTTGACCGACCGCGATGATCTTTTTGGTTGGGAAGCAGTAGGCAAAGTTGAAATCGGCAACAACAGTTACTGTACAGGGGCCCTGATCGCGCCCAACCTTGTGCTTACAGCGGCGCATTGCGTTTATGACGGTGCGCGCCAAGTTCAGCCAGGCGAAATGCGGTTCCGTGCAGGTTTGCGTGACGGAAAATTCATCGAAGAACGCCGCGTGGCGCGGCTTGTGGCGCATTCGGGTTATATCAACGGTGCCGTATTAAGCGCGAATAGCATTCGCCACGACGCCGCCTTGCTGGAACTTGAACAAGCGATCCCTAGTGCGGTGGCAAGCCCCTTCGTCCTTGCCGGGCAATCCGGGAAAGGACAACGCGTCAGCGTCGTTTCATTTGGGCGCGGCCGGGACAATGCATTGTCGTGGCAACGTGATTGCGGGATCACGGGCAAAGGTCAGGGCCTGATGTCCTTTGACTGCAATGTGACCTTTGGGTCGTCAGGTGCGCCGGTCTTTATGCGTGAAAATGGCCGCGCCCGGATCGTATCGTTGATCAGCAGCGGCGGAAAACGCGAAGGTGGCACCATTGCCTATGGAATGGTCTTGCCAGAGATCGTTGATCGCCTGAAACGCGACTTACGGGCCATGCCGCGTGCGTCTTCTACTGTAAAGGTTCGCCGTGTACAGATTGGGCAAGGTGGCACCGCGTCCGGTGCGAAATTCGCCAAACCCATTGAAAACTAGAGATAGTTACCGACTTCGCATAATCGCACTGCGTTCGGGAAAACCACCGTTACAGGAATTTCCGAGAATTTGATTGATTAATCTACCTATAATTGTTCAATTGAGGGTGGGGCAAATAACGCGCATACCGTCCGATTTAGTGAAAACAAGCCTCCCCGGTGGCGAACCCGAAGGGCATTTTATTTTCTGAAAATTGCCTTGCCGGAACTTCCTTCTCCACCGTTTTCAGACCATGGAACCTTGGAAAGGAAAGAAAGTGGGAAGTTTTACCGACAGAAAAGCCGAAACCAAGGACCAACAGTTTTCAAGTTTTGATTTCAAAAAGAAGATTGACGTTGCGGGGTTAACTCGAATTGATGATCCGCGCCAAACCACAGCAGCACAAGGAAAATTGCAAAAGATAGCAAACGAAAGCCCCCAGATTGAACAGGTCGCTCAACTTCAGGTTTTGGCAAACACTCGTTTAACTCAACAGCAAACCGCGAATGCCGGCCCTCTGCAACGAGAGGCCATGGTTATAGTCGAAGATTTGGAGGATTACCGGGTGGTGATATCTTCCGATGGTGAAGCAGTTGATTTCAAGGGTGGAAGTGCCGCTAAAAACACCGGGTGGAATGGCGTCGATAAATACAGGGCTTTTGCCAAAGTTGGGAACAACCCCTCAATTAAATTGGGTTCAACCGATAATAACTATCGGGTTGCGCAGGCAGGGCACATACTTGCCGCGCAAAATGGTGGTGATGGCGGTGACAAAGACAACGTTTTTGCGCAGGATGGCGGGGTCAACAATGGCCCATTTCGGAGCCAATTTGAAAATCCGATGAGGGCGCAATTGGACAGTGCTCAGGATGATGAACAGGTCCACTTTCGGGTTTCGCTGTATGGAAACGAAGGGCGAGGGGTAAAAATCACCCAAGGCCCTCTGGAAAAAGAATCTGACGACTTGAACAGAAGTGATGCGGACTCTGACTTTGACGACTTCGATTCAGATAGCAGTTGATTTACCGAGAAAAACTGTCTGCAATATGCCATTGAACGGACAACAGGTTCCAGCAGTGAAAGAGGTATAGAAGTACCCAAAATTACGTCACCCTGTGCAATTTGGGTGTAACTCTTGAAAGCGCGCTTTCGCCTTCCCAGATATTTCATGTTCCGATGCTGCAAAGCGGGTCGGACATGAACACTGCCTGTCCCATGTGGGAAGGCACAACATAATGGCGTTTCGTAACCTATTCGAATGCGTAGCGCTTCAGGTATCGCTCAATGGAGGATGACCATGCGAAATTTTGATTTAGCCCCACTTTACCGGGCCACCGTAGGCTTTGACCAAATTGCAGACATTATGGACCGCGTGTTGTCCAATGACGTCAGCCAACCTGCCTACCCCCCTTACAATATCGAAAAAACCGCCGATGACGCCTATCGTATTTCGATTGCCGTGGCCGGATTTACCGATGCCGATCTGTCGGTTGACGTCAAAGCGGGATCTTTGATTGTTTCGGCGCGCAAGGCCGACGAAGACACGGAAAAAACCTATCTGCATCGTGGCATCGCAACCCGCTCGTCC
>Ga0209344_10003394_pt1 | contig 15851 bp, 19 predicted proteins | sample Cruoilmetagenom6_FD_187293 | JGI IMG/M metagenome (GOLD analysis project Ga0209344, IMG submission 187293) | Oil polluted marine microbial communities from Coal Oil Point, Santa Barbara, California, USA - Santa Barbara Oil Seep Sample 6 (SPAdes)... | ecosystem: Environmental > Aquatic > Marine...
AACATGGCGACAGTATCTTAAGCTCTGTAGGTTGCTATAAACTTGAAGAAGCCGGCGCACAATTATTTAGCCATATTCAAGGGGACTATTTTACAATTCTTGGAATACCTTTACTGGAAGTGTTGGGGTTTTTACGTACGCGCGGGGTATTAGTAGATTGATGCAAGATACAATTAAAAAGGCAGCCGTTATTGGCTGGCCGATCAAACATAGTAAATCTCCGCTGATACATGGGTACTGGATATCCCAACATAAAATTAATGGTAGCTATGAAGCCATTGCACTTAGTCCGGATAATTTTGTATCGGGCATTCGCGAGCTGGTAGCACAGGGATACCGAGGCTGTAACGTAACTATCCCGCATAAAGAAGCAGCACTGCGTTTGGCCGATAGTATTTCAGATCGAACAAGGGCGATTGGGGCTGCTAATACGCTGGTGTTTAAGGATGGGCAAATTATTGCGGATAATACGGACGGTATTGGATTTATTAACAATCTTAAACAAGGTGCACCAAGCTGGAATGCAGAATCCGGCGCCGCTGTTGTTTTGGGTGCAGGTGGTGCAGCGCGCGCGATAATTTATGCGCTTTTACAGGAAGGCGCGCCAAAAGTTATTGTTGCCAATCGGACAGTTGAAAAGGCCATACAGTTGGCGAAATTTTTTGGGGGAAAAGTAACCGCCATCTCTATGGATAAAGTTCCGGAGAATCTTGTCGGCACGCAAACATTGGTAAATACAACCTCGCTTGGGATGATCGGGCAACCGGCATTAGAAGTTGATATTCTACCTCTTCCAAAAACGGCGCTGGTAACGGATATCGTATATAATCCATTGACCACACCATTGTTAAAACAGGCGCAGGGCCTTGGGTTAAAAACTGTTGACGGGTTGGGCATGCTGTTGCATCAAGCGGTTCCTGGCTTTGAAGCGTGGTTCGGTGTGTGCCCGAAAGTGGATACAACATTGCGCCAGATTGTGTTGGCCGGGTGATGGGCGGGCTTTATGTTCTTGGCCTGACGGGGTCAATCGGGATGGGGAAGTCCACTACTGCGGGCATGTTTCGTGATGCGAATATAGCGGTTTGGGATGCGGATGCCGCAGTGCATGAATTATACACAAGTCATATTGAAACAATTGAACAAATTGCAGAAATTGCCCCGATTGCAGTGGGACCGGATGGCGTAAGCCGCGATATATTGCGCGATTTGTTGCAGGCTGATAAAAACCTGTTTCCAAAGTTGGAAAAAATAGTCCACCCCGCTATTCGAATGCACCGTGATGCGTTTTTGGAGCGATGTCGGGAAATGGATTTGAAACTGGCGGTTGTTGATATTCCGCTATTGTATGAGACAGGCGCAGAGGATTGGTTGGATGGTGTTTTGGTGGTTTCAATAAACGCTGAAACACAACGCGCCCGTGTAATGGGGCGTAAGGGAATGACCGAGGAAGCTTTTAATATGATTTTGGGAAAACAGTTGCCTGATGCTGAAAAGCGCAAGCGTGCAGATTTTATTATAGAAACAAAATCGCTGGATCATGTGCGCACAGAGGTGCATAATTTAATTGAAAAATTAACGGATAAAAACCCAAATGCGTGAAATAGTCTGGGATACTGAAACAACAGGGTTTGATCCTGAAAGCGGTGACCGGTTGGTTGAAATCGGCGCAGTTGAACTATTCAACCACATGCCGACAGGAAGCGTATATCACCAATATATCAATCCCGAACGGTCCATGCCGCAAGAGGCATTTGCAGTGCACGGGTTGGGTGATGAGTTTTTGGCGGACAAGCCGGTTTTCAAAATGATTGCACAGGATTTTTTGGATTTTATCGGTGACGCAAAAATCGTTGCCCATAACGCCAAGTTCGATATGCGGTTTATCAATGCTGAACTGAAATGGGTTGGAAAAAACCCAATTCCTATGGCGCAGTCTGTCGATACGTTGGAAATTGCGCGAAAGAAATTTCCGGGTGCTCAAAACTCTTTGGATGCATTGTGCCGCCGTTTTGGTGTTGATAACACTGCCCGTGAAAAGCACGGTGCGTTGCTGGACAGTGAAATTCTTGCAGAAGTTTATCTGGAGCTTATTGGTGGTCGCCAGCCTGATTTCACTTTAAGCGTTGTGGCAAGTAAAGAGACCTCATTGCGTGGGCAATCTGCAATCCAATCTAAACCTGCATCGCGGGCAGTGCCATTGAAAACAAAGCTAACGGCAGAAGAATCCAAAGCACATCAGATGTTTATAGAACAACTTGGGCCCGATGCGCTTTGGAAAAACTAAATCAGTTTGCCTTTTGTTTTTCAGCTGCCAATCTGGTAAGCTCTTGGCGATAAAGCTGAACGAAATCTATATTGTCTACGTTTAATGGTGGAAACCCGCCATCTGCGGTAACATCACGCACGATGCGGCGCACGAACGGGAACAGCATACGAGGGCATTCGATCATCAAAAACGGGTGCAACTGATCTTCGGGTACATTTTCAATGTGAAAGAGACCAGCGTAGTCAATTTCCATCAGGAAAATGGTCTCTTCTTCTGCAGTTGCAGAAATTGTTAGCTTTTGGATAACCTCATACTGGCCTTCTTGGCCCTTGCGGGCATCCAGGTTTACTTGAACGCTAATGTCTGGCTGAACCTGTTTTCCGCTGTTTTTTTGTGCGGCGACATTTTCAAACGACAGATCCCGAATATATTGATTGAGTATTTGCATACGTGGTGCGGCGGGCGTTGCTTGCTCTTCCGCTGCGTCTTCTTGTTTTTCAGCCATTTTAGTCTCCGTAAAGAATTTTGCACTACCTAGCAGGAATAAAGAGACCCCACAACGCGTTTTGAATATATCTAGTGTTTCGTTCTATCAGAATCGCCTGGGTTTTCCGGATCATCGTCGACAACGGAAAATTCGCCATCTAAAACCGTGTTATTGCTCGGTTGTTGGTTTTGGTTTGTTTGGCTCGTAACGATAAAACCGCTACCAAATGCTTTGGCCGCGCCCCATTTGATTAAGGCTGCACGTATGGGCGGGAAAAGTAAAAGAAACCCGACGCCGTCTGTGAAAAACCCGGGCGTAAGTAACAATACCCCTGAAACAAGAATCAAAGCGCCGTGAACCATTGGGTCAACAGGGCTTTCGCCTGTTTGCAGGCTGGATTGCAGGCGTGCCATGGTCGAAAGACCCTGATTGCGCAACATGGTTGTACCGATAATTGCGGTAAGAATAACGATTGCCAGGGTGGGCCATAGGCCAATTACCCCACCAACCTGTATAAATAGGCCAATTTCGATGATCGGGATCAATATAAACAGGATAAGTAGCGGCATAGCTTTCCTTTCTTACATCTCACATATAGTTAGTGGACTTGACGGCACCAAGGCCATAAATATGTCTATGATAAAAGATCTCTATTGGTCTACATGAAATTTTGAAAGGGTACTCACATGAGTCCTGCAGTAATACAACTTCTTGTTCTTGCGGCTATCGCGGTCTTTTTGTTTTTACGCCTTAAAGGTGTTTTAGGAACGCGAGACGGGTTTGAGCCTACAATCGAACCATCAAAACCAAACATCGCAAAGGGCCCTGAACTTGAAGTGATAGAAGGCGGGCTAGATCGTGATATTACAGATCATGTTGAAATGGATAGCCCGGCTGGACAGGCTTTTGCAAAAATGAAAAAAGCCGAGTCGGATTTTTCCGTTAATGAATTTTTAGGCGGCGCACGCCAAGCCTATGAAATGATTCTCATGGCATTTGAGGGCGATGATCTGGAAACGTTAAAACAATTTCTTGCGACAGATGTTTATGACAGCTTTGCTGCTGTAATTGCGGAGCGGCAAGAGGCCGATCTGACTGTAAATGCAACGTTTGTCGGTGTGCGCGAAATGAAAATTACCGGCGCCAAGTATAATGCCCGCAACAAAGAGGGTGAGATCACCATGCGATTTGTAGGTGAAGTTGTCAGTTATGTTGAAGACGCCAAAGGCGAGATTGTTGAAGGTGGGCGCGATGTAATCAAACGCCAAACCGACACTTGGTCGTTTGCGCGCAAGTTTAACAGCAATGATCCGAACTGGGAGCTGGTATCTACGGGCGGATAGATTAATGGCGGCAAAAAAACTTTCGGATGATGAAAAGGCGCTTTGGCGACAAGTCACCGAAAGGATTGATCCGATGCGTGAAAGCTTTGCATTTGAGCCATCTACAAAAGCCAAGCTGAAATCGGCAGGCGTTATGCCGCAAAAACCTAAGCTTGCTGCATTTCGTGTTGGTGAAAAAGCTAAATCCACGCAATTTATCCCTAGTGACGCAGTATCACCAAAGGGTGTGACGCCGAATATGGACAAGAAGAATTTCCAACGGCTTGTGCGCGGCAAGTTGGATATTGATGGGCGGGTTGATTTACATGGGCTGACCCAAGAGCAGGCGAAAATGCTATTGCGCACAAAATTAATGCAAGGGCATGAGCGTGGCAAACGTCTGATTTTGGTGATTACGGGTAAGGGGAAGCAGCGCACCGATGAATTTAATCGCCGAATTTCCGGCGTTCTACGCCAAAATGTTCCTATGTGGTTACGCCAACCCCCACTTTCATCAATCGTACTAGAGGTGATAAGTGCGCAACAGCGCCATGGTGGTGAAGGTGCCTTTTATGTCTATTTACGCAGGAATCGGTGAGTGGCAAAATAAGTTAAACAACATACGGCAATGATATAGATTACATAGCCGGGCATCTGTGCGGGAAAGCTATAGCCAAGATCAATAAGACGACCAGTCATCAGGGGGCCAATGGCAGAACCGAATACCATAAAAGCAACTGCCAATGCCTTGATTGCCCCAACATGCTTTGTGCCGTAAACTTCTGACCAGAAAGCTACGGAAACTGTACCTGCGCCACCTTGCGTAATGGCCATTAGCAATAGTGCCACTAATCCTGCACTTAGGCTGGTGAAATTTGAAAATACAAGCAGGCCAAATGCAAGCGGGATTAGCATAAACGGCAAAATGCGAATGCTGCCCCATTTGTCGATGGCCCAACCAAAAATTAAACCGGCAATAACGCCCATTACAGTAAAGGCGGGAAACATGGCAACAAGATGAACATGCTGCCAACCTTTGACTTCGGCTAAGTGAACTTGTTGGAAAAACACGGCGGTGGTGAACATGCTCGGGGTTGTGACCACGGGGATCAATAACCAAAATAGCGGGTGCTTTAACGCTTGGGTGCGGGTCCAGTGTTGTTGACCGATGCCGACGGCCTGTGTCGTTTCGGCAATGGATTGGGGTGTGCGCTCTTTGACTAGAAGAAAGCGTAAAAGTAGCATGAAAAAAATGGATAACGCAGCGGCTGCAACCCAAATGGCCTGCCATGAAATGAATGCCAAAAGGGTAACGACGGTCATTGGTATGAAGGCTTCACCAATGGAAAACCCAAGGCCCGCTATTGCTACAGCCCTGCCGCGTGCAGCCGTGTACCAACGCACCATCGATACCATTGCCACATGATTTAACATGCCTTGTCCGCTTAGGCGCAGACCAAAAATCACGGCGGGCAATAGCCAAACAGAAGAATTGAATGCCATCGCAAGACAAAACACTGCCATGATGATTAGAAGCACAGTGATCAGCGCGCGGGCGCGAAACCTGTCGGCAAGCCCGCCCGCCCAAATCATCGTTAAACCGGATGCGGTGGTGCCAAGTGCATAAAGCGAACCCCAATCTCCGTAGGATAGTGAATAGGTCTGCATGATCTGACGCGCAAAGATCGAGATGAAAAAGGTTTGCCCGAAAGACGTGGCAAACATCATCGCCCCACCGGCAAAAAGCCAGCGCGCATTGGTGCGGATGAAGTTTAATGTGGTCATGTGTGATCAAGACTATATTTTAAGTCTTAGGTCACGTGGAAAATGCCAAAAAGCCCGTGCAAAACCGCTATGTCCCAGATAGGATACCCATTCAACGTATTGAAATTACTTGATTTATAAGTAAAACTTTTGAGCTTCCTGAGGTCTTATTAAAGCATGTATCTGCTAACATCCGATGCATTGGCAAATTCGCCCAGATGATCTTCGACGTATTTTTTGTTGATCTTCACTTTTTCACCGGGCTTGTCAGGGGCGACAAAGCTTAGTTCTTCGAAGACCCTTTCGATAATCGTGTATAAGCGGCGCGCCCCGATGTTTTCGACGGTTTGGTTCACGTCCGCGGATATTTTGGCGATGGCGGCGATGCCGTCTTTGGTGAATGTCACATCGACATCTTCGGTTTGCATTAGGGCCGTGTATTGCAAGGTTAGCGCATTGTCGGTTTCTGTCAGGATGCGCACGAAATCTTCTTCGGTCAGGGCGCGTAATTCAACGCGGATCGGTAAACGGCCCTGAAGTTCGGGCAGCAAATCAGACGGCTTAGCGATGTGAAACGCGCCTGATGCGATGAACAAAATGTGGTCGGTTTTCACCGGCCCGTGTTTGGTGGAAACGGTGGTGCCTTCGATCAAGGGCAGCAAATCACGCTGCACGCCTTCGCGCGATACATCGGCGCCGCGTGCGTCAGACCGCGCGCATACCTTGTCAATCTCATCCAGAAAAACGATGCCGTTTTCTTCGACTGATTTAATCGCTTCATTATTGACCGCCTCTTGATCAACCAGTTTGTCGGCCTCTTCGTTGATCAAAACTTCATAACTGTCGGCAACCTTCATTTTACGTTTTGTGGTGCGCCCACCCATGGCTTTGCCGAAAAGATCTCCTATGTTCATCATGCCCATACCGGCACCGGGTTGACCGGGGATATCCATCATTTGCATCGGGTTTGATGTGTCCGCAACTTCAACTTCAATTTCCTTGTCGTCCAGTAGCCCGTCGCGTAGTTTTTTGCGGAACATTTCACGGGTCTGTTCGCGTGCGTCCGCACCACAAAGGGCATCGATAACACGTTCTTCCGCGCTGTTGTGTGCGTTGGCTTTTACGGTTTCACGCATCTCTTCGCGCACCATGATGATGGCGCTATCAACCAGATCACGGACAATCTGTTCCACATCGCGGCCAACGTACCCGACCTCGGTAAACTTTGTCGCTTCGATTTTTAGAAACGGGGCCTTTGCAAGCCTAGCCAAACGGCGGGAAATTTCAGTTTTGCCAACCCCTGTCGGGCCGACCATCAGGATGTTTTTCGGATAAACTTCATCGCGGATATCATCTGCCAATTGTTTGCGCCGCCAGCGATTACGCAGAGCAACGGCAACAGCACGTTTTGCATCACTTTGGCCGATAATGAAACGATCAAGTTCGGATACGATTTCGCGGGGGGTTAAGTCAGTCATTTTTTAATCACTTCTACAGTCATGTTGCCGTTTGTATAAACACAAATTTCCGCTGCAATCTCTATTGCTTTGCGGGCAATTATTTCAGCATCGTCTTTGCCGTCCATCAATGCGCGCGCAGCAGCTAGCGCAAAATTGCCGCCTGATCCGATGGCGGCAATATCATGTTCGGGCTCCAGAACATCACCTGCACCCGTGATGACAAACAAGTCCGCCCCGTCAGTGACGATCAGCATGGCTTCCAGATTGCGTAGATATTTGTCCATGCGCCAGTCCTTGGCCAGCTCTACAGATGCTTTGGCCAGTTGGCCGGGTGTTGCTTCCAATTTTGCTTCAAGTCGTTCCAGCAAAGTAAACGCATCTGCGGTAGAGCCTGCAAACCCGCAAACGACATCATGCCCGCCGGGGGACAAGCGGCGTACTTTGCGTGCGGTGCCCTTGATAACGGTCTGACCGATGCTGACCTGCCCGTCGCCGGCAATAACAACTTTGCCGTCTTTTTTTACGCCTATAATCGTTGTGCCGTGCCAGCCGGGAAATTTGCCTGTCTCAGACATTGCTCACCTCATTTTCTTTCGTTTGAATATATGGTGTTCGCGACTGCGATACAATGACTTCAATAATTTCATTGACTGTTGTTATATTGTGTGTATGTACACTTATATGAACTTTAATGACCCAGAAAACTGTCTTACATATAATGCCCAGCGTATCGCAAGGTCGATGGCAAGGCAGATGGAAATTGCATTGCGACCCGTAGGGCTGACCAGTCAACAATTTTCGACATTGACTGTATTACGGCACCATAAAACCATGTCGACATTAGATTTGGCTGATAAACTGGGCGTTGAGCGCACAACAATGACCCGAAATATTGAACAAATGCGTCGCAAAAACTGGCTGGAAGCAGCCAAGTCAAAAGATCAACGGGTGCGGGCCTTTCAGTTGACAGACGCAGGTTCAAAACTTCAAGCCGAAGCTTTGCCTCTTTGGAAGGAACAGCAGGCAAATTTTCTGGAATATTTAGGAGATAATACAGCAAGCAATCTAATTTCTTTGGCAAGCAAAGTCTAAATTCAAATCTTATAACGTGTATATACACAAAAGGAAACACGATGACTAGTCAAACGACAAACACAAATCTAACAGTAAGGGGCCCATTTAGGTCACCAACATTTATTGGTATAACGCTGGCATGGTTCGCCATAGTTGCATACCTTTCTATTACTGGTTATTTTGATACACCGATTGGTGTTTTACCAACAAAAATGCCAATTTTCTTCATGATCCCGCCTATCCTATTTATACTGGCACTTTTCACGTCAGATAATGTAGCACGCTGGGCAGATCAGGTAGATGTTACAACGGCCACATCGTTACAAAGCTGGCGTGTGATGGGCTTTACCTTTCTATTTTTATGGGCGCTGGGCGAGCTTCCGATGGTTTTTGCTTTGCTGGCAGGTTTTGGTGATGTTGCCACGGGCGCGTATGCTGCGTTTGTAACTGTAAAAGTCAGCCAACGCAAAACCGGGTGGAAAACATCTGCGCGACGGGTGATATATATGGGGGGAATTGATTTTGCCGTTGCCGTGGTGACAGGTTTGTTGTCTGCGGTTGGTTACTTGAAGGTTTACGAAGGCGAAGTTTCAGCCCACCTTATGACAGCCTTTCCAATGGTGATGTTTCCGGTATTTGTTGTACCGGCTTTTATTATTCTGCACATTTTGGCTTGGCGCGGTATTTCAAAAGCATAATAAAAAAGGCACCGCAGTGTATTTGCAGTGCCTTTAAAAACCAATGTAATGCTTACCTAGTCCAGATTGCGTTCAATCTCTTCCGTTGTGAAAATCTCAATTACATCGCCTTCACGGATGTCTTCGTAATTTTCAAACGCCATACCACATTCTTGCCCTGCATGAACCTCTTTTACTTCATCTTTGAAGCGTTTTAGAGTTTTCAGCTTGCCTTCGTGGATTACAACGTTGTCACGCAACAGGCGTACACCTGCCTCACGACGGGCAACGCCTTCGGTGACTTCACAGCCGGCAATTCTGCCGGAACCCGTGATTTTGAAGACTTCCTTGATCGTCGCATATCCGATGAATGTCTCTTTGATTTCTGCAGACAACAGACCAGATGCTGCTGCTTTGATATCGTCCATCAGATTATAGATGATCGAGTAATAGCGAATTTCAACGCCTTTTTGATTGGCGCTGTTACGTGCCGGTGCATTCGCCCGCACGTTAAAACCAATGATGGGCGCGCCAGAGGCTTCGGCCAATGTCACATCGGATTCGGTGATCGCACCAACGCCTGCATGCAAGACACGCACGCGAACCTCATCGTTGCCAACTTTTTCCATCGCCTGCACGATAGCTTCGGTAGAGCCCTGAACATCTGCTTTGATCAAAATCGGCAATTCGGAAACAGTTTCATCCGCTTTGGCTTTTGCCAGTAATTGGTCAAGCGTTGTGCCTGCGCCAACAGAAGCTTTTTTGTCTTTGCTGACCTGAGCGCGATAATCTGCAATTTCACGAGCCTCGGCTTCTGATGTGACAACATTTAGTACATCACCCGCTTCAGGTGTGCCGTTCAGGCCCAGAACTTCGACAGGAACCGAAGGCCCGGCTTCTTTCACTTGTTCGCCTTTATCGTTGATCAAAGCGCGAACCTTGCCCCACTGCTCACCGACAACAAAGATGTCTTTGTGGCGCAATGTACCTGCCTCAACCAATACCGTTGCAACAGGCCCACGACCTGTATCAAGCTTAGCTTCGATAACAGCGCCTTGTGCGGGGCGGTTTGGATTTGCTTTTAGCTCTAGCAACTCAGATTGTAGTGCTATGGCCTCTAGTAATTTATCCAGACCCATGCCGGTCATTGCAGAAATCTCAACGTCTTGCACTTCACCTGACATTGCTTCAACAATAACTTCATGTTGCAGCAGTTCTGTGCGCACTCGGGTGGGGTCTGCGCCTTCGACGTCCATTTTGTTAATGGCGATAATAAGGGGAACATCTGCCGCCTTTGCGTGCGCAATTGCTTCGATAGTCTGTGGCATAACACCATCATTAGCAGCGACAACCAAAACAACAATATCGGTTACTTGCGCACCGCGCGCCCGCATGGATGTAAAGGCTGCGTGGCCCGGTGTGTCCAGGAATGTCAGCACAGTGCCATCTGTCGTGATTTGATATGCGCCTATATGCTGGGTAATTCCACCCGCCTCGCCGGAAACAACGTTTGCTTTACGCAATTTATCCAAAACAGAGGTTTTACCATGGTCAACATGGCCCATGATTGTGATCACGGGCGCACGCGGCTTCAGATCTTTTTCATCGTCTTTAATGGCTTGAATTGCATCTTCAACATCAGCGTCGGACACACGTACAACCTTATGGCCAAACTCTTCGACGATTAATTCGGCAGTATCTGCATCAATAACTTGGTTTTGCGTTGCCATAATCCCATTGGTCATTAGCGCCTTTACCACAGCGGCTACTTTTTCGGCCATGCGGTTGGCAAGTTCTGCAACTGTAATGGCTTCCGGGATCTGGACATCGCGAATGATTTTTTCGCGTTCAGCATTGCTTTCACCCATCATTTGGCGACGCTGACGTTCCTGTTTTCGCTTCATTGCGGCCATGGATTTTTGATGGCCGTCACCACCGCGCAAGGCTTGGTTAATTGTCAGTTTGCCTGTACTGCGACGATCCCCTACGCCACCTTTCGTTTGTTTCTCGCGGCGCGGTTTTTCAACGCGCTTTGCAGCGGGTGCCTTTGCGGCCGGGCGTGTAACATCGGGATCAGGTGCAGGTGCAGAGGCTGCAGGGGCCGTATTGGGATCAACAGGTTTTTCTGCCGGCGCTTTAGCTGGCGCTTTGGCAGCTTCTTCACGGGCGCGTTTGCGTTCTTCACGTTCGGTTTCTTCACGCTCTTTTTCTTCGCGCTCACGACGCCGTGCAGCACGCTCTTCTTCGCGTTGACGTGCTTCGTTCTCTTCGCGGGTTTTGCGTTCGGCTTCTTGCCCTGCGGCTGCCGCAAGTGCTTTTCTGCGGCGATCCATTTCTGAATTGGAAACACCAGTGGCCGATTTTGCGCCAGAGCGTGTACCGGCAGGAGTGGCGCTTGGTTTTCCGGGTACAAATACACGTTTGCGCTTCTTTTCAACCACGACCGATTTTGAACGTCCGTGTGAAAAACTTTGGCGCACAACACCAGAGCCGCCCTTTAGCCCAAGTGGTTTTGGTTTGCCGTCGTTATTGTTTTCGTCGCTCATTCGTACTTAACCTTTCGCAGCTGGCTTTGAGCCAGCAAATTTAGACGGGTTGGCATCGCTTTTTTCACGAAATCCAGCCAGTCGATTGGCTTCTAATAGGATGCGGGCCGAGAGTCCACCTTTGGACACTGCCGCGTGTATCACATTTTCCCGCCCGAATGCCAAACCCAATTCTTGTGCTGTAAGCCAAGAAATATAGGAATTTGCAACGGCAGATGGGCGTATTTTCTGTTTTTGTGGGGCAGAACCGTCTTCTGCCTGAATAAGAATATACCAGCGTTCGGACATCATTGCAGATTTGGTCTTTTCGTACCCACAAATAGCATGCCCGCTTTTACGTGCCATAGACAGTAAATTTATTGCGTGTTTCGCAATCAGGCGTTCGGTCAAATCAATCAGATCTTCGGGGATATTAACCTTTTGTTTGGCGGCCTTCGAAAACAAGCCCTGATCTATGACCCTGGTCAGCTCTTGTCTGCTTGCAGTAACCCACATGCCGCGTCCGGGCAGGCGGCCGGAAATATCGGGCGTGATCATATCATCAGGTCCCAATACGAAACGTATCAGGCTAGATGTCGGCAAAGTTTCTTTGGTCGCTATGCAGCGACGTTCAACAACTTCAGTCCGATTTGTTCGACCACCACGTCCCACGGGCAAGCACCGAAACCTGACGCATCAGGCTTCAGCCTCCTCTTCGGCAATAGGAGCTTCTTCTTCGGCGGCCGCATCTTCTGCTAGCTGCTCTTCTGTAACCCAACCTAACTGTAGTCGCGCAGTCATGATCAGCTCTTGTGCTTCGGCCAGACCCATATCAAAGCTTTCCAACAATCCGTCGTCTTTCACACGCTCACCATCTATTGTGGTGTAGCCGCCAGCCAGTTCCCAGTCGGCACAGGTTGCAAAATCGTCGATGGTTTTCACACCGTCTTTGGCCAAGGCCACCAGCATCTGAGGTGTCAGACCGCCAAAGTCGATCAAGCTTTGTTCAAGACCCAGTTCTTTGGCTTCGGCCAATGCTTTTGCATTTAGCTCTTCCAGGCTTTCGCGTGCCCGCGCTTGCAGCTCATCTGCGGTGCTTTGATCGAAACCGTCAATGACCAATAGTTCGTCCACTTCGACGTAAGCAACCTCTTCCAGCGTGGCGAAACCTTCGGATACCAGCAGTTGTGCGACAACTTCGTCAACGTTCATTGTGTCCATGAACAATTTGGAACGTACTTCAAATTCAGCCTGACGGCGTTCGGACTCTTCCGCTTCGGTCATGATGTCGATATCAAGGCCTGTCAGCTGTGACGCAAGGCGCACGTTTTGACCGCGGCGACCAATTGCCAGCGACAATTGCTCTTCGGGTACGACAACCTCGATACGTTCGGCCTCTTCATCCAGAACAACCTTGCTGACTTCTGCAGGTTGCAATGCGTTGACCAAGAAAGTAGGCGCATCCTCATTCCATGGGATGATGTCGATTTTTTCACCACCCAGCTCATTCACAACAGCCTGTACGCGTGAACCGCGCATACCAACACAGGCACCAACCGGATCAATGGAGTTGTCGAAAGAAATCACACCGATTTTGGCACGTGAACCCGGATCACGGGCAACCGCTTTAATCTCAATGATGCCATCATAAATTTCAGGCACTTCCATTTTGAACAGTTCAGCCATGAATTCCGGTGCCGTACGAGACAAGAATATTTGCGGGCCGCGCATTTCGGAACGTACCTCTTTGATATAGGCACGCACGCGATCACCATTGCGGAACATTTCGCGGTTGATCAATTGATCACGGCGCAACACGGCTTCGCCGCGGCCAACGTCAACAATGACATTGCCGTATTCTACACGTTTGACCAGACCATTGATAATCTCGCCTTCGCGATCTTTGAATTCTGAATATTGGCGTTCACGCTCTGCTTCGCGGACTTTTTGCAATATAACCTGTTTGGCGGATTGCGCAGCAATACGGCCAAAATCCATTGGTGGCAGATCATCGATAATCAATGAGCCCACTTCGGGGTTGGCAATATGGGCTTTGGCTTCTTCAACGGTCATTTCCGTTGACATGTTTTCAACCTCTTCCACTACTTCGCGTACGCGTGTCATGGCCAGTTCACCCGATTTGCGGTCGATATGGGCGCGAATATCCAACTCGGCTCCGTAACGTGACTTGGCCGCTTTTGCCATGCTTTCTTCCATTGCCTGAATAACCAGATCGGGGTCGATCATTTTTTCGCGCGCTACCGCATCCGCGATTTGCAACAGTTCCAGACGGTTTGCACTGGTAATAGCCATGGGTTCAGTCCTCTTCGGTTTGAATTTCATCGAACGCAGCTTCATCAAAGCCGTCATCTTTGCGGGCCTTTAATGTATGTGCGATCAGTTCATCTGTTAAAACCAGCTTGGCATCATCCAGCCAGTCAAATTGCAGGCCGATAATCCCTTCAGAGATTTCAATCAGCACTTCGTTATCTTCAACGCCGCGCAATTCACCTTTAAAGCGGCGGCGGCCGTCAATCAGTTCTGTGGTTTCGATTTTGGCTTCATAACCTTGCCAAACATCAAAATCTTTCAGCCGCGTTAGTGGGCGATCTATGCCGGGGCTGGAAACTTCCAGCGCATAATCGCCTTCTATCGGGTCTTCGACATCCAAAATGGCACTGACTTCGGTGGAAATGCGCGCGCAATCATCAACCTCAATACCGCCTGTCGGTTTTTCGGCCATGATTTGCAATATGGTGCGTTTGCCGGACATCAGACGAATGCGCACAAGTTCGCACCCCAGATCTTCGATCACGGGGCGCACGATCTCTGCCATGCGTTTATCAATCGCCGCTTTTGCTATCAGGTCTGACAACATTATCTCCAAGCACAAAAAAACGGGCAGCCGCCCGTCGAGAATTTCCGATGGAAGTCTGGGGGTGGAAGCCAGTCTTGCCGCTGTTGATGTGGATATAGGCCAGGTCTGTCCGGGATGCAAGGGGTATTAGGCAAGAAGTGTTTTTGGATATTTAAACCATTTGGAAGCGGGTTTGGTTTATTGCGAATGATGGACTTTGTTGTATGAATAGGGAATAGTTTGGCAATTAACAGGACCGAGCGAACCGCATGAAAACCAGCCTTGATCATCTGAAACAACCCAAAATATAATTTTCTATAATCACAAACCAGAGTTGAATTAATTGCTTGGTTTGGTTGGTGGTTTCGGAGAAGGTCTGTCCATTGCGCCGTCTTAGACTATGACTTTGTTGGTAGGGGTCAGTGCTGCTGAAAATATAAACTGATTTTATATCAGATTATAGGGCGGTGGGCCTTGTTGCTACCCTTGTGTTGCTTTGCTTTGTTTTTCAAAGACAGGTAATGTGGTTTGCGTTGCGCTTTTTCTGCGACAAGCTGTTTCATGGTTTTCTTTGGTGATGCTTTATCGTCTTTTTTATCGGTCATTTTCTGAACGTCCTAAAATCTGTTGGGGCAATTGTACTGCTACTTGGGCAATAAAAGGCGGCTAAGGGGGACAAAATCACTTCTTGTCACGCGCTGCCTTCTCTTCCTTGGTCAGTATGTTGTTCCAAGTATTTTTGCTAATGCCCAACTCGGCGGGCATGGGTTTGGTTTTGCCAACGCTGATTTTTCCGCCTTTATTCAGGAATTCCTGAATTAGAGCATCATCTGTGGTTTCTTTGGGGACATGTTTCATGAAAGCCAGCCTATCGCTTACGCTAACTGCAAGCAACAGCTGTTGTTGCGCAGACGGCTGTGATGTGTGAAGTTCCACGCTTCATCGCCAAAGGAGGTTACGACATGATGATCTATGGATTGGACACCTGCCCAACTTGTCAGAAGGCCCGCAAGGCACTGGAGGCCGCAGGCAAAAACTTCAGTTTCCGTGATGTCCGCGCCGACCCTTTGAGTGCGGCAGAATTGGCAGAATTGATTGCTGAATTCGGGGATCGGTTGGTGGATCGGAAGACGAATGATTATCGCGCTCTGAATAACTGGCTTAAAAATGCAGAGTCAGAGGCGCAGATTGCAGCCAAACCCAAAGTGATGGCACGCCCGGTAATACGTGATGGGGATCGTTTTTTTCTAGGCTGGGATGAAGCAACTCAAGAAGCTTTATGTCTAGCTTGATACCTTGCATTGAAATGCATGATTAACTGACTAAACTCGGCTGAAATGATCCGTAGTGCGAGAGCGGCAGCAATGCTTGCCAAGCGTCTATCAATCGCTGCTTTTGCAATCAGACATGAAGCGAATA
>Ga0209344_10003395_pt1 | contig 15846 bp, 12 predicted proteins | sample Cruoilmetagenom6_FD_187293 | JGI IMG/M metagenome (GOLD analysis project Ga0209344, IMG submission 187293) | Oil polluted marine microbial communities from Coal Oil Point, Santa Barbara, California, USA - Santa Barbara Oil Seep Sample 6 (SPAdes)... | ecosystem: Environmental > Aquatic > Marine...
ATGCCGTTGGCTTGTGTTGTCTCCTCTGGTTTGGAGATGCCTTGGAAGACCAATGGGAAAAGGCGCAAGAGTGGCCGGTGTCGAACCTTCGGGAGCGGGCTTTCTTCTGGACGAGTCTCGCAAGAGAAGTCTTTTTTGCATGAAGGGTTACGAAGACCCATCTCTCAGCTTGGTGTTTGGGAGCAGGGTGCTGTGCAAAGGCCTTCCTTGCTTTCTTGCGGGGTCTTGCGGGACCTTCTTTTCCCTGGCAAAGGGCGAAGACGACATGTTGTAATACGAAATGTGTGCTTGCCGGTCACGCGCCGGTTTTTTCCGACGAGAAGCGAGTAAGAGACATGGGGCGAGAAAAAACAACGCGAAATATCAACCCTTCCAATGACAAAGGCAAAGCCTTGGCAATGGCGCTTTCGCAGATCGAACGCCATTTTGGCAAGGGATCTGTCATGAAGCTTGGCGATGAAGGGATGCGTGAGGTTGACGGGGTTATCTCTACTGGGGCACTGTCGCTCGATCTGGCGCTCGGAATCGGTGGGTTGCCGAGGGGTCGGGTTGTCGAGGTGTATGGCCCAGAGAGTTCAGGAAAAACGACAGTCGCACTTCATGTGATTGCTGAATCTCAAAAATCGGGTGGTGTGTGCGCTTTTATCGATGCGGAGCATGCTCTTGACCCTGGCTACGCGGCGAAGATTGGCGTGAATGTTGACGAGCTCTATATCTCGCAGCCAGACACGGGTGAGCAAGCTCTTGAGATAGTGGACATGCTCATTCGTTCAGGGGCCATTGAAGTCGTCGTGATTGACTCTGTGGCGGCGTTGGTGCCAAAGGCCGAGATCGAAGGGGAGATGGGGGACTCCCATGTGGGCTTGCAAGCGCGTCTCATGAGCCAGGCGTTGCGCAAGCTTGCGGGAACAGTGAATCGGACCAATACGACCGTGATTTTCATCAATCAGTTGCGTGAGAAGATCGGTGTGATGTTTGGCTCACCGGAAACCACGTCAGGGGGACGCGCCTTGAAGTTCTATGCGTCAGTCCGGCTTGATGTGCGTCGGATTGACTCGATTAAGCAGGGAAATGAGGCGGTGGGGAACCGGGTTCGCTGCAAAGTTGTGAAAAATAAGATGGCAGCCCCTTTTCGGCAGGCAGAATTCGATATTATGTACGGAGAAGGCATTAGCCGCGAAGGGTCATTATTGGATATTTCTGTTGATGTCGGTCTTGTGAAGAAGGCCGGTGCCTGGTTTACGTATGAGGGGGAGCAGCTCGGGCAGGGGAGAGAAAACGCAAAAAGGTATCTTACGGAACATCCGGATATCTATAGCGAACTGTGGCAATCTGTGCAGGCTCTCTACTACCCAACTGAGGATGCAGCGGATACCGCTCAGGACTCCTCAACGAAAACGTCGCCAGTTTCACCAGAGGCTGCTGGGATTTCCTCTGTGTGATGCCTTGTTGTTTGTGTTGTTGCATTCGGGTCTGAGAAAAAAGGCATCTTTCCCGCGATAAAAAAGTCGCGTGTTGTTGTCGAGAAATTTTACTTGCGTGAGATATTCTCTCGCGTGGAAAAACTCTCTTTTGCTGCGGGCAAAAGAGAGTTTTTTCTTGCTTGGGGGCAGGAAAGGCATTTCACACTTTGTGAGGTGATGAATGGGGCAATGGGAAATTGGTCTAGAGCGTAGGGTTTTTTGAAAAAAGAGGCATCTTTACCCCCTGGGGAAAGTGCGAAGAGTTCCGCGCGTTCAATTTTTAAACGTGAGAATACGAATCTGAAAAGTGCATTTGTTATAGAAAAAAGATCCTTTGTATTTGCGCGAATATAAATGATGCATATTCGTATACTATTCTGTGTTTTTTTGGATTTTTTGTAGAAGTATTCTGTGTGTATTTTCCTAAGATCTTTCCCATTTTACGTATTTTTTTGGGGTGGAAAAGGGAAGAAGAGCGTCCCTATTTTTCCTCTGATATCGACCTGATGTCGACAAATTTCTGAAAAAATCATGTGGGATCTTCCTCTCTGTCTGCGCTTATTGCACCCTGGATATGCGTAAATTCTTCCCAATAGAACCACTAAAAGAGGTTTTTCTTTTTTCTTTTTTTCTGCAACCCAGTCTGACTGAATATCAATCATTGATATTTTGCGTAGAGTCAACTAAAAACAGAGTCCACACCGTACTCGCCACATGGCATTCCGCAAAGGTGGCTGTAAAGGTGGCAAATCAAACTACACAGACAGAGGCAGGGGGCTGGTGACGCAAAGCTTGAAAGTATCCTCCAAGTCAGTGCCACATAGTGTTGCTGGAGCATTGGCGGGCATCTTACGAGAGGCTATCTCGTGTGAAGTCCAAGTCATCGGGGCAGGCGCATTGAACCAAGCCATTAAAGCTATAGCCATAGCCCGTACATATCTCACGGAAGACAAAATTGGCATTGTGTGCGTTCCCGAGTTCACCGAAGTCGATATCGATGGACAGTCACGAACAGCGATTTTGCTGACCGTCATGCGTAGCGACTTGCCGGGTGTTGCGTTGAGCACACCCGATGAGTACGAATCGGGATTCGTTACAGATGCAGAGCGGGAAGTTCCCGGAGGTCTTTTTAAGGAGAAAGCACAACGAACTACTTGATTGTGGCAAGCGCTTGTTTTCTCTGTGAGAAGAGAATCGACCGACCCTAGCGTTTTTGCCTTTTGTAAGGATCTCTGCGAGTCCTACACTTGTGAGATGTCTCGCCGTTACCTCATTCGCACTTTCGGATGCCAGATGAACGAGCACGACTCGGAGCAGATGGCTGCCATGCTGGAGTCCGAAGGGCTCGTCCCAACAGCATCGGTTGATGATGCTGATCTTGTCCTGTTCAATACGTGCTGTATCCGTGAAAACGCTGACCAGCGCTTATATGGGCAGCTAGGACAGCTTGCTTCGCAAAAGAAAAAGCGGCCCGCTATGCAGATCGGAGTAGGGGGCTGTCTTGCGCAAAAAGACGGCAGTCTTATTGCGGAGAAGGCGAAGCATGTTGACATTGTCTTCGGTACCCACAATATGGATCGTTTGCCCGCTCTTCTTCTTGAAGCAGAGCAGGGCAACGCTCCTATTGTGGAGGTTCCCGATGAACGGGAAACACTTCCCGCATTTGTTCCCGCAAAACGGCAGTCGCCCTTTCAATCATGGGTGACGATTTCCATTGGCTGTAACAATTCTTGTACGTTCTGTATTGTTCCAAGTGTGCGCGGCCCTGAAGTCAGCCGTCGCATGGGCGATATCGTGAGCGAAGTTGCAACCCTCGCCGATGAGGGCGTGCTCGAGATCACGCTCCTCGGACAGAACGTCAATTCTTACGGGCGGGATCTTGACGGGCGTCGTCCTCTCTTCGCTGAACTTCTCTGCCGTCTCGACAAGATCGACGGGATTTCCCGTATTCGGTTTACAAGTCCACACCCCAAAGACATTCGTCCAGAGACGATCGAGGCGATGGCGTCTTGCGAGAGTGTCTGTGACCAACTTCACCTGCCCCTGCAATCAGGATCCGACCGGATACTGTCGCAGATGCACCGTGGATATACTGCGAGCCGTTTTCTTCGCCGCGTCTCAGAGGTTCGGAACGCGATCCCGGACATCACCCTTTCAACCGACATCATCGTCGGCTTCCCCGGTGAAACAGAAGAGGACTTTGCTGCCACGCTCTCGCTGGTAGAGGAAGTTCAATTCGACTCGGCCTACACATTCATTTACTCACCGCGACCGGGTACTGCCGCTGCTGACATGCACGACCCTGTTCCGGATGTCGAGAAAAAAGAGCGCTACCAGCGCCTTTCAGAATTGCAAAACGGGATTTCGTGGTCTCGGAACTTGCAGCGTGTGGGAAAGACAAAACAGATTCTCATAGAAGGTCCTTCGAAAAAGAACCCTGATCGCCTTTCGGGACGGACAGAGGGAGGGATTCTCTGCCATGTTCCTCGCACCCCAGCGCTTTCCGCTGGGAATCTGGTCGAAGCTCGTGTGACAGGAGCCGCTCCGCATTATCTTCTCGGCCTTGTCGAGTGACCTGTGACTGGTCAGGTCCTTGCCCTTTGTGGTCCCACAGCATCTGGAAAAACCGCGATCTCCCTGGAGCTCGCGGACTGCCTCGATCTCGAAATTGTGGTGTGCGATTCCATGCAGGTGTACCGAGGCCTTGACGTCGGCACCGCCAAACCTTCTGTACGAGAACAGGCGGGTGTGCCACACCACTGCCTTGATCTTGTTGACCCCAGCTGCGAATTCTGCGCGGTCGACTATCAACGTGTTGCACGTGCTGCCATTGACGACATCCATCGCCGTGCAAAGACGCCTCTCCTTGTGGGAGGTGTCGGCCTGTATCTACGTGCCGCGCTGGATGATCTTGTGTTTTCGTCCCCGCCCGACCCGGTGCGCCGCAAGCAGCTGGAAGCATGTTCTCCTGCGGAACTCGTGCGCGTCCTACAAGAGACTGACCCGGTGCGGGCTGCGCGTGTTGATCTGGCGAATCCCCGTCGCGTGCTTCGCGCAGTAGAGCAAGCGCTCGACGGTCTTCCCTCTGCTTTGGATCAAGCCTGGCTGGAACGTTCCTCTCTCTATCCTCTGGCCCTGGCAGTTGTGGCACCTTCTGAGAGAGAGGAACTGCGAACTCGCGTTGACGCGCGTGTCGACGCCATGATGGCCGCCGGATGGCTTGAAGAAGTGCAACACCTTGCCGCAACTTTCCCTGTTTTTTCTCGTACCGCGCGCGGGGCAATCGGCTACGCCGAATTGCAGCAAGTGCTGGAGGGGCAGCTACCGCTCGATTCGGCAATAGATCGCACGAAAGCCAGAACGAGAAAATACGCGCGGCGTCAGCTCGGTTGGTTTCGGGGAGAACCGCGTGCCGTGTGGTTTCGAGGGCAGCCTGAAGAGCTGACCGCGCCGGTGCAGAAGTTTTTCCAGGAAGCATTGCACTCGTCTGAGCAGCTTTTATGAGCAGTCTCAGCATTTTTCGGGTTTTCAGGGTTTGCCGGTTTTCCCGAAGCACCTGCTTGCCCTTCCCTTGCCCTACTTTATTGTCACTTTTTTCAGGAGAACTGACCTATGCAGCTCACCATCGTGAAGGCACATGGCACTGCCAATGATTTCATCATGGTTGAAGATCTTGAAGGGCAGCAAGAACTTGATGCTGTTCTTGTGGGCAAGCTCTGCGATCGTCGCCGCGGAGTTGGCGCGGATGGGGTTATCCGTGTGGTGCGCGATGAAATCGGAAGCGTTTTTATGGACCATTGGAATGCCGACGGATCTCTTCCGGAGATGTGTGGAAATGGTATCCGTTGCCTTACGAAATACTGCTTTGACCGGGGCATTCTCACAGGCGACTGCGCAGAGATCATCACCCGTTCCGGGAGAAAAAGAGTCTTCCCCCACTATGGGGAAGACGGTCTTGTGCACCAAGTGCAAGTGGACATGGGGCCGCCGATCTTGCTGCCCGCCGATATTCCCGTGCAAGTCGCGCAGGAGAGTGCCCTGGAGTTTCCCCTGTCCCTCGCCGGCGAAGAGTATCTGCTTTCAGCACTCAGTATGGGAAATCCGCACGCCGTGCTCTGGGTGGACGATGTTGTTTCCGCACCCGTGACGAGTGTGGGTCCGCTGATCGAACAGGCTGCCGTTTTCCCTGAGGGAGTGAACGTGGAATTTGTGGCAGTGAAAGACGAGCATAATGTGGAGATGCGAGTGTGGGAGCGGGGAGTAGGGGAGACGCAGGCCTGTGGTACAGGCGCTTGTGCGGTTGCGGTCGCAGCTTCTCGTCTTGGGAAGACATCCAATACTGTGGATGTGCACTTGACCGGGGGTGTGCTACATATCAAAGTGGAAGAGACAGTGTGGATGACCGGTCCTGCTGTGGAGGTGTACACGGCTCGTGTGGATATCGTGTGAGATTTTTTGCTTTTTGCAGGAGTCTCTTCTGTAAAAGGTAATTTTCGTAGGATTTTGTTCCGCAAAATCTGGGAGCGAGGGCGTGCAGACGGACTGTACTGGCCAAGCTCTCCCTGTTCTATTTGTGTTGGTGTCGAGAACCGGATGATCTGTTTCCGGCTTCCATGAAAAAGAGAGAGCGCGTACATTGCAGACTGCACGTCGTATTCAGACATTGCCGCCTTATTTGTTTGCCGAGATTGACCGCAAGATTGCTGAACGCAAAGCAGCCGGTGCGGATGTTATTTCTCTCGGTATTGGCGATCCGGACCGCCCGACACCGGCCCATGTAGTGGAAGCTCTCAAAAAAGCAGTTCAGGATGTTTCCACCCATCAATACCCCTCGTATGTTGGCATGCCGGAATTTCGCCGCTCGGTTGCCGCCTGGTATGAACGCCGTTTTTCTGTGACGCTTGATCCTGACACGCAAGTTCTCCCACTGATCGGGTCAAAGGAGGGCATTGCCAATCTGAGTACGGCATTTGTGGATCCTGGTGATCTTGTCGCTGTGCCGGATCCGGCGTATCCGGTGTATGAGATCGGTGCCCATCTACACAATGGCACTGCCTATGAGATGCCTCTGCTTGCCGCGCACGACTTTCTTCCTGATTTCTTGCAGATCCTGCCAAAACAGCTCACGCGTACCAAGATCCTTTGGCTGAACTATCCGTCCAACCCCACGGCGGCCGTTGCCACTGCAGAATTTTTCGCTGAGGCTGTGGCTTTTGCGAAAAAACATGATCTTCTTGTGGTGAATGACGCTGCATATTCTGAAATTGCCTTTGACGGATACCAGCATCCCTCGATTTTGCAAGCGCCTGGAGCACTCGACACCGCTGTGGAGTTCCATTCCCTCTCCAAGACTTACAACATGACAGGATGGCGCATCGGTTGGATGGCAGGTTGCGCGGAAGCCGTCGAGGCGCTGGGGCGAGTCAAAACCAACATTGACTCCGGGATCTTCAACGCGGTGCAGATGGCAGGAATCGCTGCTCTTGAAGGACCGCAAGATTGTGTAGCTGAAATGGTACAATTGTACCAGTCGCGGCGTGACCGTGTGTGCAGTGTGTTTGAGGAGAACGGTTGGAAATTTACGCGCCCCAAAGCATCTGTGTTTGTCTGGCTTCCGGTTCCTGAAGGGCGAACCTCTTTGTCCACCGCTGATCTTCTTCTCCAAAAGGCCGATGTGGTCGTGACCCCTGGTTCAGGCTATGGCCCTGCCGGCGAGGGATATATCCGTCTTTCTCTGACTGTTCCGGACGATCGTTTGGACATTGCAGTCAGCCGGATGGGTAAGGCGCTCGCGAACACTTGACAAGGAGCTGAGAGATGGGACGGGGTAGACGAGAACAGAGCGTTGTCGAAGAGGCAGCCAACAGGTCAGCCGGTGCCGGACGTCGCGTACAACTTGGTCCCGACCAGATTGTTCGAGAAGACTGGGAGACCGATCGGGCTATTTTGGTTGGTCTCGCAGCAAACACCCAGGATATTCCCCAGCAGGAGGAATCTCTTGCCGAACTATCTGAGCTGAGCATGACCGCGGGGGCTGATCCGGTTGCCTTCCACCTCCAAGTACGTTCTGCTCCGAGCGCGGCGACCTATGTGGGGAAGGGAAAAGTCGAGGAGATCAGAGACGACGCCAATGCGCATGACGCCACTCTTGTGGTTTTTGATGATGACCTCACCCCTGCCCAACAGCGCAACTTGGAGCAAGAGCTCGGCGGTCGTCGCGTACTCGACCGCACTCAGCTCATTCTCGATATCTTTGCCCAGCATGCCACGACCCGTGAAGGCAAGATTCAGGTCGAACTTGCACAGCTGCGTTACCGTCTTCCCCGTCTTGGAGGACGAGGCCTGTACTTGTCGCGCTTAGGTGGGGGTATTGGCACACGCGGCCCGGGAGAAACAATCCTGGAAGTGGACCGTCGGCGTATCGGTCGGCGTATTGCCCAGCTCAAACGAGAACTCGAAGAGATGAGCAAAACGCGTCGTGTGAAGCGGGCGCGGCGCGGCAAGGGAACACTTCCCCAGATCGCCCTTGTCGGATACACGAACGCGGGAAAATCCTCCTTATTGAATAGGTTGTGCGGCGCGGAAGTTCTCGTTGCCGACAAACTGTTTTCCACACTGGACACGACCGTGCGTCGTGTTGCATTAGACAGCGGACGTGTTCTGCTTTTTGGGGACACAGTCGGTTTTGTGCGAAAACTGCCGCACGAACTCGTGCGGGCATTCCACTCGACTCTTGAAGAAGTCGCAGAAGCGGATTTGTTGCTGCATGTGGTCGACGCGTCTTCTTCAGATCCCGGGAGAAATGTGCGTGTGGTACGTGACGTGCTCGTCAACATAGGTGCTACCTGCGTGCCGGAACTTATCGTATGGAACAAAACGGATATCTCTCCGCCAGAGCTTGTGCGTCGCCTGCTCGCAGACGAGCCAGGAAGTGTCGCGGTGTCGGCCCGGACCGGCGAAGGGGGAGAGGCTCTACTCGAGACAGTGCTGCACAGGATTGATGCAGGTCGAGAGTCGCTCGATCTTTTGATTCCCTTCTCGCGTGGCGAGATACTGCACGCACTGCATCTTTCTGGCGATGTCCTCGAAAAGTCACATTCCTCTCAGGGCACACGCGTGCTGGTACGGCTTCCCCGTGCAGATGCCGCGCGTTTTCGAGAGTTTGTCGTGCAGGGATGCGAGAAGGGTCTTGACCTCGAGACAGACCTCGAGACAGACCTCGAGGCGTCGATGCTGTCTTCTCAAAACGGCAGGCAGGATCGCGTGAAAAAAACGGGCAGAGTACCTGGAATACCCAGGTTGTCCTGAGGTTTTTTTGCCAACGAGCGCGCTCTTTTTTCTCAAAGACGACGGATAACCGTGACAACCTTCCCGAGAATTTCTACCCCTTCATTGAAGACCATTGGGTCGAGCCTGTCGTTTTCAGGAAGAAGAATCACGGCCTCTCCCTCTTTGTGAAACCGTTTCACAGTCGCGGCTTCCCCGTCGATAAGGGCAGCCACAATGTCGCCCTCGTCGGCCGTCTGCTGTGCGCGCACCACCACATAATCTTTATCGAGGATTCCGGCGTTCACCATGGAATCCCCTTTCACCTCGAGCATAAAAACCGTGCCGTTTGTGCCGATCCAGTCACTGGGAATCGGATACGCCTCTTCAATATGCTCAGACGCCAGCAAAGGCTGTCCTGCCGCGATTTCTCCAACGAGAGGCACATAGCGGGGAGAGCGTCGCTCTGTTGTGCTCCCCGATTCTCGGTCGAAATGGATCTCCAACGCACGCGGTTTTACCGGATCCCTTTTGATATAACCAAGACGCTGCAAAGTTGCAAGATGGGCGTGCACACTGGAAGAAGACGCAAGGCCAACAGCTTCGCCGATTTCCCGCACTGAAGGAGGAAATCCCCTCGTCTCTGTTTGCGACACGATGAACTCGAGGATTTCTCTCTGTCTCGAGGTCAATTTCGACATTTTTTCGCACTCCATCTTCTGCCTGTCGCCGAGTGCAGCTTGCCTGTTTTCCGTCTCCATCTTGAGGTATGGCCGCGGGTGTCTTTTTCGTGTACTGGTAATAGCCCGGTGCGGGATCCGAGGCACGAGCGGTATGACCGGCGTGTAATCGCTAATTTTTTTCTTTACGAAACGAACGCTAGCAGGGTTTTTGCTCTTTTGGCAAACAGGTGTTCGATATCAAGTTGACGTGAGCCCCCCTCCTGTCTATGGTGCAGGTATCGAACAGGTGTTCGATACCGAGTCAAGCGAAACTTCTTCACGAGAGGTGTAACCACGTCATCTTGTGCGGGATTGCACCAGGATTGTTGATGTTTCCTTTCTCGAACAGAAACGTCAGTCTGGAGGCGGAAATACCTCTCCGGAAGACCAGAACTTGCAGACGGTGACCAGAAGACAATGGACAGGGCCTTTGCTCTTTCTCCTGTCCTTCGAGGTCCCGAAAAAGCGATCACAGTATGCGGGGAACTTCCCTGGTTCGGGAAGAGAACCCTCATACTGCCTCTTGAGCCGGCCGAAGGGAGTGCCGCGTGTGCTCCCTCGGATTCCACAAGAGGTTTCGCGAGAGGTCGGAGAAGTGCTTCCAGTGAGTTTCCGCATGAGAACAGTCAAAGGTGTGCAGGAAAGAGCAAGCGCCGGAACAGGGCCGGCAAAAGACCCGGAGGAATACCCCAGGTCTGTAGCTCACTGGCCGGATGCCGGTGTAGATGCCGGTGCAGGCGTCGGTGTAGATGCCGGTGCAGGCGGGAATATCGGGAAGTGTGGGAGCGAGGGGTTGGGGTCGGATTGTGCAGGGGGTGTGCAGTCCGTCCAAAGGGTCGACTGGGATACCGTGCGTGCTGCGCACGCGTTGCGGGGCGCGTGCGGGTTGCGGGAAGCTACGCGCGGTGTCCCGGATGGCCCAAACCTCTCGTCTCCTTCTGTCGGTATCCCTTCTCGAAATGTGTTCTGTACAGAAAGAGTCTTCGGAAAAAAGCGGAGAAGACAAGCCAAAGCCGCAGAGATCAGAAAACTCCCTAAACCCTCTCCTGCTGCACATGGTGCAGCTTTTCTTGATCTTGAAGCCAACCTTGAAACCGGTACCGAGTCCGGCCCGAGTGTTGAAGTTGATACCGACGTTGATGGCGAAGTTGAGGCCGAGGCCGAGGCGAACGCCAAGGTTGATGCCGAGGCCGGCTTGGGTGTTGAGACTGACGTTGCAGTTGAGGCTGATCTCGATCTCAACATGGGGACATTCAGTGTGGGGGTGTCTGGTGTAGGGACGTCTGCTATAGGAAAGGCGCAGGTCTGTAACAAGCCGTGTGTTGACGTCAGCATTGAGCATGCAGTCTTGCACAGGTTTGAGATCGAGGATGGCAGCCGGGCAAGTCAGCAAAACTGGCGAAAAGGCCGTGCAGGAAACCGTGCGGAATACCGTACGAAAAAGAACATGGCGAAGAGAGGCAGGCAAAAAACAGCAACCATAAGAAAAACCCCTTCTGGCCTTGCTCGAGCAAATATTTCCGGGAACTCGACAGACCGCGACGCAATGGAAAGCCGCACGGTTCAAGAACACAAACGTCGTGCTTTGATGGACCGTTTACAAGTGGCTGTCCTCTTGGCATTGGTGTGGATACTTATCGTGGGAGGAGGAATTCTCGGGCAAATCCTCTCCGATGCAGTTGCGTCCGATCTTCCCTCTCTGCCTTCCGCAGCCTTCTTCGATGCCGATTCTTCGACCAGTCTGTATGGCGAAGCACACAGCTCCGACAAAGAATCCCTCTTGGGATCGGAATCTGAAGGTATGCAAGCCGAGGGTTTTGTTGCCGAGGATTTGGCTGCCAATAATCCGCAAGCAGAAACTCTGGGAACACAAGCTCATGCGAGTTCCCTCCCTACAGCGGAAAACCCTCTCTTCTGCCCTTGTGATGCCCCCGAAGCCACTTGTTCTGCTGCAGTTTTCGATACCCGGCAGATTGTGGACAGACAATGGCGTGCAGAAGAAAAAAATGTAGGAGAAACATCCGCACAATGTGAGAAGAAAAACTAGCCCCAACCCCATTGTTGTTTCCCGCGAAGTATTTTTCCCGCAGGCCGGGCTGCAACTTCCTCACAAAAAGAACACCAGGAAAGACCGAGAAGAGAAGACCGCAAGGACGCTGCTTCCTCTCGTGATCCATCACGATCATTGGCTTTGACAAGCATATTTCACTGTTATCACCGGGATCACTATCGGTGTCGTTCGCTTGCGCGGGTTTCCCGAACCTGTTCTGAGCTGTACCGGGGTTGTTTCTCGACATGTCGATACAGAAGAGGGTACATAGTCTAAAGAGGAGCGGAAAGAGGGGGGATCGAGGAAAGCTGATGCCTGTAGGGCGCGCTATTTGTGGTTTTTCGCGGGTGAAAGCTGTTCGCAAAAGTAGGAAAACGGGTTTCGGTGGTTTTCGTGTGCGGGGGGGAAGATCGGGGGCGAGAGGGGTTTTTTGGGGTGGCTTGGCTCAGCTTTTTTGTTTGGAGTGCCGACAAGAGAGAGAAGGAACGGAACAAGAACGCGGAGAGAGCATGCGAGGCTCATGCGAGTGGTGTGGCCAGGTGGTCCCAGTGAACCCCGATGGCACTTGTTTTCTCGGACATCCTGCATCGGTTGTGGAGTCTGCGACGGACGATATAGCGGAGCCTATCGCGGACTCTGGGGTGGAGGGTTTGGCGCAGGAGGACGGTGACGGGGTTGTTGTTCCTTCAGGGGTGCCGGGGGCAATGGGACAGACGGAAGCAACGGCTTTTGTTCCTTCTTTTCTTGGTGAAAATGACGCGCCGCAAAATCTTTTTTCTGGGGGGGAAGTGTCTCAGGATGCGGCAGCTTCGGTGCTTCCCGCTTTTCTTACGACGGAGAATCAGGTTCAGGGAAATCCGGCATCCCGGGATGTGAACTGGGCGTCTGCAGAGGAGAGCTATGCGGACGTTGCGGATGGTTCTCCTCCGGTTGTTTCTCCCCGAAGTCCGTTGGCAGATTCTCAGATTCTCGCACCTGGGACAGAACTTGATTTCCTTTTCGCACCTCAAGGAAACGAAAGAAGGCAAACAAACGCGCAGCAAGCTCCCAGGACAGACTCGGTTCTTTTTGCTGGAGCAATGCAAAACATGCCTCCTTCTCCTTCGAACAGAGGGGAAGAGGAGATTTCGGCACGGCATCCAAACTGGTTTACCGAGATATTGCCGGTAATGCCGCCCGCCACTGTTACGACTTTTTTAACACACAGGGGGGAAGACGACATTGCCGGCAATATCTATGAAAGCGCATTTGCCGAGGTTGCCGCGACAATGGGAACGGAAAATCCCGGTTTTCATGAGCTGGGGGAGCATCCTGTGGGGAATGCAGGTCAGCAAAAAGGGGCACGTCACAAACGCCGGCTGGGAAGGCGAAAAGACAAAAAAGCATGACGCTGGTGACGCTTCAACCTTTTTTTCATCCTTCTCTTCTTTGCTCTTTCCTCTCTTTTTCGACCCGGCTTCGGGTGAAAACCTACTGCTAGAGGTGTAGGACGAGAGGGTGCAGGATCAAAGGAAGGTAGGCGAAAAGAGCGGATGCATGCTTCAGTTGCGTCCTGTTGAACCGAACCCGTCTTCGCCTCGTTCGCTTGCTTGCAGTTCGTCTACTTCGACCCAGGAGAGAGTGGCAAAGGGAACAAGAACGAGTTGGGCGATACGGTCACCAAGGGCAATTTCTACAGGCGTGTATGGATCATGGTTTTGGAGAAGGACTTGCAGTTCCCCGCGGTAACCGGCATCGATAAGACCTGGAGCGTTCACGAGGCCTACTCCGTGACGGCGCGCGAGCCCGGAACGCGGCAAAACCAGGCCGGCCCAACCCTGGGGAATCGCGATGGCGAGACCGGTGGGGACGGCAGCACGCTCCCCCGGATCTATCTTGCAATTTGTGACTGATCGCAGGTCATATCCTGCATCACCAGGGTGTGCTGCAGTTGGCATGCGCGAATCGGGATGCAATTTTTTAAAGGCAATCTTGTGTTGTGCTGGGTATTGCACTGGATCTGACATCGTGCTCTCCATGTTTTCTTTCTCCGCTCCTTCTCTTTGGCGATTTTTTGGATTGATACGCCTTTTTGAAGGCTTCTCTTGCTCGTTTCGTTCTGCCTGAAGCTGGTTCCCTCAAGCTTCTTCTGGTGGAGCAGGCCCGTCAGCAGCCTGCTGTCTTCTCTCGGCTTTTTCTTGAAGCTCTTTTGTCGAAAAAACATTGCCTGCTGCATAATGCTGCCCGCTTTTTCTCCCCGCACACAAGCAAAAAACCAGAGGCGTCCGCACTGGCCATGCTCAGAATACCGACCTGCCCAAATACTGGCCCGCCTGAACATCGGCCCGCCCGGACCAGGCAAAAATTGGTAAACATTCGGGACAGCGGAGTAGTTCCACAACCGATAGTGATCCCGGTGACAACAGCGGCAACGACAGGCTCGCAAGATTCGGGGAACAAGCGAAAAACCCCGTTTCCGGTGGGAGGCCAGAGGCTACCTTGGCAGGCTCGCTCTGCATTCCTCTGTTCCATCCTCGGCGTTTATGATGCACCGGCGTGAGTGTTCGTCGACCTGTCCATAGCCACGCTTCCTTACGCCTTCGCGAGCAGTATGCGTTTCGGCCTGATGGTGAGGGAGCAAACCAGTTCAAGCATCATATTTCGCCCACAGTCAAGATCTTTCATCCTCTGGTGTACATAAGTACAGACCTTGTCGACCCTCTCAGGCATCTTGTTTTCTTGCCAGAATAAGATGGCGTTGCCGGGGACGTCCGGATATAATTGCCCTCATCTTTCGGCAGTGTTCTGTTGCGTTTCGCACTCTGTTCACTTTTCCTAAGATGACAAGCGGACGTAGCTCAGTTGGTAGAGCATCACCTTGCCAAGGTGAAGGTCGCGGGTTCGAGCCTCGTCGTCCGCTCCATAAAACGACCTGATCAAGTCCTATCTCCCTCGGAACCCTGCCTTTCCCTTTCCTCTTTTCCCTATTCCATGGGGCAAATATGGGGCAGCTCCGAAGAAACCCCTAGAGGCCTTCGCCCATTTTCATTCTCTCCGAGAGACGAGCGAGCAGGTCTTCATCGTGACCCTCGAAGAGATGACCGTATCTGTCATATGTCACACGAATCGAAGAGTGCCCTAGCCGATCCATAAGTTGTTTGGCATTGAAACCGTCAGCGATAAAAAACGCTGCCGCTGTGTGCCGTAAATCATGAAAACGCAGATCCTCAGGGAGCCCCGCTCGCTCCGCTGCCGGCTTGAACCTTCGTCGGAAGAAATTGTGATGCCGCACGAACCCTCCCCCCCGCGCCGGGAAGACATACCCCTTCTCGGACGGGAAGGCATGCAAGTGTTCCTTGAGTGCCGCTATCAGAGGAGCCGGCAACCGAATCGATCGGGACTTTCCTGTTTTTGTCGGCCCTAACAGCATCCCTGTAGGGGAAACCCATTTCGGTACTTCGGAGAGGCCCTCGCGCACATGCACAACACCATGATTCAGGTCAAGTCTGGACTGATGCAAGGCATGGAGTTCTCCTGCTCGCATCCCGGTATAGGCAGCCATCAAAATCAAGCATCGATGACGTTCGTCCCGTTGCTCTTTCCCATGTGAAACCTTCATCCAGCAGATCGCTTCAGCCAGGACCGCTACCTCTTCGGCAGTGAGGAAATGCATTTCCTGCTGATTCCTATCCCGAGGCATCTCGATACCTACACACGGGTTTTTCGAGATTCGCTGATCAATCACCGCCAAGGTCATGATTTGCCGGAACGCTTGATAGATGGCCTTCACAGTCGAAGGGGCGAGACCGTTGTCATGAAGGAGTCGCACCCAATTCCGTACCTGCATCGGTTGGATGCTGTTCAACGGCGAATCACCAAAGACAGGTTTGATGTGGTTCCTGACGTATCCATCGAGTTTTATGAACGTTCTCGGGGCAGTTCCCCGTTTCGTTTCCAACCACTGGTCCGCATAGATGCGGAGACGGAGCTTGCCCCGTGCTGGATCTGTCCATTCACCGCGTTGAATTTTCCCTTGTTCGGACACAATCCATTGCTCGGCATCAATTTTCCTCGTAAATGTCTTTTTGTATTTCTTCCCGCTTTCATCTCGATACGACGCGTCATATCTCCGTTTGCCATCACGACCAATGTAGAGCTCGCCATCCTTGTTTTTTCGTGCGGTAATCCATGCCATGCCGGATTACCTCAACTGTTCGATGCGCTCTACGCGACCTGCATCAAGGAAGGCATCAAGATCGTTCTGGTCGAACCGGAGAAATCTCCCTACTTTGTGGAACGTGATACGCCGTTCTGCGACAAGCCGTCTCATGAATCGTGGACTGACATTGAGATATTCAGCAGCCTC
>Ga0209344_10003396_pt1 | contig 15845 bp, 12 predicted proteins | sample Cruoilmetagenom6_FD_187293 | JGI IMG/M metagenome (GOLD analysis project Ga0209344, IMG submission 187293) | Oil polluted marine microbial communities from Coal Oil Point, Santa Barbara, California, USA - Santa Barbara Oil Seep Sample 6 (SPAdes)... | ecosystem: Environmental > Aquatic > Marine...
ATTTGCAACCTCAAAACAATGAGGGCGATTAGCTCAGCTGGTTCAGAGCACCTCGTTTACACCGAGGGGGTCGGGGGTTCGAACCCCTCATCGCCCACCAGATTTTAAAAACCGAAGTGAAAGCTTCGGTTTTTTTATTCTATTATTCCAAATTTCATTTTACAATTAATAAGTTTAACTTTGGCTGTATTCATATTTAAAATAAAACTCTTTTGAATCCATTCTTCAAAAATATAATTGTAAGTGTCGTAAAAAACCGTCAAAAACACCAAAAACCTTCACAAGTTTCTGAACCATTTGAAAAGAGGGTCAAAAATCTTGAGGTAGAGATAACACACGAAGCAATGGATTTTTTCTATTTAATGCTTGGTGTAATATCTGCTTCTTTTGGCTTAAAAGGTTTTTTGATGCCGAGTAGTTTTATTGATGGCGGCGTTACGGGTATTTCGCTAATGGTAAATGAACTGGGCGGGGTCTCGTTTCCGTTGCTGCTGGTTTGTTTTAACCTTCCCTTTCTGGCGCTTGCTTATTTTTCAGTGGGAAAGAGATTTGCCATTAAAAGTGTATTGGGTATTTTCTTATTGGCCATTGCCGTGGCTTTGCTACCCTATCCGCAAATTACCGATGATAAGATTTTAGTCGCGGCCTTTGGTGGCTTTTTTCTAGGATTGGGGATTGGTCTGGCCATACGTGGGGGTGCAATTATTGATGGCACGGAAGTTTTGGCCATTTTTATTAGCCGTAAAACCAGCCTTACGGTGGGTAATGTAATTATGATTTTTAACGTAATTATTTTTATTACCGCAGTTTATTTCCTTTCCACGGAAATTGCACTGTATGCAATCCTCACTTATTTCGCGGCTTCAAAAACGGTAGATTTTGTAATTGACGGTATAGAGGAATTTATGGGAATAACCATAATTTCTGAAAAGAACGAAGAAATACGCAAGGCGATTATTGAAAAAATGGGTCGTGGCTGTACTATTTTTAAGGCTGAAAATGGATTTTCAAAAGAGGGAGAAATTCGCAAACCCGTTGATGTGGTTTATACCGTTATAACCCGTTTGGAAATGAGCAAGCTTAAAACCGAAGTAGATAAAATTGATGCCCAAGCGTTTATGATAATGACGTCGGTAAAGGATGCAAAGGGCGGAATGATTAAAAAGAAACCCATCAAAAAGTTCGATAAATAAGTTTCCTGTTTCTTTCGGGAAATTAGAAGTTGTATTTTGGCACTTCAACAGAAAAAGGGTCATTAACTCAGTTGGTTCAGAGTGTTACCTTGACAGGGTAGAAGTCACTGGTTCGAATCCAGTATGACCCACAAAAATTGAATCCCGATGATTTTTTTCATCGGGATTTTTAATTTTGGGAATATACGTACCACTACTTATAGGTTTTGTTTCATTTATCCCTAATATTATAAAATAATACTTATTTATATAAAATGGCAGGAGAAGCGCAAGACGGTGGTTGGCCGTTACCCAAGTTTTATTTCACGGTAAATTTCAGTGCACAAGGTATGGAGGCTTCCTTTCAAGAAGTATCAGGTTTAGATGCCAAACCGCAAGAAATGGAAAATAGACATGCAGGTAACATCGTATTTTCGACAGTAAAAAAACCTGGAATTGTAAAAACGGGAAATATAATTTTGAAACATGGAATTTTTGTTAATGATGCAACTTTTCAGAATTGGTTTGAAGCTATTAAAAATAATGTAGTTAAAAGAGAAACCATCACTATTCAGCTTAGGGACGAAACGAATAATCCCGTAATGACGTGGGGTTTAAGTAACGCGTGGCCAACCAAAATTACAATGACTGAAATAAAAGAGAATTTGGATGAGGTTGCAGTTGAAACTTTAGAAATCAGTCATGAGGGAATGACAATTAATGCTGGCACTAATGAGTGAGCTTCATACGTTCGGTTTTACTTTTAAGTTAAGTTTCGGTACTGAATCTGCAAAGGAGGAAATTGTTTTTAATGAGGTTTCTGGCATTTTGATGGAATGGGATAAGAATGAAATTTCAGAAGGCGAAAACAAAATCTTCCCACACCGCCTTTCCACTTCTGTGAAATATTCCAATTTAATTTTAAAACGCGGCATGGCAGCAAAGGAATCAAACATTGTAGCTTGGTGCAAACAAGTTTTTTCCGATCAGGAAGGTTCCATTAAGATGAAAAATATTGTTCTAAAATTGCTGGATGCCGAGGGAAAATTGCTCAAATCATGGTTTTTTAAAAATGCCTATCCAGTAGCTTGGGCTATTTCTGAAATTGTGCCGGCTAATAATTATTTAGCAATTGAAAACATGGAGCTTGCCTATAGTTCTTTTCAATAAGTTTAAATTACATCCACGATTCTTTCCAAAGCCATTCCGCGCGAACCTTTAATCAGGATTGTTGCATTTTTGGGGAAATCGTTTTCAAGAGCTATTTTTAATTTTTCAAAAGTTTCAAATTTCTTTATATGGGAAGCGTTGCTGGTTGTTTTGTAAAAATTGCTTCCCACCAAAAATACCTCTCCAAAAATATTTCTGTCCAAAAAGGCGACAATGCTTTGATGCTCGGCCTCGGCTTCTTTTCCCAACTCAAACATATCGCCCAAAAACATAATTTTGTTGTTTCCCTTGGCTTGTTTGAAATTTTCTAAAGCGGCAAGCATACTTGTGGGGTTGGCATTGTAAGCATCCATTAAAATAGTGTTCGTTGCTTTGGTGATTAATTGCGAACGGTTTATGGATGGAATATATCCTTCTATTCCTGTTTTTATTTTTTCCGGTGAAACGTTAAAATAGGCTCCAATTGCAATTGCGGCAGAAAGGTTTGCAAAATTATATGCACCCACCAACTTGCTCTGGATTTGAACCCCATTGAAGGCTACCAAAAGATGGTGCGAGCTGTCCAATAATTGTATGTTAAAATCGGATTGGTTTGTCCCGAAAGTTATTTTTTCAATTTCTTTTGAATTAGCCAATTGTTTTGGATCATTTGCATTTACAAATATTTTTTTGTGGTGCTTTTTCAGATATTGGTATAGCTCTGTTTTTCCTTGAATCACACCTTCAAGACTGCCAAAACCTTCTAAATGTGCTTTCCCAAAATTGGTAATATAACCGTAATCGGGCTGTGCAATTTCGCTCAACATCCTGATTTCGCCCAAATGGTTTGCGCCCATTTCAACAATCCCTAATTCTGTTTCCTTGTTCATTTTAAGAAGTGTTAGGGGAACGCCTATGTGGTTGTTTAGGTTTCCTACTGTCGCAACGGTCTTATACTTTTGGGAGAGTACGGCATTTATAAGTTCTTTGGAAGTGGTTTTTCCGTTACTTCCTGTGAGTGAAATAATAGGAAGCCCTAAATATTTTCTGTGAATGTTAGCCAACTGTTGAAGTGCCAGCAATACATTTTCTACCAAGATAGTTTCGCCTGTATTCTTGTGAAAATCCTCCTCATCCACAATTACTTTAAATGCACCTCTGTCCAAGGCTTCCTGAGCAAAAAGGTTTCCATTGAAATTTTCGCCTTTCAAAGCGAAAAATAAATTGTGATTTCCTATTTTACGGGTATCAGTGCTAATTCCGCTGCTCTGCAAAAAATAGTGGTGAAGGGATGGTATATTCATAAAATAAATATACTAAAAAACCCTCCCCAGCCATATGCCGAGAAGGGTTGTTTTTATAATTTTTTGAAATTAATTTCTAGGTCGTTTTCCTTTTTTGGATTTAGAGCCCACGCGACTCATAGCGCATCTGAAGCCTATATAGTCTGTTGCCATATCTTGTGGAAAATAACGTCTTTGGGCTGGATCCAACCAATAATCACGATCTCTCCAGGAACCTCCCTTGTATACACGAACTTCATTATCAACCAATGTGGTTCTACTTGAGGATTTGTCATACTGTCGGTCCAATTCCCCTAAGCTGTCTGCATACACTTTTTGGATAGGCGAGTTGTACATACGGTTTGTGCCATCGCCACTTTCAGTTTCATCATCGGCAAACGACTGGTAGTAACGGGATGAGCGCTTATCGCCATCTCTATAGTCGCGGTTGTCGCTTTCTGAGAAGTTTGTTCTTAAATACGTTTCATTTTCATCAACCGGTACTTGAACTATTTCTCCCGGTAAGTTACGTGCAACAATTTTTCCGTTACTTAAAGTGTCATAGACTATAGAATCCATTGTAACTACTTTTACTTTTCCGTCTTCACCAATTGCATTTTTGGTATAAACGTTTCCACGGTAATAGTTAAAGTCGTTAAACTCGTCATCAACGATAGGGCGGTATACATCGGCAACCCATTCTGCCACGTTTCCTGCCATATCATACAGTCCAAAATCGTTTGGCTCGTATGATTTTACTTGTGCGGTAATATCGGCGCCGTCATCACTCCATCCAGCAATTCCACCATAATCACCATCGCCTTGTTTAAAGTTTGCTAATTGGTCTCCACGCGATCTTCTATCCCCGGACCGGGTGTATTGTCCTTCCCAAGGGTATTTTTTCTTTCCTCGGTAAACATTATAATTACGAAGACCTACTAGGCCAAGAGCTGCGTATTCCCACTCAGCCTCGGTAGGTAGGCGGTATGAGGGCATTAGCAATCCATCTTTGCGCTGAATGTAAAGGTTGGTGCTATCCTTGCTTCTTTTCGCGATAGATTCAGATTTTTTTCCACCTCGGGTAATGGAATCATTACCTCCATAGGCTAAGGTAGGAGCATTTAAATAAGTTTCTGTATTGAAGGTCTCTCCTGGCTCAACATCATAACGTGCATTACGGGATGTTACGCCCGCAGTTTCCAAAACCATTTCGTTAACGCGGTCTGTTCTCCAGTTACTGAACTCTACTGCTTGCACCCAACTAACACCAACTACGGGATATTCTGCATAAGCAGGATGGCGTAGATAGTTATTTGTCATTACTTCATTAAAACCTAAACGGTTTCTCCAAACAAGGGTATCAGGTACCGCACCTTCATAAATTTTTCTGTAATTTTCGTCAGATGGCGGAAAAACTTTCTTTAACCAATCCAAGTATTCAAGATACATAAGGTTGGTTACTTCGGTTTCATCCATATAGAAGGATTGTACGTGTTGTTGGTTTGGTGAGTTGTTCCAATCGTGCATTGGATCGTCCTGTACTCTTCCCATAGTAAAAGTACCGCCTTCAACAAATACCAGCCCTGGGCCGGTTTCCTGTTCTTTGGTTTGGGGATCGTACTGAAAACCACCTTCTTTGGCATTCATCTTCCATCCGGTGGCTCGGGAACTGTTTTTGTAGTCCCTAGTTTTGTTGCAACCTACAAGTAGAGAGGCCGCTATAACAGTAACAAATAGCTTTAATGCTAGGTTTTTTCTTAACATCATAGATTCAATTATGATAAAATTGGGTTCGCAATATAGTAATTAACGACAAAATCACAATAATATTTTATTATTATTGCGGTGTCTGTTTTAGAAAGGTTTTACGACCAATCAGGTATGCAAACGTATTAGTTTTAAAATTATTATCCTAATGCGGTTTAGCAGAAAAAGTTTAAAAATGTAGTCTTATACTAAGTGTATATTTGAAGCGTTAATTGTACTAATGAGAAAAGCGATACTTCTTTTTATTTTATTTACCCTGCCTTTTTTAGGTAAGGCTCAATCAAAAAACATAACTATTTATTGGGGGGATGCCAATCCATCGGCTGCAGCTTTTGGCAAAAGTGAGCCTTCCGTGCCCAATACAGAAATGGCGCGGGAAGCGCTGAAACTGCAACTGGACCAGGAAAACGTATCCTACAGTACCCAATGGGAGGATACGGGTTTTGCCGATAAAAATTCGCTTTCTGTTACAAATGTGCGATATGGTTCGGTTTCTTCGGAAGAACTGAATAAAATCACTACTGAAGACCTTCCCAATAAACTTGAATACAGTATAGCAAGCACACGTTCTAGGGAAAAACTTTTCACCTTTCTAAAAATTTCACCCATAATTAAAGCAAATGGGAGCTATCAAAAAGTGCTTTCGTTCGATTTTAATTATAGTTACGCCCCTCAACAACGTAACGATCCGCCTGCCATTACAAATTCTGTGCTTGCAAGCGGAAAATGGTTTAAGGTTAAGGTTGAAAAAACGGGAATTCATAAAATGGACAAATCATTTTTGAACAATTTAGGAATGAATACCGATGGAATCGACCCTCGAAATATTAAAGTGTACAGTCACGGCGGAAAACCATTGCCGTTATTAAATGCCCAAAACCGTTATTTTGATCTTCCCGAAAATGCCATACAGGTAATTGGCGAAGAAGACGGTAGTTTTGACAGCGGAGATTATGTGTTGTTTTACGGTACAAATACCGAGGGTTATGTTGAGGAAAACGATTCCAATATAAATCCTTATAGTGATGATTCATATTATTATATCACTGCAGACGGCGGTCAGGGCCAAAGGGTCCGGCCTATGGTGGAGCCTACGGGTGCGCCAGAGTTCACTATAAATGAATTTGACGATTACCAGTTTCATGAAAAGGATGAGGAAAGCCCTACAAAATTAGGAAGAAAATGGTTTGGCAATCGTTTTGATATTGAGAGCGAGCAGAGTTATAGTTTTGATTTTTCAAATATAGTATCAAGCAAGCCCATGACCTTCGTAGTAAAAGCTGCCGCGGTTTCCGAAAGTGTTACCTCCATGGCAGTTTCTGTAAATAGCACAAGCTTAAATCCCCTAAATTTTACAGCAGTTGCAAGCGGAAGGTTGATTAGTATGGCTGAATTGACAGAAGAAATTCCCGCTAGCAGTGAAACCGTTACGGTAGATTTAATGTACAACAATGCTGGTAATCCCTCCAGTGTTGGTTATTTGGATTATATAGGAATATGGGCGGTGCGCCAATTGACGGGTGCGGGCGGACAGTTGGCATTTCGTTATAATGATGCAGCTTCCTTAAGCGGAATTGGTGAATATCAAATAAGCAATGCCTCCCAATTTTCCCAAGTTTGGGATGTTACCAATTTTCAGAATATCACTTCAAAACAAAACGAAGGAAATGCTTCTTCCTTTGGTTTTAAACAAACCCTTGGCGAGGTCCGCAACTATGTGGCCGTAAACCCCAGTGATTATTATACGCCTGTTAAATTATCTCAATCAACTGTACAAAATCAAAATTTAAAGGGAACTATTTTTAAGGATGAATCTGGTAATTTTAAAGATGTAGATTATATTATTATTACCGCGCCTTTTCTTATACAGCCTGCACTCCGCTTGGCAACATACCATAAAAATTTACAGGGACTTAATGTGAAAGTGGTAACAACCGATAGAATTTATGAAGAATTCAGCTCTGGGAAACAGGACATCGGCGCCATCCGCAATTTTGTGAGATACGTTTATTACAATGCTTCTTCGCCAGAAAAGCGAGTAAAGTATGTGGGGATTTTTGGCGATACTTCCATTGATTATAAAAACAGGCTTCCCGATAACAACAATGTAGTACCAACCTTTCATACCCTTCTGGGAAATAGCAGCAGCAACTCCTTTATGTCTGATGATTTTTTTGGAAATATGGACGAAAATGAAGGAACAATTGGTTCTTCACCAGATATAGACATGCTGGACATAGCAATGGGTAGGATGGTTGCAGACGATGTTTCATTGGCAAACGCATTGGTAGATAAAATTGTAAAATATACCTCAAAGTCGTCTTATGGCAACTGGAGAAACAATTTTGTATTAATTTCTGATGATGTTGATAAAGATGGTGAGGAAGATTTGGAGGTAGAACTTGATGCACTTGGAGATCAAATTGCTGCAGAAAAACCATTTATAAACGTAAAGAAAATACATGCCGACTCCTATAAACAGGAAGCCTCTGCAGGGGGTAACCGTTATCCAGAGGTAAACGAGGCCATAATAAAAGCAGTAGAGGTAGGAGCAATAATAATGGATTATTTTGGCCATGGCGGTGAAGACGGCCTGGCACACGAGGTAATCTACACAAAAGAAGCCGCAAGCGAATTAAAGAATATTGATAATATGCCGTGTATTATTACGGTTACTTGCGAGCTTACAAAATTTGATAATCCATTACGTATCACGGCGGGCGAACTTACCTATCAAAATAGGGAGGGTGGCGCCATTTCGTTGGTAACTACCACTCGGGCAATTTTTATAAATACGGGAATTCGTTTTAATAAGGCTTTGGCCGATGAGCTTTTCGGTTTTGGTACGGATAATCCCAATACGCCTGCTGAAGGTTTACGATTGGCCAAGCAAACCCTTGGTGCGGGAACTCCTCTACGAAGAGTGGTTTTTTACGTTGGTGATCCTGCAATGCCGCTAGCTTTCCCTAAGAAAAGTATACGCCTTACAAAATTGAATGGTGTACCAATTAACCAAGCTACAGACACTTTAAAAGCATTGAGCAAAATAAAGATTGAAGGCGAAGTGGTTAATGCATCGGGTGCGATTATGACAGATTATAACGGTATACTTGAAGCAAAAATTTTTGACAAAAATGTGATGCGACAAACCTTGGATAACGATAATCATGGGTTTATAATGGACTTTGTTACCCTGGGTGAAGGCCTTTTCAACGGGCAAGCATCTGTAAAAAATGGACAGTTCGATTTTGAATTTGTTGTACCGCGCGATATACAAATTCCAGTGGGCAAGGGAAGAGTAAGTCTATATGCAAAAAAAGATAACGCCCTCGAAGACCAAACTGGTGTAAACCTAGATTTAAATGTTGGCGGTCTAAATGAAAATGCACCGGAAGATAATGAGGGCCCATTAATCAGACTTTTTATGAATGATGAAAGTTTCGTTTCCGGAGGCATAACGGACGATTCTCCTATATTATTGGTAAACCTGGAAGATCCCAACGGTATCAATACCGCAAGTGGCATCGGTCATGATATAGTTGCAATATTGGATGGAGATGAATCCAATCCATTTGTATTAAATGAATTTTACCAGGCTGAAGTAGATGATTACACCAAAGGAAAGACAAACTTTAAGTTTCGCGATCTTGAAGATGGTTTGCATACCCTCACACTAAAGGCGTGGGATGTTTACAACAATTCTTCCACTGCTGAAATACAATTTATAGTTGCAGGAAATGACAAATTGGAAATCACACGCGTATTAAACTACCCAAATCCCTTTGTTAATTATACAGAGTTTTGGTTCAACCACAACCGAGCATTCGAGCCTTTGGAGGTTCAGGTACAAGTTTTTACGGTAACGGGCAAGGTGGTGTGGACCAAAAACCAAATCGTCAGTACCGAAGGATTTTTGTCGCGTGATATTGTATGGGACGGCCGCGATGATTTTGGCGACCGCATCGGAAAAGGTGTCTATGTGTATAAGATTTCTGTTAGATCTACGTTAACAAATCAGCGGACTGAAAAATTCGAGAAACTAGTAATCCTTTAAAAATTAAAATTATATTTGTCCAAAATTATTTAATATGAAGAAATTATTTATTCCAATTTTAATAGGTCTTGTAGCTTTTAAGTCGATTGCGCAAGAAGATAATACAGGTATCGAGAATCGAGTAATTACTACGGGTGTTCCTTTTATATTAATAGCTGCAGACCCACGCGCTGCGGGTATGGGTGATATAGGTGTTAGTACCTCTGCCGATGCTTTCTCACAACAATGGAACCCAGCAAAATACGCTTTCTCATTATCAAAACAAGGAGTTGGGGTAACCTACACACCCTATTTAAGCAAATTGGTAAACGATATATTTTTAGGTAACATAACTTATTACAATCGCTTAACTGAGGGTAGTGCTGTTGGGGCAAGTTTCCGTTATTTCAGTAATGGCGAAATAGAACTGCGCCAAACTGCTGACGATCCAGGATTATTAGTTAAACCAAATGAACTTCTTTTTGATGTTTCCTATTCGCTTCGTCTAAGCGAGCGTTTTTCTATGGCTGTTGCTGGTAGATATATTCGTTCTGATTTAAAATTGCAAACTGCTATTGAAGATGCTTCTGCAGCAAGTTCGGTAGCTGTGGATGTTGCAGGTTATTACCAAAGTGAGGAAATACCTTATAATGATTTTGATGGTCGTTGGAGATTGGGTTTCAATATTTCTAACATTGGTCCTAAACTTAAGTATGACGAAGTAGGCTCGGAAAGTAACTTGCCAACCAACCTTGCATTGGGTGGTGGCTTTGACTTTATTCTTGACGAATACAACAAGGTAGGTGTTTCTGCACAGGTTAATAAATTATTGGTTCCAACGCCAAGCGATTCAAATGATGACGGAATTATAAACAGCGAAGACGATTATTATAACGAAAGTTTCTTCGGCGGTATGTTTTCTTCATTTGGAGATGCACCAGATGGTTTTAGCGAAGAGTTAAAAGAATTTACCTGGGCTTTGGGTGCAGAATATTGGTATCAAGACGTTTTTGCTTTTAGAGGAGGTTACTTCAACGAAAGTGATGATAAAGGTTCAAGAAAGTTTGCGTCATTAGGTGCAGGTTTCCGTTATACAGCAATCAATATCGATATTTCATATTTATTCTCTACCTCCAAATTGGCAAACAGTCCATTGGACGGAACACTTCGTTTCGGTTTAACTTTCAACTTCGGCGATACTTACGACGAATATTAAAATTTGAAAAAACAAAAAATTGAAATCAATTTAGAAGTTTTTGAAAGCATTTCAGAACTTCCAAAAGACATTCAAGAATTAATGAATAAGGCGCAGCAAGCACGTGAAAATGCTTATGCGCCTTATTCACGTTTTAGGGTCGGGGCAGCGCTTCGGCTTTCTTCGGGAAAAATAGTTGCAGGAAATAATCAAGAAAATGCCGCTTTTCCCTCCGGTCTTTGTGCCGAAAGAGTGGCTGTATTTAATGCCGGCGCCAACTTTCCCAATGAAACAATTACCGCACTGGCCATTACCGTGCGCGCCGAAAGCCATGAAGTTGCAGAGGCCATTGCACCTTGCGGCGCTTGCCGCCAATCTTTGGCTGAATATGAACAAAAACAAAAAAGCCCAATCGCAATTTACTTTATGGGTGAAACGGGAGATATTATTAAAGTCGCTTCCGTAATGGATTTACTGCCGCTGGGCTTTGATGCAAGGTATCTTTGAGAATAACCTTCAATTCAAAATTCAAAATTCAAATCCCATTTATCATTTGTGATTTATTTTTTTGCCTTTTTTGGAATTTGAGGCTTTGAATTTGGAATTTATTAGAATTTGGAAATTGTGATTTGTAATTTCTCCTTAATAAGTGCTATTTTTGTTATCCGTTTAAAAATTTCCCCATAGGAAATATTATAGTCGATAGATGAAGAAAATAACAAAAAGGACGTATCTGGATTGGTACGAAAATATGCTCTTTTGGCGCAAGTTTGAAGATAAACTGGCGCAAGTATATATCAACCAAAAAGTGAGGGGGTTTCTACACCTTTACAATGGTCAGGAAGCTGTACTGGCGGGCGCGTTGCACGCTATGGATCTTACCAAGGACCGAATGATAACCGCATACCGAAACCACGTACAGCCCATCGGGATGGGCGTTGACCCTAAAAAGGTAATGGCCGAACTTTATGGAAAAGGCACCGGAACCTCACAGGGCTTGGGCGGTTCTATGCACATATTTTCCAAAGAGCACCGTTTTTATGGTGGCCACGGTATTGTGGGCGGACAAATCCCACTTGGGGCCGGTTTGGCCTTTGCCGATAAATATTTTGAAAGAGATGCGGTAACCTTAACCTATATGGGCGATGGCGCAACCCGACAAGGTTCACTACACGAAACTTTTAACCTTGCCATGCTTTGGAAACTTCCAGTAGTATTTTGTGTTGAAAACAACGGGTATGCTATGGGAACTTCCGTGGCGCGAACTGCAAACCATACCGATATTTGGAAGTTGGGATTGGGATATGAAATGCCTTGCAAACCTGTGGACGCAATGAAACCGGAAGTAGTGGCAAAGGAAATGGACGAAGCTATAAAACGTGCCCGTCGTGGTGATGGTCCTACATTTTTGGAGTTGCGCACCTATCGCTATAGAGGGCATTCCATGAGTGATGCCCAGCACTACCGAACCAAAGAGGAAGTGGCCCAAAAACAGGAAGAAGACCCGATTACTTACGTACTTCACCAGATTTACGAAAACAAATGGGCAACTGAAGCAGAGATTAAAAAGATTGACAAAAGGGTGAAGGATTTGGTGGAAGAATGCGAAAAGTTTGCGGAAGAATCACCGTACCCAGAAAAAAACGTAATGTTTGATACTGTTTACGAACAGGAAGATTACCCTTTTTTATCAGATAAATTATAAGAAATGGCCGAAGTAATAAACATGCCGCGCTTAAGCGACACCATGGAAGAAGGAACGGTTGCAACCTGGCTTAAAAAAGTGGGCGATACCGTAAAGGAAGGCGATATTCTTGCCGAAATAGAAACCGATAAAGCCACGATGGAGTTTGAATCTTTTTATGAAGGAACCTTGCTTCATATTGGAATTAAAGAAGGGGAAACCGCCAAAGTGGATTCATTGTTGGCGATTATAGGAAAGAAAGACGAGGATATTTCGGGCTTAATTGATGGAAAGACTTCGGATAAAAAATCTGAAAAGGAAACTTCCGATAAAAATGAAGAAACCAAAACAGTAGAAGACAAAAACGATGATGCTGAAGAAGATTCCAAAGAAAAACCTGAATCATCATCCGCTTCTAAATTGCCAGAAGGCGTTGAGGTAATCACCATGCCGCGTTTGAGCGATACCATGACTGAAGGGACCGTTGCAACTTGGCTCAAAAAAGAAGGCGACAAAGTAGAAGAAGGCGATATTCTTGCCGAAATAGAAACCGATAAAGCCACGATGGAATTTGAATCGTTCTATTCCGGAACGCTTTTGAAAATTGGTATCGGCGAAGGTGAATCTGCTTCAGTTGATGCCTTGCTTGCCATTATTGGCCCGAAGGGAACGGATGTTTCCGGCGTCGCTGAAAATTTCAATAAAGGTGGAATATCTTCATCGAAAGAGGAAAAGTCATCTGAGGAAAGCAAAAAGGAAGAAAAGCAAAGTTCTGATACCTATTCAAAAAAAGAAGAAACCAAAAAGGAAACCTCTTCCGAAAAGAAATCAGAGTCTTCACAAAACACAAGCGAAGGCCGCATTTTTGCATCCCCTTTAGCCAAAAAACTAGCGGAGGAGAAAGGTATCAACTTGCGTCAAGTGCGTGGAAGTGGCGAGAATGGCCGCATCGTAAAAAGCGACATTGAAAACTATCAACCGGCAGCTGGTGGCGGACAAGCGTACGTTCCTGTTGGAACTGAAAGTTTTGAGGAAGTGAAAAACTCCCAAATGCGCAAAACAATCGCAAAGCGTTTGGCGGAATCTAAATTTACCGCTCCGGAATATTATTTAACTGTGGAGTTAGATATGGATCACGCCATCGCAGCCCGCGAGGCAATAAACGCTGATCCGGACGTGAAGATTTCTTTCAATGATATGGTCATAAAGGCTTGTGCCATGGCGCTTCGTAAACATCCGCAGGTAAATAGCCAATGGACACCGGAAGCTACTAAAATTGCAAAACATATCCATATTGGTGTTGCGGTAGCGGTGGATGAAGGATTGTTGGTTCCTGTTTTGAAATTTGCAGACCAAATGACTTTTTCCCAAATAGGAGGACAGGTAAAAGAACTTGCCGAAAAAGCGCGAAATAAAAAAATTACGCCACAGGAAATGGAGGGAAGTACGTTTACGGTTTCGAATTTGGGAATGTTTGGAATCAAAGAATTCACTTCAATAATAAACCAGCCAAATTCCGCAATATTATCGGTTGGAGCCATTGTGCAAAAACCGGTGGTAAAAAACGGACAGATTGCCGTTGGTAATACGATGACTGTAACTTTGGCGTGCGATCACCGCACTGTAGATGGGGCAACGGGCGCTAAATTTCTACAAACGTTACGACAATATATAGAGAATCCCGTAACGATGTTTGTGTAATAAAATCTAAATTTTAAACAAAATCCCGATAGCTTTCCTTTTGGTAAAACTATCGGGATTTGTGTATCTTTAAAAGATGAAAAACATAATTATTACAGGTACTTCCCGAGGTATTGGTTTTGAAATGGTCAAACTTTTTTCGGAAGCTGGGCATCGTGTTTTGGCACTTTCGCGGAATTCAAAACCAGTTTCAGAATTAGGTTTGAAAAATGTAACCGCTTTGGAATTTGACATTGCCAAGGAAATGGAAATGGCAAAACTTTCAGCGTACCTTCAAAATACAATGAAAACTGCGGATGTTTTGATAAACAACGCAGGTTTTTTAGTGAACAAACCCTTTTCCGAAATCACTTCGGAAGAATTTAAAGAATGTTACGCCGTGAATGTTTTTGGTGCTACCTCATTGATGCAGACCGTACTTCCATTTATGAAAAAAGAGGGCCACATAGTAAACATAAGCAGTATGGGCGGCGTTCAGGGCAGCGTGAAGTTTCCGGGTTTGAGCGCTTACAGTAGTAGCAAAGGGGCGTTGATTACCTTAACCGAATTGCTTGCTGAGGAATACAAGGAAACCGGTCCGTCGTTTAATGTTTTGGCATTGGGTTCCGTGCAAACGGAAATGCTTGAAGAAGCCTTTCCTGGTTTTGAAGCGCCGCTTTCCGCAAATGAAATGGCGAAATATATTATGGAATTTTCCCTTACCGGGAATAAATTTTATAACGGAAAAATTCTACAGGTTTCAAGTACAACCCCTTGATTTTATGACGGAAATACTTGAAAAATACATTCCCCAGGCTTCCGTAGTTTCCGCTTTTGAATTGATAAAAACCCATAACGTCCATCTGAAAATTGTTAATGAAAGGGTTACAAGACACGGTGACTATCGGAAAATGGCAAACGGCCAGCATCAAATAACGGTGAATGCTTCGTTAAATAAATATCGATTTTTAATCACATTAGTCCACGAAATAGCACATTTGGAAGCTTTCACAAAATACGGTCGCTCCATAAAACCGCATGGCCTTGAGTGGAAACAAACATTTCAATTGTTGATGTTGCCTTTTCTGCGACCTGAGGTTTTTCCCAATCAATTACTGCCGCTTTTGGCGCGTCACTTTAAAAACCCAAAAGCTTCGAGCGATACCGATGCTGCGTTGGCCTTGGCATTAAAACAGTTTGACCCGGAGAATGATAAAAACTATATCTTTGAAATTCCCTTGGGCGGGCATTTCCGATTGTACAATGGAAAAATTTTTAAACGCGGCAAACAACGTGTAAAACGCTTTGAATGTTTGGAGGTTGCCACTGGAAGAACGTATCTTTTCAATCCAAATGCTGAGGTGGAATTTTTAAAATAGTTTAAATGGATAAAAACTGTTACGCAGTAATTATGGCAGGCGGAATCGGTTCCCGGTTTTGGCCTGTGAGTACCCAAGAATTTCCCAAGCAATTCCACGATATGTTGGGCACGGGAGAGACTTTGCTTCAAAAAACTTTTTCAAGACTGAACAAGATTATTCCTTCGGAAAATATTTACGTTCTTACCAATGAAATGTATTTGGAAATTACATTGAAGCAATTACCGAAAATTTCAAAAGAGCAAGTAGTATTAGAGCCGGCAATGCGCAACACGGCACCTTGCATTCTACTTTCAGCTTTAAAAATAAAAAAGAAAAACCCAAATGCATTGATGCTCGTGGCACCAAGCGACCACTGGATTGAAGATGAAAATGCTTTTGCGCATGATGTGCAGGCTTGTTTTGATGCGGCCCAAAAAGATGATATTTTGCTCACTTTGGGCATAGAACCCACTTTTCCGAATACTGGCTACGGCTATATTGAAAGCGATAAAAACGAGGAT
>Ga0209344_10003397_pt1 | contig 15844 bp, 9 predicted proteins | sample Cruoilmetagenom6_FD_187293 | JGI IMG/M metagenome (GOLD analysis project Ga0209344, IMG submission 187293) | Oil polluted marine microbial communities from Coal Oil Point, Santa Barbara, California, USA - Santa Barbara Oil Seep Sample 6 (SPAdes)... | ecosystem: Environmental > Aquatic > Marine >...
TTACGCAGCGGATTGCAAATCCGTGTACACCGGTTCGATTCCGGTACTCGCCTCCAAAATATTCTAAATCAATGGGTTAGCGGCTAGATAGTCGAGTGTGACACAAAGTGGGACACACACCCTATGATGCTGTCATCTTATCTAAACCCCTCAAGACACGGGATTTACTACTTTCGCTGGCCTATCCCTCCATCCTCAGAGGGAAAGCGGACCACGGTTCGCATCTCTTTGCGCACACGTTGCCCAGATCGGGCTGGTGATTTGGCCCGCCATCTTGCATCTTGTGGGCGAATACTGCGTGAGAACAATGCATTGGCGAGACTGAGACAAAGCGAGATACGCGAGAAGGTGCAAACCTACTTCAAGGCGCAACTGGACCAGTACATTGACTGGCTGGACCGGCGCGGCCTGTCGAAGAACGCCTTGGCTGATGCTCGCGAAGAAATGCTGGACCATGACAGCATGGTCGATCTTGAAAGCGTCCATCCCCAATACCTGCCAATCGCCCGCTTTAAGACGAAGATGGAAGTCTCGGACGCCGATTGGGACGCCAGCCTGCCCCGCATCGCCATTGAACTTCGCAGGGGCCGCCGGGACATGCTGAGACGCGTTCTGGAAGCCGCTGAGCGCCTTGAGCATTATTCCTACGACGACACACCGGCCATCGCTCCTGCTGCTCCTGCGCCCGCTCTGCCCGCGTCATCGCCCTTAGGCGCGGCGGTGGATGATTTCATCGCAGAGCATTCCCGCCAATGGCAGCCCAAAACGATCACACAGAACCAAGCCTATCTGAATATCCTTGTCGATTACTTCGGGCGTGACCGGCTGCTTGCCACGATCACCAAGCAGGATGCGAGCGAGGTCAAGAAGGTGTTGCAGGCACTACCAGCCAGCCGAAACACCAAGCCCAAGTTGAAAGCTATGCGGTTAATGCAGGTCATCAAGGAACCCGGTCACAAGAAGATCGCGGCTAAGACGATCAACAGCCATATCCAGACGTTCAAGATGTTCTTCGACTGGGCGGAACGACACGGACATTCGCCGCACACACTCTTTGAAGGGATGAAGGTAAAGAAGGACAAGGCCAGCGAGAGTGAGCGCAAGCCCTTCACACCGGACCAAGCCCGCCTGATCTACACCGAGTTGATGGAAAACCCATCTGGGCTAGTCCGCAAAGACAGCCACAAGTGGGGGATGCTCTTGGGCATGTTCACCGGGGCGCGTCTGAATGAGATTTGCCAACTCGACATAGCCGATGTGCAGCAAGACGGCGACACATGGTTCCTGAACATCACTGACGAAGGCGACGACAACAAGCGCATCAAGTCGAAGGCTGGCAGGCGCAAGGTGCCGTTGCATTCAGAGTTGATCGGTCTTGGCTTTCTCGACTTCGTGGACAGCCGCCGCAACGGCACACGCCTGTTTCCTGACTACAGCTACCGCGCCAATGGCGGCTATGGCCGCAACTTGGGGCGCTGGTGCAATGAAAGTTTCTTGCCCAAGCTGGGCATCAAGCAGCCGGGTCTGGTGTTCCACAGCTTGCGACACACGGTCGTGACGCGACTAAGCCAAGCAGACGTTCCCGAGCCTGTCGTGCAATGCATCGTTGGCCACGCACGATCCGGGGTCACGCAAGAGGTTTACAATCGCGAAGGCTACACACTGGCTCAATTGAAAGGGGCCATTGACCGCTTCGCCATAAGCAAAGCCGCCTAACCGATACTTGGGTCGGGGCCATTCCGCATGGCCCCTTCCATCATGTAGGCAAAGCGGCCAGCTTCGGCGCGTATCGCTTCGAGTGTTTCGGAAGTCATTGCTTCATCGGTGACTTCTGCAATCCATTCCGGGTCAACTTCGTCTCTGCGCTCAAGGACGGTCAGTTGCGCAACGATGAATGCCGCGCCGTTGATGTGCATATCCATATCGGACAGTTTCAGACCGATTGCCTGCACTGTGCCATCGAATGCACCGAGCGCAGCGGCGGCAATCTCTTTGTCCTCAAGGTTGCGCTTGATCGCTGTCAAATAGCCGACATGATGAATGCCCGCCGCAAGGCGCACGTCGTCTAAGTTATCGGACTGGTGCGCTAAAATCGCTACATTGGGTTCAGTTTCGGCAGGCTCACTAATCGGCGCGTCATCTGCATGTCTCAGTGGAACAATAAAGTTGTCTTCCGCTTTCGGGTTCATTGCGCCCGCACAAAAGGCGCTTACTACGAAAGCCACGCCCAAGGGCATGACAAAAGCCAAAAGCAAGAAACCGGCAACAAGAAACAGCCACCAATACGCCCTGAAAAACCGCATGGTGCCGGTGGCGACCAAGAGTTGCATTTGCAGGTTCCACCAATAGCGCCCCAATACGCCAAGGCTGGCACTCGCAGCGGCCACTCCTTCGGTCGCAGCACCGTAAGCGATGTGATGGTCAGGTGACTTGTTGTCGAGCCTCATAGGGCACTCCGATAGTGAAACTGACACGCGCGCCCGGCACTGAGCAGCAAGGGTTGGCAATATCCAGATTTTAGATACCTAGTTTTGAGATATAGTCAACGCGCCCAGTGCAACAGCATGGGGCGTTCATGCCTAAAACTCTTGGAGATCATAGGCATGATGCTCTGGTTCGCTATCTCATCGAGAAGCGGGGCGAGGCAGGCTTGAAGCAGGTGGAACTCGCGGAGCGGATGAAGGTCTATCAGTCCTTCATCGCGCGTCTGGAAAGCGGTCAACGCCGCGTGGATGTGGTGGAACTGGTCAAGCTGGGCGAGGTGCTGGGCTTTGACCCGGCGGAGATTGTGGGCACGCTGGCCAAGATGAAAGGGTGACCCCCCCCTGCCACCATGATCGTTACCAGTAATGAGGGAGCGGCGCAGACGGCGCGACCGATAGGTTTTTTATATTCATATTGTTAATCTATATTATTCAATAGGTTATCTTAACTCCTCACATATAGAGGGACACCCTAGTGCTGCTCACGGGATGCCCGAAACGCCTGCAAGCGGCCTTGGTAGCCTTCGGGTCCTAGCAGTCTTGCAATGTCTGGCTCGATAGGGTCTTCGCTTGGCTCGACTTGCTCCCCATCGCCCATCTCGAAATCGACTTCGTTTTCTACTCCGAACATGTCCCTGAAAACCGCTTTCATGGTGTCTTCCAGAACATCCCGCATCTCATGATGTACGATGAAGCTGTCATGCACCGGCAAGCAAGCATAGCCCATGTTAGCAAATCGCAGCATCACGGCTTGCGCCAGATCGCTGTCCATACGTTGAAGCCGCAACCCGTGACCGGTCCCGAAGTGGTCCGCGCATTCCGGGTAGCTTTCGACAATGAAACGCTTGAAGTCATCCCACTTTCGACCCGTCAGCGTTTCGTCATACTTCTTGATCTTGCTTATGCCCTTGACGCTATCAGCATTCAGAAGGGCATTGAATGTCGTCTTCACAAGTTTGCGCTCAGCGTCGTTCCCCTTGTTCGTGACGCACCGTGCATAAGGGTCGGTGGGAATGTCCTTGCCTGCCAGTGCGAATAGCATCGCGGCATGGATGCCCGAATAATCAACCTCGACCGTCCTCTTGCTGTCGATCAAGATGTACCGCCGCAAATGGCTGGGAATGCTGATCCACCATGCACCGTAGAAGCGTCCGCCATGTTCCCAGTCATCGTTGTTGAAAACCCGGTAGACCGTGCGCGCGGCAAAGTCGAAGGACTGGGCGGCTTCATCGTCTCTTTTGCCGTCTATGCGCTTCAACTCGTGGGCCAGTTGTTCGTCCGTCAGTGCCAGGTCTGCCCAATGGCGTTCCAGCATGTCGTTGATAATCCGCAGTCGAGCCCGTGCCGCATTGGCGAAGGCGTCATCACCATACTCGACAAGGCGCTTCTTGCTATCTTTCAGGCGGATGCCTTCGGCGTTCGAGTGCCGTCGCAGATCGACCACAGAGGCACCGGCCCGGTCAATCCCTGCCATTAAGGAGGGGGTCGCCATGTAGCGGGCCACGCGGCTGTTCTTCCTCGCAGGATCGTCCCAATGCGGGGTACTCTTCACGATCAACCCGGCGTCTTCCAATGCCTTCATCGCCGCATTCAAGGTCCTATAGGACAGGAAACTGGCCCCGTATCGCGACTTGCTCACGTTCGTGATCCTATTCGAGCCACCCGCAATGCCCACCTCAAGCGCGGGGTCGCTTCCATGCGCCCGGAACAGGTCCAGCACGATGGCCTTAATGGACGCTTCAAAGCGCGGCTGCGCATCGGACTTCAGCGGCTTGGCCCGCGCGGCGGTCAGGTCCGCGCAGAGGGTGTCCAGAAACGCGGCCAGCGCCGGAGTGTCGGTGGTCCATTGCGGGTCAAACGGGCGCGAAGGCATGGGGCATATCTATCTGTTTTCCGTTGGCTATCACGAACACTGCGACTTCCGTTCGCCATCTTGGACCGCTAAGGTAGAAAGAAACAAGTACAAGGGCAGACACTACCACATGGCTGGAAAATACGACGACCTCACCCACGCGCAACTTGTTGAACTGCTGGAAAAGCGCGACCGGACTAAGAAGCTGGGGCTGGTCTGGGAGCGCGACGAGATCGAGGCGGACGCGGCGGTGGATGCCAACTTCATCGCCTGCCGAATCGACGAGGTAGTGTCGGACAAGCCCGCGCCGTGGGACAATCTGGTGATCGAGGGCGACAACTTCGACGCACTGCGCTGGCTGCGCATGACCCATGCAGGCCGGGTAAAATGCATCTACATCGACCCGCCCTACAACACCGGCAACAAGGATTGGGTCTACAACGACAGCTACATGGACAAGGAGGACCGGTTCCGCCAGTCCACATGGCTTGAGTTTCTCTATCGTCGACTGACGCTGGCGCGGGACTTGCTGGCAGAAGACGGCGTGCTGCTGGTCTCGATCAATGACGACCAGCGGGCGTTGCTGGAACTGATGATGGACGAGGCGCTTCCGGGGATGAAGATCGGCAGTCTGGTCTGGCGGACACGAAAGGGAGGAAACCATGATGTTGCTGGCTATCTCTCAGTAAACCATGAACATGTTCTAGCATATGCGAAGCAAGGGTTTGCTTTCGGTGGTGGCGATAAGGACCTCGAAAAGTATAAGAACGAAGACAACGACATTCGCGGCCCATGGATAAGCGACAATGCCACTGTTTCTTATGACTACACTAGCGCGAGCGCCGGTTCATTGTTTTATCCACTTTACTCACCAAAGCAGGATGCATTCTATCCATGCAACCCCAATAGAGTTTGGGGTTGGGCAAGCCGAGAGCATTCCACAAGGGCCACAGTAAAAACAAAGTTTATGGAAGATTTGGTGTCAGAGGGTCGTATCATTTTCCCTGAAAATCCCCGCATCGAAACTTACTCAACGGAAGAAGAACTATCTGCCGCAATACGGACTGGTGATGTGCCTTGCTCAAAAGGCGTTCCGCTAATCAACTTCGACCTTCCCGATTGGAAAGAGTGGGTTGGCAGGCCAATGGCATTTGGAGTGCCACGATATAAACGCTTCCTACAAGACTTGAAGAAAACTACACAGCCACTTTCATCATGGCTAGTCTCATCGAAAAGTGAAGATGGAGACTTTGACCCAGAAAAAGACCTGAAAGTGGACGTAACCATGGAAGGTTCAAAGGAAGTTGGCAAAATCTTTGGGCGCAAGGCATTCTTATATCCCAAGCCCGTCTCTCTGATCCGAGAACTGGTCCGCCAGTCCACCGGCCCGGACGACCTCGTGCTGGACTTCTTCGCAGGCTCCGCCACCACAGCCCAAGCGGTCATGGAACTCAATGCCGAAGACGGCGGCAGCCGCCGCTTCATCATGGTGTCGTCCACCGAGGCCACGGAAGACGATCCAGACAAGAACCTCTGCCGCGATGTGACCGCCGAGCGCATCCGCTTGCTGAACGCCAGCGACGACAAGAAATACGCCGACCTCGCCGCAGGCTTTGCCTATCTGCGCACGCAAGAGATCGCCTTTGAAGACCTCGACTATGACCTGAAACCCGCTGATGCGTGGGCCGCTCTGGAAGCCATGCACGACCTGCCCTTGACCCTCTATGACCCTGACGCCGCGTGGAACCTGCACGAAGGCGACACTACCGCTCTGGTGCTGGTGGACCGCTTCGACCCCGGCTTGCTGACATGGCTGCAAGGCCGCGACCGGCAGAACCTTTTCGTGTATGCGTGGGCACCGGGCCAGATCGCACAGCATCTCGACGGCACTCATGTGGACATACGCCCAGTCCGCGACACGCTGGTGAAGCGGTTCCAGCAATGAGCGAACGTCTTTCCCTTGCCGCCTACCAGACCCGCGCGGTGGACGCGCTGTCGGGTGTCATCCGCAAGGTGGCCGAGTTGCACGACCGCGACCCGGCCCACCGGCAGACCATCGCGCTGAAAAGCGGTGTGACGCTGCTGCAAAGCCCCACGGGGTCCGGCAAGACGCTGGTGCTGGGCCGGGTGCTGGAAGGGCTGCGTGGGGCGCTGAGCCGCCCCGTGGTGTGGCTCTGGTTCGCGCCCTACTCAGGGCTGGTAACGCAGACACGCGAGGCTCTGGTGGCGCAATGCGGCGGTCTGCGCGTCCGCGACGTGGCCAAGGATCGGGAACCGAAGGGCACCCGTGACGGCGACGTGTTCATCCAGACATGGGCGACGGTCGCGGCCAGCAACAAGGACGCCCGCAAGGTCCGCCGCACGTCCGAGGCGGCTTTGTCCTTCGACGACCTGATTGCGTCTTGGCGGGATGCCGGGTTCTTCATCGGCGTCGTGATCGACGAGGCGCATTTGAACTTCGGGGCGTCTGCCAAGGTCGCGGCGGGCTTCTACCTCGACCATATCCAGCCGGATTTCACGATCCTCGCCACCGCCACGCCAAGCGACGAGAAGCTGGACGCCTTTGAACAGAAGGCGGGTATCGAAGTGGCCAGCCGCGTTGTCGTGCCCCGTTCCGAGGTGGTCGAAGCCGGTTTGAACAAGGTGGGCCTCAAGCTGGGCGTGATCCGTTTCAAGGAAGGCGACCGCGACCTGATTGACCACGAACAGGCGACCTTGCACGCCGGGTGGACGCAGCACTGCCGGGTGCGTGAGCGCCTTAAGGAACACGGGCTGGCTGTGTCGCCCTTGATGCTGGTGCAGGTGGAAGACCAAGCCAAAGGTGCGGAAGACCCGGTAAAGCGGGTGCGGGACAAGCTGGTGGAGATCGGCGTCGATGATGCCGCCATCGCCACGCACACGTCCGGTCAACCGGACCCGGATTTTCACTCGCTGGCCTATGACCCCGACACCCATGTGTTGATCTTCAAGGTGGCCGTGGCCACGGGCTTTGACGCGCCCCGTGCATGGACGCTGGTTTCCGTGCGCCCGAACCGGGGCCGCGACTTCGGTATGCAGATCGTGGGCCGCATCATGCGGGTGCATCCGTCCGTGCGCCCCATCCATGGGCAAGACGAGCTGCTGGACAGTGGCTATGTGCTGCTGACGGACCCGGATATGCAGGCGGGGCTGCAAGCTGCGGTGGACGAGTTGAAGGCGGTGCGCGAAAGCATCGAACTGATAACGGACAATCTCGACGTGTACGAGTTTGGCAATGCCGAGAAGCAGGCCGTCGCGTCGGATGTTCCCAAACCCACCTTCACACCGAAGCCGCCCGAAAACGAGACCGAGCGGCAAGAGCGCCTGACGAACCTGATCGAACAAGGCGTGGTGCGGGCCGATGTGCAGAACATGCCTGATACGGAGAAGGACCGGGCCATTGTCGCGGGCGAGACGTGGCAGAGTATCAGCGATACGCCGCTCTTTGGCGATCTGCCAGAGAGCAAGAAGCCTGATACTGGCAAGGCACCAAGCAAGCCTAACTTCCGCCCCTATCCGCTGCGCAAGGACTTGGACTTGCCCAAGGCATTAGTTCGGGAACTACCACCCGATCCAATAAAGCTGAACGATCTGGTGCAGGACATAGCGCGCGAGTTTTGCCGCTCTGCCGATATGCCGGGCCTGCTGCAACGCAAACTGACAAAGGCGCATCTCGACTTGCGCGACTTGTTCGCTGCGGAGTTTCAGGAAACGGTGGACCTGCGTTTGCGGCTGTCCAATGCGCGGGTGGCTGAGAAGGCGCAACTGGCCTTCAACTTCAATGACGCCATTGACCCGCGCCTTTTGAAGCGCGCGCTGGTGGAGGAACTGCGCGGTATCGTAGACGAGAAAGGCATTGAAGCCGAGGAACGAGACCTGCGCCGCGCCATTGATCTGGCCGGGATGATGGAACCGGAGAAGCTGAAAGAGGCCATCAAGACCGCACAGGCTCGCAATGTGCGAACTGACACCAGCGAACCCGTGCCAGAGCAATATTTCGGACCGGCCGGACTGAACGAAGCCGAGAAGTCAGCCTATGGCGTGTTCCCGCATCGTCTGAACAGGGAAGAACACGACTTCGCGGCGTTTCTGGACGCAGACAAAACCGGGACGGTTAAGTGGTGGATGCGAAACCCTGAGAATGAAACTTGGGCAACGCGCTTGATACTGCCGTCCGGGCACCGGTTCTTTCCAGACTTCGTTGTGGGTGTCAGCGGTCGGACAACGCCAGACGCCATTGCATTGGTTGAGATCAAGGATGACGGCGAAACAGGGCGGCTACAGTCAGACCGCAACGTGGAGAAAATCCGCGTTCAGCATCGCGAGTATCGCAACGTCTTCTGGACCTACCGTTCTGACGGCACATGGATACGCGCGCGCTATGCAGAAGGGCTGCACAAGATCGTTCCCAATGACCGCTTTGACGTAAAGGAACTTGTCTATCTCGGATAAGCTATCAGTCAAAAAAATACGACGATTTTTTCCGTGGCACCATCTATACATCGCCACGGGCAAACTTCCCCCATACCCCACCCGCGCGGGCAGGGAGACGCCCCGCCTCGCAACTCGGGCACACCATAGGACAAAAGATGCAACGAGCGTCTGCATAGGCACCACCTATAGAGGGAAAGAACCGCTGAGACGTGACCCCCCCTCCCTATAGGACGAATGGACAGCCAAGGCCGCATACACCCCACCCTATAGTACGGCAGGAAGGCCACCTGAGCGAACACCCGGCGGTTGACAGAAACACAACTCAGACAGCATAAGTGTGACACGAAGTGCGACACACAACTCAACCTCGCACTCGATTATTCAAGCCTTCCAGTGGCTTAGAAAAATGGTAGCGGGTCCGGTACTCGCCTCCACTTTACCCCCCTCCCCATCACGCAGCGAAGACGCCGGTGCAGGCAGGCGGGGCGGTGTGCGCTTTTTTAGTGTAGGTCTCCGCAGCAGCGCTTGTTTCCACGCCCTGGCGTGCTGTGGATGCTGAGTTCAGCCCTTTTCACAGCACGCCTATGGAACCCGGCGCCGTTAGCTGGTTGGCAGTTCGAGAAAAAATGTACTGCCCTGCCCGCAGGCGCTGATTAGGTCAATTTTCCCACCGTGGCACTCGGCAATTTCTTTGGCGATCGTCAGGCCCAAGCCCGTGCCGCCGTGGTGGCGCGTGTCGGACGAATCTCCTTGGGTGAACCGCTCGAAAATCTTGCTCTGGTCTTGTTGTGGGATACCTGGGCCATTGTCGTTCACCGCAATCGTCACAAACCGCTTGCCAACGTATACATCGACATCAACCGAAGTGTCAGCGGGCGAAAACTTGACCGCATTTGACAGAAGGTTACTCAGAACTTGGGCGATACGCTCTTGGTCGATCTTAGCAAAGCAGGCGCTTTGGATGTCACTGCGCAGGTTGATCTCCCGATTTGGATGAAGTTCGCGCGCAACATTTACTGCCTGCTCGACAACGGGAAGGATCTCTGTCTTTTTCTTCTCAAGCTTCAGCTTACCCGTGGCTAGACTTTCGAAATCCAACAGCGAATTAACGAGATGCATCAAGGTGCCGGCATTTTTAGCCGCCATTGAGACCAGCTTCATTGCGGTGTTGGAAAGCTCGGCCACGGAACCGGAATGCAGCAGATCGAGCGACCCTTTGATCGAGGTCAGCGGCGTGCGCAACTCGTGACTTACTGTTGCGATAAACTCGTCTTTGCTCTTGTTGCTCGCATTTGCACGGACCAAGGCGGCCTCAAGCTGCTGGGCGTTGCGCAGGGTGTTGTAGAAAGACGAACCAAGCGCAAGCAGAACCAAAATAACCATCAGCGCAAGCGGCAGCCCAACCTGTTTCAGCACAACGTTGCCGGGCTTTGGTTGCTCCCAAGCCAGGTAGCCAAGGGTCGTGCCATCTGCGCCCTGCAGCGCGTGGTAAGCAGTGGCTTCCGGCTGGTCCGCCACAAGTTGAAGGCCAGCGAGGTTAAACGACGCGGCGATCTCTGCCAAAAAGTCATTGGTAACGCGATGTCCGAGAACTTGGCGGAACACCATCTCATCTGTCACCCCTGTGGGCAGCCCATCCCAAGGCTCCACCCGAGATACACCCACGACCCAAAGCTCGTTGGCAATCTTTACGAAAGTGGTCGGCGCCTCTTTGGTGCCAAGTTGGATACCGTCAAGCAAAGCATTCAACTGTTTGACCATATCGGCTGTTAGCAACCCATCTCGGAGCGCGTCAGATTCCTGGCTATAGATCCAGCCAAAATTCCGGGACAGGTCACCGCTGAAAAATGATGCTAGTTCAAGGGCATTCCCCTCGCCCACCCCTGAGCCGACGTTGGGATAAAACCATTCGGTATCATTGGTCCGCAGTGCGTCATACGCCGCGTCCCAAAATGCGTAATCCAAAGTCATAGTCGACAGTTGGTCACGAAAGCCTTCAACACTGCCGGTCACAATGTGCAACGTATTCTTCTGCGCCAACTGGTTGTGCTGATGCGCGACCCAGAGCGTGCTGGTCAGCACCACGGCGACCAAGACGACGGCTGCGGTCACATGGGTAAGCATAATCTTATGCGTGATCCGCAGGTTTCGCGCCAAGCTGGAAACCGAGCCTTTAATTTGTGTGGAAGACGATATCACCGAAACATCCCATTCTTCTAATTTTGCGACCAAGCGTGGATGACGCCCAATGTTAATGGTGGTCGAACAATGGCGCTTCTGCTGCCCTGTATTCTATTTATGCCGCGACTAATGCTTCCGCGGACATGGTGCCGATGGCACAATTTGGAAGGGTCACAACAAACTTCGTGCCGACGCCCAAGGTACTTTCGACAGTGATGTCGCCGCCGTGTGCCACGGAAAGTTTCTTGCTGATTGCCAGCCCCAAGCCGGTGCCGCCTTCGGTGCTCTTTTTCGCGGTTTCGACCTGGATAAAGGCTTGGAAAATACGCTGGAGATCTTCCTCTGGCATCCCGCAACCGTTGTCTTCGACCTCAAAGCGGCAGCCGTCTCCGACGACCTTGGCCCGGACGGAAATCTTGGTGCCCTTAGAGAACTTGAGGGCGTTGCCAACCAGATTGATAATGATCTGCTGGCAGCGTCCGCGGTCGACGGACAGAATGAAATCATCATATTCGACTTCAAAGTCAGACTGTTTTTCGGTTGCAAGTCCCTGAAACTGTTCCTGAATTTCGGTCAGGAAATCACCGGCGTGGAATTCGCTTTTGTTCAGTTTGACGGAGTTCAATTCAATGCTGGTGTAGTCGAGAATTTCGTTAATGATCGTCAGCAAATGGTCGCCCGCGGATTTGATCCGCCCGCCGTAACGCTCTGTCTGGTCGCCCATCGCATCGAAGTGGGTTCTGGTGATCTGCTCATGCGGCTTTAGCTTTTCAAGCGTGCTGCCTTTTAGGTTGGACAGGAAAGCCGCGTATCCGTTGATGATGGTCAGGGGCGTGCGCAGCTCGTGGCTCAGGACGCTCATGAACTCAGACTTGGCACGGCTGGCGCTTCTGGCTTCGTCGCGCGCCTTGCGCAGTTCGTCAATGTTTTCCATCCGGGTGCGGTTTTCGACGAAATATGTGAACAACCCCCCAAGGACGATCATCGCGGCGGTGCCTGCAATGACCAAAGCCAGCAATTTGAACTCGTCCGGGTTGGTATAGCCTTCCACCAGGGCGGTCGGTGCAACTTTGAACGCGGCCATGCCAGTGAAGTGCAGCCCGACGATTGCCAGGGCGAATGTGAGGGTCATTTTCAGAGTAGTGTATGCTTTGATCTGCGCCCCAAGAAACAAGGCTATGGTTGCGAAGACCATTGCAAACAGGACCGATGCGACAAGGTAGGTCATATCCCAAGACACAACACCCTCGACGCGGTAGGCGACCATTCCGGTGTAATGCATTGCCGAGATAGACAGGCCGAGGATGCCGCCCCCGATAAAGGTCGTAAGCGTGGTCCGGAACATGCCTGCGATCAGAATACCGATGGTGCAGCCCGCAATGGCGATCAAAAGCGAGATGAAGGTCAGGCCCAGGTCAAAGCTGACCGGCGCGTTTGGCTGGTAGGCCAAAATAGCGATGAAGTGTGTACACCAAATCGCGATACCTGAAGTAACAGCGGTCATGAAATACCAGATCAAGGCCTGACGCGGCGAACGCGTTAACGCATGCCTGTATAGCTTTGTGATGACCCAACTGCCAAATACGCACAAAAGCGCTGCCAGCAGGACGAGGGTAATGTCATGTTCGGAATGCATGGAATGGGCAACGGTGAGCATCATCTATACCTTTAACAAGATTAGTTTAGGTTTGCTCAACAAATGTGTCAGAATATTGACCGAGCGACGGTGTTTTGCTGGTGAATATCTGGTTTTTTCTGCCCTAATTCTAAGCGCGCTTCCCCCCAATAAGCACGCGATGAGCAGGCAGCAGTCAACAGGGCAAAATGTCAGAAGTGTACACAATGCCTCTACTACAGCGGGAAATACTGCACAAATTTCGCCTAACCCCGTAGATTTTGACAGCCAGAACAGGGTTCAACCTAACGCTAAACCTTAACGACCGCCTAAGCGCGCAATCGCTAGGTCAGCTTTGATGCTGTTGGCGCACGTAATCCATTACCGCCCCGCGGACAGACATTTCACCCCGTTCGCGCGCCGCGTGAATCACCTCGCGGACGTCATCTAGGTTGCAGCGCCGCAGCAGGCTTTTGACCGGGCCGATGGAGGCCGGGCGCATCGACAGGGTATTGAGCCCAATCGCCGCAAAACACAGCGCCTCAACCGGGCGGCCCGCGTCTTCGCCGCAGAAAGACAGCGGCGTGCCGGTCTCAGCACAGCGTTCAACAATGCCTTCCAGGAAGGTCAAGAATGACACATTCAGCGTGTCATAGCGCTTGCGCACCCGTTCGTTTTCGCGGTCAGCGGCAAAGAAGAACTGCTTGAGGTCGTTGCCCCCGATCGACAGAAACTCGACCTCTTCAAAGAATTTCTTGGGCGCAAAGGCAAGGCTGGGCGTCTCCAGCATCGCGCCGATCTCAAGCTTTTCGGGCAGTTGGTGGCCAAGGATGCGTTCGCGCTCCATCGCCTTGTCCATCTCGGCCCGTGCGGCGCGGAACTCTTCGAACTGCGCGACAAAGGGGAACATCACTGACAAAGGCCGCCCGGCAGCTGCACGGATCAGCGCCTGTAGCTGCATCCGCATGACGCCGGGCTTGTCGAGCCCCACCCGAATCGCACGCCAGCCGAGCGCGGGATTCGGCTCGTCGTTGGGCTTCATATAGGGGAGCACCTTATCCGACCCGATGTCGAGCGTGCGGAAGATCACCCGCTTGCCATGTGCGGCATCAAGCACGCGGGCATAAAGCGCCGCCAGTTCGGTCCGGCGCGGCATCTGGTTGCGCACAAGGAACTGCAACTCGGTGCGGAACAGTCCCACACCTTCGGCCCCCGACCCTTCGAGCGACGGCAGATCGGCCATCAGACCCGCATTCATCTGCAGGCTGATGATGCGCCCGCATTTGGTCTCGGCCGGCTTGTCGCGGATCGAGGCATAGCGTTCTTGTGCTGCGGCCTGCATGGCGATCTTATCGCGAAAGGCGGCGGCGACGGTCTCATCCGGGCGCAGATGCACGACACCCTGCTCGCCATCTATCATGATGTGGTCGCCGTTGAGCGCGTCATTGGTCACCCGGTTGGCATGGACGATCAGCGGGATCGCCAGCGCGCGGGCGACGATGGCCGCGTGTGAGCCGACTGAGCCGCCCTCAAGCACAATGCCGCGCAGCGAGCGGCCATAATCCAGCAATTCCGCCGGACCGATGTTGCGTGCCACGAGAATGGGATCAACGGGCATTTCTGCCCCAGTGTCACTACCCTGCCCCGTCAGGTTGCGCAGCAGTCGGTTCGACAGATCGTCAAGGTCCGACAGCCGTTCGCGCAGGTATGCGTCGCTGACCTGCCCCAGCCGGGCGCGGGCCATTGATTGCTCTTTCTCCACCGCTGCCTCGGCGCTAAGGCCGCTTTGGATGTCTTCGTTCATCCGGCGCAGCCAGCCTTTGGAATTGGCGAACATCCGGTAGGCTTCAAGCACTTGCTGCTGCTCTTTGTCGGCAGTGAGACTGAGCAATTGGTCAACGCTCAAGCGCAACTGCTCGACCGCTTCGGTCAGACGCTCGGTCTCGCGTTCAGGATCATCGGCGATGGGGTTCGAAACCACCACGCGCGGCTCATGTAGCCAGACATGCCCTTCGGCCACGCCCTCTTGGGCCACCGTGCCGCGAAACAGCACGGGCTGGCTGTGCCGCGCTGACATGGCCGCACCTTCGCCGACGAAGGCGCCCAGCTCAGCCATTTCGGCCAGCACCATAGCGACGACTTCGAGCGCATAGACCTCATCAGCGGAAAACTCGCGCGCGGCTTTGGACTGCACGACCAATACGCCCAGCGTTTCGCCCAGACGTTGGACCGGCACACCGAGGAAAGAAGAATAAATTTCTTCCCCTGTTTCGGGCATGAACCGAAAGCCTGCCGCCTGTGGCGCGTCAGGCGTGTTGATGACATCGCGGCGCTTGGCCACGCGGCCGACCAGACCTTCGCCCAGTTTCATGCGCGTTTCATGGACCGCAGCGGCGTTCAGACCTTCGGTGGCGCAAAGCTCCAGCGTGTCTTCATCGCGAAACAGATAGATCGAGCAGACCTCGCAGCCCATCGAGTTGGCGATCAGATGGGTGATCTTATCCAGCCGCGCCTGACCCGCCACATCGCCCGCCATGGCATCACGCAGACGCCCCAGCAGCTTTCGGCTTTCTGTTTCAACACGTTCGGCCATTGATCTGTCCCTGTCCCTCTGGTTCAGGGTTTAGCGCACCTACGCAAGGATAGAAATGCAATTTGCGGAAAACCGGTCAGACCGGACTTGGCGATCAGCGGATTGCCGGATTTTACGGCAGGACGTGACTGGCTTGCGATCGGTCCGACAACCGCTCGGTTGCCGGACCGATCTGCCGTTCACGCGGCTTTGTCGAGCTCAAAGGCATCGTGCAGCGCTTGCACGGCCAATTCCATATATTTGCGGTCGATCAGCACGCTGATCTTGATCTCAGACGTGGTGATGACCTTGATGTTGATGCCCTCATCCGAAAGCACCTTGAACATCTTGGCGGCAACGCCTGTATGGCTGCGCATCCCGATACCGACGACCGAGACCTTGGCCACGCCTTTGTCAGCGACCAACTCTTGATAGTTGATGACGCCGTCTTCATGGGCCTTCTGCATCGCCTTTTCGGCGCGGATCACCTGATCGACGGGGCAAGACCACGTCATGTCGGTGCGCCCCTCTTCCGAGATGTTCTGCACGATCATATCGACGTTCACGCCCGCCTCGCTGAGCGCCGTAAAGATCGTCGCCGCGATGCCGGGCCGGTCGGCCACGGACATCAGTGTCAGTTTCGCTTCATCACGGGAAAACGCGACCCCGGCCACCACATTGCTTTCCAT
>Ga0209344_10003399_pt1 | contig 15830 bp, 12 predicted proteins | sample Cruoilmetagenom6_FD_187293 | JGI IMG/M metagenome (GOLD analysis project Ga0209344, IMG submission 187293) | Oil polluted marine microbial communities from Coal Oil Point, Santa Barbara, California, USA - Santa Barbara Oil Seep Sample 6 (SPAdes)... | ecosystem: Environmental > Aquatic > Marine...
AAAAGGAAGTAGAGAATTAAAAACTTTAGGCTATGTGTATTTACGAGCGAAAGAATTGGATAAAGCGATGTATGTTTTCGATTTAAACACTAAAATATTTCCGTATAAACACAATGTGTATGATAGTTTAGCAGAAGCTTATTTTGAAACTAAAAACTATTCCGAAGCACTTAAAACCTATTACAAAGTACTAAGTATACATCCGGAAGACAAAAATGCTCCAGAAATGATTGCTAAGATTACATCTGAAATTGAAAAAGCAGATAATTAAGCCCCAATTATTCTTTTCAAATTAAAACAATTCCGATTAAACCTTTAATAAGAAAGCAAGTCTAATTACAAAACTTGCTTTTTATTAAATGATCCCACCTATAAATAAAAACGCTATTTACTTAGCAATCCTATTATGTTTGTGCTTTAGTTGTAAAAAAAATAATTCGGCAACAAACAAAACGACTACACCTTCAGTAACTACAATTGGTGATATCCTTATTTACGATTTTAACGACCTAGAACCACTTCTATACACAAACACGAACAAAACCTATATCGTCAATTTTTGGGCGATGTGGTGTGCTCCTTGTGTAAAAGAGCTACCATATATTCAGGAATATGCCGACAAAAATCCGGAGGTAGAAGTTTTGTTGGTAAGTATGGATTTTATAAAAGATATAGACACCAAACTCAAGCCTTTTCTAAAAGAAAGAAATATCACTTCTAAAGTTATTTTATTAGATGATCCAGATGCTAATAGTTGGATTGACAAAGTGAATCCGGATTGGTCTGGAGCAATTCCTTTTACAATAATATTCAATAACAAATCCCGTAAATTTTACGAGCGTTCTTTTGAAAACTTAGAAGATCTAGAAAAACAAATAATCACAAATTTTTAATAAATAAAATTCCATTTAACAATGAAAAAAATAAGCATACTAATTGCTATTATCTGCCTATCTGCAGGTGTTTTAACTTCTTGTAAAAACGATAAAAACACAAAATCAGAAGCAAACACAGAACATCATAAAGACGAAAAAGGCCGTCATTTACATGGAGAAAACAAAGAACACCCAGAACAAGGAGACCATAAAGGACCTCCACCGCATGGTGAAAAAGGAGATCATAAAAGACCACCTCGTGGAGGATCACCAGAACAAACAAAAACACTAGAAGAAATTGGTGGTTATAAAATTGGAGATGTAGCAAAAGATTTTTCACTAAAAAATGTAGATGGATCTATGGTTTCTTTAGCTAGCTATAAAGATGCAAAAGGATACATTGTAACCTTTACCTGCAATGGTTGTCCGTTTTCCGTATTATACGAAGACCGTTTAATTGCATTAAACAATATCTATGCACCAAAAGGATATCCCGTAATTGCTATTAATGGTAATAATCATGAAAACGAAAAAGAAAGTTATGAGGCGATGCAAAAACGTTCTGAAGAAAAAGGGTTTACATTTCCTTACTTAGTAGATGAAGGACAAAAAGTATATCCAAAATTTGGAGCCGTTAGAACGCCACATATATTCTTATTAGATAGCGATTTAAAAGTACAATATATTGGTACTATTGACGATAATGCAAAATCTCCAGAAAACGTAAAAGTGAAGTATGTGGAAGATGCCGTTGCTGCTTTAGAAAAAGGAGAAAAGCCAAATCCTAATTTCACAAAAGCGATTGGTTGCCCAATAAAATAAGTAGTGATTTCTAATAAAATAAAAGCAAGCATTATTATATTAGTGCTTGCTTTTTTTATGTTTTATATAATCTCCATTTTCTTCAACAAGAAGCTTGCGTTCATATTTTGGCAGATTCCGTGTTTTAATTTGTAATCAAAAAAGAGCTCATCGTTAATAATTTCTGCATCAAAATAGTAGTTTTTCACTTCCTCCAATTCCTTTTCAATTTCGCACAAACTTAAATCGTGTGTTGCAATAATTCCTGTGGCATTTTTAGAAACTAATTTTTCTACAAACTTACGGGAACCAATGGCTTTATCTGTAGAGTTTGTTCCTTTTAAAATTTCATCTAGTATAATAAAATAAGAATCCGTTTCTAAAGCATCTACCACAAATTTTAAGCGCGTTAATTCGCTAAAGAAGTAACTACTGTCATCTGTAAGCGAATCACTGGTGCGCATGCTTGTAATTAATTTTATCGGATTGTATTTACTAGAGGTAGCACAAACAGGCAAGCCAACATTTGCCATAACAACATGTAAGGAAACTGTTCTTAAAAAGGTACTTTTCCCTGCCATGTTTGCTCCTGTAACAATAAAAAACTGTTGATCTGTAATGCTTAAATCACTAGTTATTCGTTTGGATGCATCCAACAAAGGATGTCCTAAGTTTTTAGCTTCAATAACGATGTTATTGGAAACAATTTCTGGAAACACAAAGTCTCGATGATTAAAAGTATAATTACCTAAAGTATTGTAGGCATCAAAAAAGGAAACTACTTCAAACCAGTGCTCAACTGTCGTTTTATATTGGGCAATCCATTGTTCAATATGATATGCATTTTTTATATCTATCAAGAGAAAACCATTACCAAAAATGGTAGAAATTAAATTATTTCTATTATCTAAAGCATCTATATGTTTTGAAAATTCTTTAAATATTAAAGACGCCTTTTTTTGTTCTTGCTGAATGTATTCTTGTTTGTCTTTTAATAATTTTGAAGAAAAATTTTCCGTTTCTATTTGTTGTAATAAGGAAGCATATTGCTTAAATGTATCTTTAACCTGATCGGTATTAGCAGCTAAATCGTTTATTCTTTTTAGATATACTCCAGAAATACCAGAACCCAAGAGTAACCAAAAAACTAAAAACAAAAAGGAGATTACTTCAAAGATTCCTAAAAACAGAATTATTGCAGAGCCAATAGTAAAAGCAAGAGGTATAAAACGCATGCTTGCGGATAAAAAAGACTTGTGCTCTTGTAGCCAATCTATAATTTTTGATGCTGGCGTTTCCGTTTGAATCAAGCTTGCTACTGCCGAGAAATGTTGTCGCCATTTTGGTTTTTCAGCCAATTCATTAATTGCTTCTTGACGAGAATTTATCCCTTCAATATGATTTGCCGTCAGTTCCTTTACTAAATACTTTGTACCTTCTTCTGTTGCTGTTCGATTTATAAATTGAAAAAAAGAGCCTTTCCCAAAAAGGTCTACATCTAAACTAAAAGCATGATTTGGATCTTGAAATTGCAGGCCGGAATCTCTTTCTTTAAAATCTCCGGAAGCGATTTTTAATTCTTCTTCATTAATGGCAACTAAAGCTTTTTTTAGATTGTGTTGGTATTTTAAATCGGTGTATTTAGAAAGTAAATAAACAAACGCAATGATGCCAACTACCGCAATCCCTATGGCTATTTGCAGGTTAGTATAAGCGAAATAAACACCAATTCCTGTAGCTATAAAAACGGATATTCTAGCAAAACTCAAGCTAGTAAGTTTCTTATATAAGGACTTAACTTCTAATTGATATGCTTCTAACTCTTGGGTATAAAAGGTATTTGGGTTTTGCATTTTTTATAATTCTGTAATGTCTAATTTTTCGAAAACAGTAATAATAGTGGTTACTGCATTTTGGTAGAAATTAGGATGAATATTTTCAAAATCGTCTGTAGGCTTATGGTAATCTTTATGGTCTTCTACGCCAAAATAAATAAAAGGAATTTTCACTTTATGAAACGAAGCATGATCGGAAGCACTCGTCCAATCATCTAATGTATCACTACCATCATGACCCATACGGAGTTTTATATTTTCGGAAGGCTCTATACTTTTAATTGCTGGTTCCAATTGTTTGTAATGATAAGGCCCAACCGCAAATAATTCGTTTTTATTATTTCGGCTAATCATATCCATATTGATATTCAGTTTGATACTTTCTAGTGGAATAATAGAATTTTTCACAAAATATTTAGAACCAACCAAACCTAGTTCTTCGGCATCTACAGCTGCTAAAATAACAGAATGTTTTGGTGGATTTTTTTGGAAGTATTCCGCGAAAGCGAACAATGCCGAAATACCTGAAGCGTCATCATCTGCCCCATTATAAATTTTCCCGCCTTTGATACCTTCGTGATCATAATGCGCAGAAAGCACGATGTATTCTTCTGGCTTCTCCGTTCCTTTTATTAGTCCGATAACATTAGTCCCTTTATATGCTTTACTTCTACGTGTAAAGGAAAAATGCTGTTCAAAATTTTCGATAAGTGGGACCACTTGTAAATCTTGAAATTTATTTACAATATAGGTTTTAGCCTTTTCTGCTCCTGCGGTTCCTGTGCGTCTACCTTCAAAAGCATCGGAAGATAAAACTTGAACATGATGTAATAAAGAATCTGCGTGGAACCAATTTTGTTCTAATACTTCGACTGCAACTTTTGGCGTTTCCGTTTGACCTTTACAACTTGTTAATGAGAAAAACACTAAAAATAAACTGGAGATATATCTATAATTCATATTCAAAAATTAAAGGTTAAAGCTAAACAAAAAATCTCAAGATTGCTCTTGAGATTTTAATTTATAATGAAATCCTGAAACTACACTTCGATAAGCTCAGTGTGACAGTTTGAGATAACAAATATTATCCTTTTAAGGATGCTTTTAAGTATTCACTATTCATACGCGCTATGTTTTCTAAAGAAATTCCTTTAGGACATTCTACTTCGCAAGCTCCAGTGTTGGTACAATTACCAAAACCTTCTTCATCCATTTGTTTTACCATGTTTAAAACACGATCTGTAGCCTCTACTTTACCTTGAGGTAATAATGCAAATTGTGAAACTTTCGCTCCAACAAATAACATTGCAGATGAGTTTTTACAAGAAGCAACACAAGCACCACAACCAATACATGTAGCAGCTTCAAAAGCCGTATCTGCATCGTGTTTATTAATTGGAATTGTATTCGCATCAATAGTATTTCCTGAAGTATTTACCGAAATAAATCCTCCAGCATGTTGAATTCTATCAAAAGAACTTCTGTCTACAATTAAATCTTTTACTACAGGAAAAGCAGTTGCTCTAAATGGCTCGATAGTAATGGTATCGCCATCTTTAAACATACGCATATGTAATTGACACGTGGTTACAGCACGATCTGGACCATGCGCTTCTCCGTTAATAAATAAAGAACACATTCCGCAAATTCCTTCACGACAATCGTGATCGAAAGCTACTGGCTCTTCATCTCTATTTATTAACTGTTCATTTAAAACATCTAACATTTCAAGGAAAGACATATCTGGAGAAATATCGGTGACTTTATAATCCACCATTTTCCCTTTATCACTTGCGTTCTTTTGACGCCAAATTTTCAGTGTTAAATTCATATTCATAGCTTTCCTTATTTGTATGATCTTTGTTTTAATTCTATATCCTTGAACTCTAAGTTCTCTTTATGTAAAACAGCATCGCTAGGTTCTCCTTTGTATTCCCAAGCAGCAACATATGCGAAGTTTTCATCATCACGTTTTGCTTCTCCTTTTTGTTCCCCATCTAATTCTACTGCATCTTCTCTAAAGTGCCCTCCACAAGATTCTTCTCTGTTTAAAGCATCTTTAGCGAATAATTCTCCCAATTCTAAGAAATCTGCAACACGACCAGCTTTCGCTAATTCTTCGTTGTATTCTTCATTAGTTCCAGGAACTTTTACTTCTTTCCAGAATTGTGCTCTAAGTTCTTTAATTTCTGAAATAGCTTCGGTTAAACCCTTCACATTTCTAGACATTCCAACTTTGTTCCACATGATTTTCCCTAATTTCTTATGGAAATAATCTACAGAGTGTTGCCCTTTATTAGTAACAAAGAAATCTAATGTTTTTCTAACTTCTTTTTCCGCATCTTCAAATTCTTTAGAATCTGTTGGAATTGCTCCTGTACGAATATCATTAGATAAATAGTCCCCAATAGTATAAGGTAATACAAAATAACCATCTGCTAAACCTTGCATTAAAGCGGAAGCACCAAGTCTGTTTGCACCATGATCAGAGAAATTAGCTTCTCCAATACAGTATAAACCAGGAACGGTTGTCATTAAGTTATAATCTACCCAAACACCACCCATTGTGTAGTGTACTGCTGGATAAATCATCATTGGTGTGTTGTATGGATCTTGATCTACGATCTTCTCATACATTTGGAATAAGTTTCCGTATTTATTTTTGATTACTTCTTGTCCTAATTTTTTAACAAGAGCAGCATCATTTTCATTTAATCCTTTAACGTGTGCAGTTTCTTTTCCATAACGTTCAATTGCCGAAGCAAAATCTAAGAATACAGCTTCTCCTGTTGCATTTACACCAAAACCAGCATCACAACGCTCTTTTGCTGCACGAGATGCAACATCACGAGGTACTAAGTTTCCGAATGCAGGATAACGACGTTCTAGGTAGTAATCTCTATCTTCTTCTGCTAATTCTCTAGGTTTTAATGTACCCGCTTTTATAGCCTCTACATCTTTCATGTGCTTTGGCACCCAAATACGTCCGTCATTACGTAAAGACTCAGACATTAACGTTAGTTTAGACTGATGATCTCCCGAAACAGGAATACATGTTGGGTGAATTTGCGTGTAACAAGGATTTGCAAAGTAAGCACCACGTTTGTGTGCTTTCCAAGCTGCTGTTACATTCGATCCCATCGCGTTAGTCGATAAGAAGAATACGTTACCATAACCACCAGTTCCTAAAACAACAGCATGCGCTGAATGTCTTTCGATTTCTCCAGTAATTAAGTTACGTGTTATAATTCCACGAGCTTTTCCATCTACTTTTACAACGTCAAGCATTTCATGACGGTTGTACATTTTGATTTTACCACGACCGATTTGACGGTTCATAGCAGAATATGCTCCTAATAATAATTGTTGTCCTGTTTGTCCAGCTGCGTAAAAAGTACGAGATACTAATACTCCACCAAACGAACGGTTATCTAATAATCCACCATATTCTCTTGCAAAAGGAACTCCTTGTGCAACACATTGGTCAATAATATTTGCAGACACCTCAGCCAAACGGTATACGTTAGCCTCACGAGAACGATAATCACCACCTTTTACAGTATCATAAAATAATCTGTAGGTAGAATCCCCATCACCTTGGTAGTTTTTCGCTGCGTTAATTCCTCCTTGCGCTGCAATAGAATGCGCACGTCTTGGAGAATCTTGAAAGCAAAATGCTTTTACATTATATCCTAGCTCTGCTAAAGTAGCAGCAGCAGATCCACCAGCTAATCCAGTACCAACAATAATAACATCAATGTTACGCTTGTTTGCAGGGTTTACTAGGTCGATATGATTTTTATAGTCTGTCCATTTATCTTTAATTGGACCTTTTGGTATTTTTGAATCTAAAGCCATATTAGATATTTTTTAGTGATTAAAATGATGAAATAATGCAATGAAAACGAATCCTAATGGAATGATAATCGCATATGCCTTTCCGAATCCTTTTAATCCTTTTGTGTATTTATTGTTTGCTCCAACCGATTGGAATGCAGAATTGAATCCGTGTAATAAATGTAATGCTAAGAATACAAAAGCAATACAGTATAATGCCACTCTCCAGACATCTACAAACTTGTGTTGTAGTTCTTCAAAATATCTAAACTCGCCATTGGCAAGTAATCCAGACATATCGCCTTGAATGTATTTTGTGTTAATTTCTGGTAACCAAAAATCATAAAAGTGCAAGCAGATAAAAGCTAAAATTGCTAGTCCGCTATAAATCATATTACGACTCATCCAGCTAGAATTAGCAGCACCATTATTTTTAGCATAGCTAATTGTACGTGCTTTTCTGTTTTTAATTTCTAGTACAAATCCCATTACAAAATGGAAAATAACACCAAAAATTAATACCGGCTGCAATAGATATTGAATTGCCCAAAAAGTTCCCATAAAATGAGAAACATCGTTAAATGCATCTGGACTGAATACCGATAACAGGTTGATTGCAAAATGTTGTAATAAGAAAATCATTAGGAAGAGTGCCGAAAGTGCCATGGCAAACTTTCTTCCAATCGAAGAATTTAAAATTCCGCTCATTATTTTGTGTAGTTAGATTATAATTACACAAATATAACAAGCAACGCTAACGCAAGCAAGTGAAAATGCCTTTTAAAAATCTATTTAGAATGGATTTAATTAATTGACGCTAGGTATCAGGCCACGAAGCCCCATATCTACTACTTGCTCTCCAGCACTTGGCTCGTATTTCCCGTCGGCATGCACTTCGGTCCATTCAAAGCTATTATTTGTGGAAAAGGATAAGGTTACCAACACATCTTCGGTTTCATCACCTGTAATGGTTAGACCGTTTTCAAATTCTCCAGTTACTACACAAGAACCTTGCGGAATTGGTGACGAATCGAACAACGGATTAGGAACTGTTGTTGCTCCTTCCGGTGCTTGACCTTGTGCCGTAAACCCTAAAGTTTCAAAAGCCCAAAAGCCTTGTAATTTGTTTGCGTTTACCGCAATAGTACTTCCGTTTAGGGCTAAAGTAGAAACATAGGTGTTATAACCAACAAAACTCGCCAATGTTCCGGTATAATCGTTTCCGTCTTCGCCTAAAAAATCAATATCCCCTTCTTGATACGCCAAAGACACACGAACCCATTCATAATCTCCAGCAGCGACTTGACGTAAAGGAATAGTTAAAAAAGTTTCGTTATTTCCTGCAAATCTTGCATTTTGAAAATCGATAGCTTTTTCGCCTCCAGATGTTGTTTCGCTTCCAGAGAAAACAATTTCACCAGTTCCTAATGCTGTTAACATATTTGGTGCAAATTCAATATAATTCGCGCTCATTCTATTTATACTAGGCGATTGCGCAGCGTTTCCGGCCGCAACAGAAACCGGTTCTCCAAAATTACCCAATCGTTCTTGGGTAGGATTAAATGCTAGTTTAATAATTAAATTTGCTTCGGAAGCAGTCTCTGACTCCTCATTAGTATCTATACAAGAAGACAATAGCATCAAACAACTACAAAAAATAAAATAGAACGTTTTCATGTTTTATTGGTTTACACTAATAACTTAAAAACAGGACAAATAGTATTTTAGATACTGCTACTTCACTTCAAATTTTACTTTTTCAGCGTCTATCTGAATAAAATAAGTTCCTTTTGGTAAATAATACACTCCGTTTTTAGCAGCCTCTATATCCATACTTGTATTTTCTTTAAGAAGTGTTTTTCTTCCGCTTTCGGTTAAAGACAAATCATAATCTACGTAGTTAAACCCTTTATCTGCTTTGACAGAGATAGTCTTTAAAACGGATTGTTTTTCTGAAAGGATTTTAACTTCTTTTTCCCCTGAAGTATCCCCATAAAACTTAATGATTTCTAGAGGTGTATTTGCTTCAAACCATTTACTCCAAGAACTTCCCCAACGTGCCGAATAGCGGACATCTTCAAAAGGAAAAAGCGTTGTGTTTTTACTTAAAAGATTCGCATTCATTTTTTGTAATGGCGCAATATTCGTTTTATAAAAACTTCGTCCGTGTGTTGCCAAAAGTAAATCTTTAGCTTCTGGTTGTATCACCAAATCATGCACTGCAACTGCAGGTAAATTTTTATGAAACGCTTCCCATTTCGCTCCTTTATTAAAAGTAACGTAGGCACCATTATCGGTTCCTAAATAGAGAATATTTTCATTTTCAGGATCTTCTTTGAGAACATTTACTGGCGACATTGGGATGTTAGAATGTATGCTTTTCCAGGTATTTCCATAGTCTTCGGAAACATACACGTAGCTATTAAAATCGTCCCAACGATAGCCATTTAAAGTGACATAAACACGTTCTTCTTTATGTTGCGAAGCGATAACTCGAGTTACCCAAAGATCTTTTGGTAAATTGGCTGAAATATTCTCCCAGCTTCCTCCTGTATTTTTTGTTATATGTACCAACCCATCATCACTTCCGGTGTAAATCAGTCCGAATGCAAAAGGAGACTCACTAATACTTGTTAAGGTTCCGTAGGCAACATTTCCTTTTTTTCCACCATTAGTTAAATCTTGGCTAATTGCTTTCCAATCGTCGCCTTGATTCATAGAACGCATTAATTTATTTCCACCTAAATACAGAATATCCTGATTGTGTGGCGATAGTAAAATTGGTGTTTGCCAATTAAACCGATACGGATTTTCACCCAATTCATGTTTTGGCTGAATGTATTTCTGCGCGTTAGTTTCGCGATTGATTCTGTAATAATTACCAAACTGATAACCGGTATACAACAGATTCGCATTTCTAGAATCTATTTGAATTTGCATACCATCACCTCCCATTAAACTCTCCCAAGGATTATGACCACTTTGCTGCCAACTCTTATCTTGTCGTGCATTATTTGCACCAACCCAAACGCCATTATCTTGCAAACCACCATATATATTATATGGTTTTTCATTATCTACATTAATGGTATAAAATTGCCCAACGGCATTTACGTTTAGCTTCTCCCAACTCTTCCCATCATCATAACTTAAGTTTAATCCGCCATCATTACCGTTTATTAAATGCCCTGATTTTTTAGGGTTTACCCAAAGTGCTTGATGATCTGCATGTACGTTTTCTTTGCTGATAGAAACAAAAGTTTTTCCGCCATCTTTCGATTTTAAAATAGGAACTCCCATAACATAAATACCATTTTCATCTTGCGGATCCACGCGAATTTCCCCAAAATAATACCCATAACTATAATACAAATCGTCTAAATAATCTTCATGTGTTTTGCTCCACGTTTTTCCTCCATCGATACTTTTATATACCTCAGCGCCAATTACAGGAGTATCAAAAAGCATTGCATTTGCATCCTCTAAATAATGCGCTATATCTGCTGGTTTTACATTACCGCTACGTACCATTTGCTTTACATTTTCTGCACGATACTTTTCTTGAAAACCATTCATTTTCAAAAACCCATTTAGCTTTTTGTCTTCTAGATTCAAGAAGTCTTCTAAACTCATGGTTTTAAAATCTTCTTTTACTAAACCACGTTTATCTGTTTTTTCTGCAGTTTCTTTTCTTCGGAATTGATTATCATGCAATGCATAAATAGTATTATCATCGTAAATTGCCAATCCAATTCTACCAACACCATTTCCTGTTGGAAATCCACTAGCTTCTGTGGAAACTTTTATCCAAGTTTCTCCTGCATCTGTACTTTTATATATCGCGGAATTATTTCCGTTTCCATTAAAATGCCAAGCTTTTCTATCGCGTTCCCAAGCAGCAGCAAACATGATATTGTAATTATTTGGTGCCTGTTGTAAATCTATGATTCCGCTTACTTCATTTACAAAAAGGGTTTGCTTCCATGTTTTTCCGCCGTCTATCGTTTTATACACACCACGTTCTGCATTTGGAGAATATAAATGTCCAATAACACCGACTGTTACTTCCTCTGGATTATTCGGATTAATTAAAATACGACCAATATGATGCGAGTCGTGAAGCCCAACATTGATCCATGTTTTTCCGCTATCGTTCGATTTTAGAATACCAATTCCGGCATACGAAGAACGTGAAGAATTATTTTCACCAGTACCAACCCAAAGGGTTTTGTTTTTCCAATCGACAGCAATATCGCCAATATTTTGTGTTTGTGCAGTATCTAAAACAGGCGTAAAAGTAGACCCATTATTTAAGGTATGCCATAATCCGCCAGACGCATACGCCACATAAAACTCCAAGGTATTTTCTGGATTCACTTCTATATCAACAACGCGACCACTCATTATGGTTGGTCCAATATTTTCAAAAGGAATATTTTTAACTAGCGAGTTTTCTATTAATGCCTGTTTCTCTTTTAAAGCATTTTGAACCAAGCTGGAAGCTGTTGCTGGTTGTTGCGCTTCCGCAGAAAGCATAAAACATATTAAAAACGTAAAAAAGACTCTAATTTTCATAATAGCGATTTAAAGTTTGAAGATACTTATAAATGTAAAAGGTACAAAGCAATTAGAAAAAAGGAACCATATTTTAAGACGCTTTTATAACAATTGTATTTTAAACTTCTTATTTTTGATACACTTAACGGAATTCAAAAATAAAACTCCTTTTCTAAAGGGAGTTTAAAACAATTTTTCAATGAAATACAAATTAATAGACAGCCAACTTTTTATAAAAAACCGTAAAAATTTTGCTTCTCAAATGAAGCCAAAAAGTCTTGCTGTTTTCAATTCTAACGATATTTATCCGGTGAGTGCAGATAGCACTTTACCATTCGCACAACACAGAGACATTTTTTTCTTAAGCGGTGTAGACCAAGAAGAAAGTATATTGGTTCTTTTTCCAGATTGCCCAAATCCGAAGCATAGAGAAATTCTTTTTTTAAAAGAAACCAACGAACATATTGCCGTTTGGGAAGGTGAAAAACTTACCAAAGAAGCTGCATTTAAAACTAGCGGCATAAAAACGGTGTATTGGTTACAAGACTTAGAAAAAGTATTGTTTGAGTTAATGACGCAAGCAGAAACGGTCTATATAAACACCAATGAGCATTATAGAGCAAATGTAGAAACCGAAACTCGTGAAGACCGTTTTACCAAATGGTTAAAAGAAAAATATCCTGCGCATGCTGTTGCTAAAAGCAATCCTATTTTACAACGTTTACGCTCTGTAAAAGACCAGATAGAATTAGATCTCATTCAGCAAGCTTGTGATATCACTGAAAAAGGTTTCCGTAGAATATTAAACTTTGTAAAACCTGGGGTTATGGAGTATAATCTGGAAGCAGAGTTTATGCATGAGTTTTTAAACAATCGTTCTAAAGGTTTTGCCTACACACCAATTGTTGCTTCTGGTAATAACGCGAATGTTCTACATTATATAGAAAACAACCAAGAATGTAAAGCTGGCGATTTAATCTTATTAGATGTGGGTGCAGAATACGCCAATTACTCTAGTGACATGACGAGAACGATTCCTGTTTCCGGAAAATTTAGCGACCGACAAAAAGCAGTTTACAATGCGGTTTTAAGAGTAAAAAACGATGCAACCAAATTATTGGTACCCGGAGCACTTTGGGGAGAATACCATAAAGAAGTTGGTAAAATAATGACCAGCGAACTTTTAGGCTTGGGACTAATTGATAAAGCAGATGTTCAAAACGAAAACCCGGATTGGCCAGCATACAAAAAATACTTTATGCATGGAACAAGTCACCATATGGGATTAGACACGCATGACTACGGTATTTTAACAGAGCCAATGCAAGCTAATATGGTATTTACGGTAGAGCCTGGTATTTATATTCCAGACGAAGGATTTGGTATTCGTATAGAAGATGATGTAGTGATTCAAAAAACAGGAGAACCATTCAATTTAATGCGCAACATACCAATTGAAGCCGATGAGATTGAAGAAATCATGAACAAATAAAAAACATACATACGTTTAAAAAAAGCCTCTTCATTGGGGCTTTTTTTATGCTATATTCTAACTAAGTTTCTATACTGATTTGTGCTCTAAATGGCGGTAAAAAAGACCAACATTGGCGGAATTCTAACCAAAACCATCTGTTTTGCCTTTGTTGGTGTTTTCCACCAACAAAACAACCATCAAAACGATTCCCTACACCAAAACCCCATCATTCTCAAAAACATAACGTTGTAATTTTTTCAAGGTTTCTACTTTATCGCTAGTATTAATTAATAAGGAGATGTTGTTATTGGATCCTCCGTAAGAAATCATACGAACGCTCACATCTTGTAAAATCTGAAATAAGTTTGGTGTATCGGCATGGAAAATAATAGCATTACCTACCAAGCATACAATACTCATATAATCATCTACTTCTACAATAGAAAAACGTTCTAATTCTTCTACAATCGCCTCTAGATGCTTAGTATCATCGATAGTTAACGATACCGCAATTTCGGAAGTAGTAATCATATCGATAGACGTTTCATAACGCTCAAAAATCTCAAATACTTTCTTTAAAAAACCATGCGCTAGTAACATTCTAGCCGATTTAATTTTTATTGCCGTGATGTTATCTTTTGCAGCAATTGCTTTGATGCCTTCGCCATGCACTTCATTAGTGATTAAGGTACCAGGAGAAGCTGGAGACATGGTGTTTTTTAATCGCACCGGAATATCTAATGTGCGAACTGGCATTACGGTTTGCGGATGCAAAATTTTTGCTCCAAAATAGGCTAGTTCGGCAGATTCATCAAAAGACAAATTAGAAATCGCTTTGGTATTTTCTACAAAACGCGGATCGTTATTATGGAATCCGTCAATATCCGTCCAAATTTGCACTTCTTCCGCTTTTAAAACCGCTCCAATAATGGTTGCAGTATAATCGCTACCGCCACGTTGTAAATTACTAATTTCACCTTCGGCATCCCGACAAATAAAACCTTGTGTGATGTAGATCTCTGCATCTGGAGTTTCCGTAATAATTCGGTTTAAATTCTGCTGAATATAATAGTTATCTGGCTCGTTCGTTTTATCAATTCGCATAAAATCTAAAGCAGGCAATAATGCTGCATTTATATTTTCTTGTTGCAAGTAACGACTAAAGATAAAAGTAGATAACAATTCCCCTTGCGCCACAATTTGGTTATATAACAAGATAGAATACTCCGTATTTACCAACATTTCTAATTCCTTAAATATAGAATTTACATAGGCTGAAACTTCGGTATGTAAATCGGTATTGCTTAGTAAAGACGTAATGGTTTTACTATAGTTATTTCTTAAGGCATCAATTACAATAAAAGCCTCGTCGATATTTTTGTTTTTTATGTACTCTGAAATGGCAACCAATGCATTAGTAGTGCCTGACATTGCAGACAAAACCACTACTTTTTGTTGTCCGTTATTAATGATATCCTTTACATGAATCATATTTTCTATAGACCCAACAGATGTACCTCCAAATTTTAATACCAACATAATCTTAGCTATTTTATAGTGTAAAGCTACTTCGTACGTTGTTGTTAACCATAAAAATGAAAAAATTATACTACTTTTACACAAATTGTTAAATAATTAACAATTTATTTAATTTCGCATCTATCGCGGAAGAACAGAAGCACACCATTAAACAAAGTACCATTTATGAAAACTATTGCCTCTTGTGTAGAAGACATTTTAATTACACAACCCTTTTTGGAAGAAGCCTTGTCGAGAAGTATTATTAACTATTCTGCTTTAGCCGAAGAATTAAATTCGCCGATAAGTGCATTATTAGGAAAGCCAGTAAAATCGGGAGCAATCATGATGGCTTTACGCAGGTATAACACACCAAATACTTTAAGGCATTCTTTAAAATTAAAAAGCACATTACAAAAACTAGGAGATATTACCGTACGTTCTAACTTGACGGATTTTACATTTCAAAATTCGGAAACCTTAATCCAAAGTCACTCCAAAATTTTAGAACAGGTAGAAACTAATAAAGATATTTTTTACGCCTTTACAAGAGGAATCTATGAGAGTAATATTATTATTTCTAGCTCGGAAAAGAAAGCCCTTCTAAAGTGTTTTATGCACGAAAACCAGATTGGATTGCAAGAAGGATTATCTGCAATTAGCGTACGTTTACCAAAAGACAATTCGAAAATATCGGGTTTATATTATCAGATTTTTAAACGTTTGGCTTGGGAAAATATTCCGATTTACGAAGTAGTTTCTACTACCAACGAGTTTACGGTTTTAGTTGAAGATCATGTGGTAGACAAGGCGTTTTCGGTAATTAAAAATTTGAAAAATTAAGGTTATGTGTTGGTAAATAACACCAAGACAAGCCTTTGTTGATGTTTTCAATCAACAGTGGCTTAGATTAAGGCTTCAACAACTCCAGTT
>Ga0209344_10003402_pt1 | contig 15814 bp, 13 predicted proteins | sample Cruoilmetagenom6_FD_187293 | JGI IMG/M metagenome (GOLD analysis project Ga0209344, IMG submission 187293) | Oil polluted marine microbial communities from Coal Oil Point, Santa Barbara, California, USA - Santa Barbara Oil Seep Sample 6 (SPAdes)... | ecosystem: Environmental > Aquatic > Marine...
CGGTGGGCGGCGAGAAACGCATTGAGCATCGCGTTGCTTGGCCCATTGCACAACTCTGATCCGTCGCTGTTGATTTTACCGCTGGGGGCAGTCGCGTCATCACCCGGCACGATACCGGTATTTTGCGTATAGGCGTCGTAGGCGATCTGCCAGCTTTGTACAAACGTGCTGTTGATGCGCTGGTACTGGGCGTTGCGATATACATCCTGGCCGATCGTGACGGCACCGATGATAAGCCCGATCACGACAAGCACGATCGCCATTTCCAGAATAGTGAACCCGGCCATTGCGCGTCGAGCGCTGGCCGTTTTTATAGTAGTTACACGAGTCGTCGCCACGAGTGTTCCACCCCTAATTAGCTGCTCCATTAAAAGCCTCGACTATCAGCCTCTTTGGCGTTGTCTCCGATATCCTGGGCAACAGCCAGCGCTTGTGCTTGTAACGCAACGGATCTATCCACACGCTCCCCGGCTTCGACAACACCTGCCGTTGCGTCAGCAAAACCGATGGCAGCGGTGGCGATCGAAACCGAGTTGGTGACCACAGCGGCGACTGCTGGAATAATAATCGGTGAAAGTGCGCCGTAGCTGCCAATAGCCTGGGCAGTCGAGAGAGCGACTTCGCCTGCTGACGCCAGGGCTCCTCCGGTGGCAGAGGCAACTCCCGCTCCCGCTGACATGAGTGACGCATCGGCGAGATCCTTCTGCAGACGCAGCAGCGTAGTGTAATCTTCCAGGGTAATCGACATCATGTGCGATGCATTAGCCGCATTGAAATGGGTATGACCAATCGCGGCCAGCGATTCACCGCAGCTTAGAAAGCTCCCCAACGCTTCGAACCCAGCCGCCACTACGCGGTCGTCGTAGGTGGCACTTCCTTGGCGAGTCGGACGATCAAATATCGGCGACGATTGTGACTGGCGATCATCAAAAACGTCGCCATTGCCGTCCATGTCGGTCGCGCCCGGAGCGGCGAGAGCATAGGCCACATTACGCTCTGTTGTAGCATCGCCGACGTGCAACATTGAGGTATCGGACGCATTGACGCGCTGCTCAGCAATAACATCAAGCGCGTAACAGGTATCCACTAGATTAGCCGAAGTTGATGCGCTACCGCCTTCTATTAAAAGGGGCTCAAAACGCTGCGCCTTAAGGGCTAGATCTAAGCCATTAGTACTATCACGGTAGACGCCATAACGCAGTGTTTCAGCGCCAAGCACTGGTAGCCCCAGCGTACGCCAAGGGAGAAAGCCTTTTTGATATCCTCCGCTGCAGTTCTCCCGGCCGTCGTCATCGGTATCCGGGCAGGGCAAGCGGGAATTTGCGTAAAGAAAACCTACCAGGGACTGCTCAGCACGGATCATCAACGCCTGCTGATCGTTCTCGATCTCAGCCCGCTCCGAGGCAGCCCAGTAGCTAACAAAGCCCACTGCCATCAGACCCAACACCGCCAAAGCAACACTCATCTCAAGCAGCGAATAACCGCGCTCAGCTCTATGCGCACAGATCATGGCAGCACCCCGCGACGGTTTTCGACTTTGGCCTCGTCAAGGCGACGCTGACTCTCGTCTTCGACCTCGTCATGAAACGTTTGGGCGTTACTCAAATTACCCTCAGCGACGGGGACTGCCGCTTCGGCACCTGCTAACCCAATGCCTGCCTGAACCAGATTCGAGATAGCAATGCTCACCGTTGCTATTGCCATCCCCACAGCAAATGCTGCCGCACCTTTACTTGAAGTAGCGCCGGAAATAGAGACAGCCTGAGCGCCGATGGTATTAGCAAGATTGACACTGGCAAGCGACACGCCGACGATGGCCGATTCTACGTTACCCCGACGGGCAAATAGGGCTAAATCTCTGAACTCAACGTACAGGTTGGCAGTACGCTCCAGATCATGGGCCGCATAGGCTGCGGCTGCAGAACCGTTCACCTTCGCCAGCCGTTGCGAACAGCCAAGACGCGTGGCAAATTCAGTAGGGCCGGCGGCGATGACAACATCATCGCTGTCACCGCGCTGCCCGGGCAACGTAAACCCTGAACCCGCATTTAAACCTTGGAAGCGTCCATTATCACCTGGATGGGCCAAGGCATAGACCGCTACCGTGGACTGGGAGCCAGTCCCCACGGTCAAGCCGCCGGCACCCATGATACCCATCAGCTCAGCACAGAAATCGAGGCCATTAAGCGTGTTCTGTGTTGCTCCCGAATCTATTGGTAAATAGGGAGCGTAATCATCTGCCGTTCGTTCGGCCGTCAGATCCCGAGCGCTGCTCTGGTAAGCTGCGTAGCGAATGCGCACCTCTGGGTCGTCTAGACCGAGTGAACGCCAAGGCAGCAAACCATCACCTACCCCCGTGCTTCCAGCATTGCAATCTTCGTAGCCATCACCGCTGGTATCTGGACAGGCAAGACGTAGACGCCCCAAAGCAAACCCTTCAATGGCACTTTGGGCACGCCGCAAATCAACGCTGCTAGCTTGACCACCGCCAATATTCAGCGCCTCGGGAATGAGTCGCAGCCCTGCTAAGCCCATAGCCCCGACAATCGCAAGGACAACGGCCAGCTCTATCAGCGAAAAACCACGAGAGGATTTCATCGACTGCCTCCTTTGCGGTCAGTCTCTTCCATGATCTCGGTAGTATCATCCCACAAGGTAGGCGAAGTACCCGAACCATCAAATGACGGGTTATCCAGGTCATACTGATTGTCTTGTGCAATTTGCAGTACGCTTTCTTGTTCTTCCACTACGGTATTGGCTTCCTGGTATTTGATATCCGCTACATAGCAGGCCTCAAAACGTGAAAATGGCCCGTCGTCGGAATCTGAACCGTCAGGGGCTGGGCGGTAATACCCGTCTCTCCTCCCCAATACAGTGATCTCTCCAGAGATGGCATTCCGCATTTCGAGTGTTTTTATGAATACGTCACAACTTTCCTCATCGTCGTCGTTGGTGGTACAGCGGGTACCCGAGGCTCCTAGAACCGCCTGATTCGCGGCTGATACGAAATCGTCCTGGGCCTGCTGCTCTCTATTCTCCGCCGTATCTATATCGGCTTGTAGCTGGGCTTGGTTTGGCTTGATGCTATTACGCTGGTTTCTAAGTTCACTTAGGGTGTTATCGAGCTCATCAAGTCGATTATCAAGCTGCTCTCGCTCACTGTTTCCTTCGTCTAACGCGTTACGTTGTTCTTCTAAGGTACTTATCTCGTCCTCAATACTGTCAATAGATGCGTCAATTTCCTCAACTTGCCGATCAATTGACGACCCGCCGGATTTAAGCCTTTCCAGCTCGTCTTTCTGGTCTTCCAAGCGTCGCTTGAAGTCATCATCCTCTGTGCTGGCTATCTGATCGTCGAGCTTATCGATCTCAGCATCGATTGCCGCCTCCACCTCTTCTCGAGCATCGCTGAGCGCCTCCGGTGCACCGCTGTCGTCGTCTCCATCAAAGTCATCATTACGCTCGGCGTTGTCGTACGCTTCAATCGCTTGTTCAAGGGCGAGTTGCGCCTCAAGGTGATCCTTGGCTTCCCGTTTAACCGCTTCAATGAGGTCAAAAAGCGAATCATCGCCAATCTCATCCTCCATCTCCTCGGCAATATCGCGCATAGTGCTATCAAGGGGGTTGTTATTGGCTGTACCGCCTTGGCAGTCGTTGTCACGCTCTTCCCAGGCGTCATCACGCTCTTCACGAGCGTCCTCTAAGCTCTGTTCTGCTTTCTCTTCTGCTTCTTGAAGGGCTTCTTTAATTTGATCAGTATCAAAATCGTTAGTGTTAAGATCCTCGGTGCCTAGGTCATTGGTATCGACATCGGCTCTGACAGCTACAGAAAGCGTTGTGCCAAAGGCGGCAGCCTGAAGACCGTAAGCAGCCACATTTCCCGCAATGCCAGCCGCACTAGCCCCCACGGCGACACCGGCGGCAATCGTCCATGCCACAGCGTGCGGTATCTCTGCACAACCGACCAGAACGACACAGGTACCGATAGCGGCAGCCAGCGCCGTGCCTGCCGCCGTTATTTCGATAACGGCGTTAACAAGTTGAATAGTTACCACGATGGTGTTGATGGTAGTCATTGCCATGCCAACCGAGGCATTGACGGCGGCGATGATGGCGGATTCTCGAATGGCCGGAAACTGTGCATGAACCTCATCAACTGCGGTCACCGCTAGCGAAACCGCTTCCACTGAAAGTACCAGGCTGCCGCAGTTAAGTGCATCGGAAAGATTGGCGTGCCCACGGGCGATGACCTGATCGTCATAGCGCTCACTGCCCCCAGCGCCGGGAGCAATCATAACGGGCTGATTATTGTCGGCATTATCACCGTCGAAGAGCAGGTCATTGCCGTCCATATCGCGATGACCAGGATGGGCAATCCCGTAAGCAACCGGGCTACCACCTGCTTGAGCCCCTGAATTGGCTGCACTTTGACCGATAGCAACACACAAGTCCGTGGTGCCGATATTCACAGGCGTGTCGCGGACATCGTTCTTGTTGCCTACAGAGCCCACTAGCCCTGACGTATCGACTGAGCGCAATTCTGCGGTACCTAGCTTACCTGGTGTAAAATAATCATCAGCACTAGTCAGGTCGGTGCCCTGACGATCGACCATATACGCAAGCTGGCGGATACGGGCTCGCAGTTCCGGGTCTTCGATACCCAGATCCCGCCACGGCAAGCTCCCCTTGCTCGCACTTCCGCTACAGTTCTCATGGCCGTCGCCGTTGGTGTCGGGACAGGGCAAGCGGTAGTTGGCGGCCGCAAAGCCGACAAGGGCACGGTCAGCATGGTCGAGGACGTTTGCCTGCTCGCGCTTTCTATCACTGGCGACGTCAACCTGCAGCCACAGGGCACCAGCGCTCAAGGCACCGCCCACCACCACGGTGAGAAGCATCGTCTCGACGAGCCCCATGCCACGCTGGCGTGCCGAGCTTGGGTGTGAGCAAGAGCTCATGGTCATGCGCCTCCTATTTGCATTGCCTGCCGAATAAGGTCGTAAATCGGAATCAGCAGCGCGAGCACCAGCACGAAGAACAAGCCCCCCGCGACCAGAATGATCGCAGGCTTGATGATCTCCGACAGCGACGCAATGACCACACTCAGACGTTTGCGGTACTCCGCGGAGAGATTGCTTAACTGCTCGTCAAGAGAGCCGCTTTCTTCACCCACCGCGATCATGCGAACCGTCATCGCCGGAAAGCCCCCAGCCGCCCGCATTGAAGACGCCACACCCTCGCCGCGAGTCACCGCTTGACGAACCTGCATGAGGCGGCGTCGGTAGTACAGGTCGTTGGTGGTCCGGGTGAGAATGTCCAAACTGGTGACGATGTCCAGCCCGGAACGCACCAGAATTGCCAGATGTTCCGTCATGGCCGCCATTCCTGAAGAAGTGATAAGCACCCGCGTCACCGGCAACCGGTGCCCAATGGTATGAATGGCGTAACGAGTGGGGTCGTGATTGCGTACCAGCCAAATGCCTCCGACGGTCAGCGCTGCCAACAAGAGCACCACCATGAGCAAGCGATCCACCACCCATTCCGAGAAGGCAATCAGGCTGACAGTGAAGGCTGGCATGTCGGCATTGAGCTGATCGAAGAGATCTCCCAAGGTGGGTATGACATAGGTGATCCAGAACACCGCCACCGCGATGATAGTAGCGAAGACAAAAACGGGGTAAATCAGCGCCGTGCGGATATCGCGGCGAATATTCAGCACGCGTTCGGTGTGTTCCGCACTTTCAAGCAGCATGCGATCCAGATTGCCGGATTGATCGCCGATCGCCATCATGTTGCGCACGGTCTCGGGGAATGCATCGGGGCGACGGGCAAACGCATCGCTGACGGAAATACCGGCATCCAGGTCTTTATGCATTTGCCGCGCGACCCGCGCGATGCCTTTTGAATTGGACGTCTGGCCCTCACTGATAACCGTCCGCAATGCGTCTAGCGCGGGCACCCCGGCACGCAACATGACCCCCATGTCGCGCAGAAAACCGGCAAGATCCTCAGCGGAGATTTCACGTTGAAATAATTGGCGCAGCGTTTCGTAGGTGGCCGTCATCGCCCGCGGCAGGCGCCAGAGACTGATGACGGTGGCATCAAGCTCCTGTTCCAACCTCAACTGCACGGAGAAGTCTCGTTCCACCGCCAGCCGGTAAAACCCTGTTTTAACGCCCCCGTGGGGCATCAGCACGCGATAATAATAAGTGCGTAGCGTCGTCATAGCTGGATTTCCCCTACAGCACGGTAGATTTCGTCCAGCGTCGTTTCCCCATCGGTGATGCGCCGCCGCGCCAGCACGCCGATAGAGCGCATACCGCTGGCCTGGGAGATACGCCGAAGTTCACCCCGAGAGCTATCGACGGCGATGGCATCGGCAATATCGCGATCCGGGAGCAAAATTTCGTAGACCGGAATTCGACCGACATAGCCGCTGCCACGGCAATGCTGACACCCTTCCCCCCGGTAGACGATCTGATCCGCCGCTAGCCCCAGCCATTCGCGTTGCGACGTGGTGGGGTGAGCCTCTACCTTGCACATGCGGCAGATACGACGCACGAGTCGTTGATTGACCACACCCACGAGGTTTTCCGCGATGGTTTCCACATCAACACCCAGGAGTTTCAGCCTGGGAACCACGCCGAAAATGCTGCCCACGTGGAGAGTCGAAAGCACCAGGTGGCCGGTGGAGGACGCATCGATGGCGGCCCGAGCGGTTTCTTCATCGCGGATCTCGCCCACCAGAATTACGTCAGGATCGTGGCGCAGAAAATACCGCAGGGCGTTGGAAAAGCCATACCCCGAGCGCGGGTTGACTTCGGTCTGACAGACCGCAGGCACTCGGTATTCCACGGGGTCTTCTACCGTGAGTACGTTACGCTCGATCAATGGCTGCATACGTAGTGCCGCGTGCAAGGTGGTGCTCTTTCCCGAACCGGTTGGCCCAGTAAGCAGCACCATTCCATGCGGACGAGAAAACAATCGTGATAGCTCCACGACGTCTTCACCGATAAACCCCAGATCCTGAAGCTTATCGAGATCGCTACGTTCGGGAAGCAAACGCAGCACCATGCGCTCACCGTGCTTGGTAATCAGGGTGGAGACGCGCAGGGTGAACGGTTGGTCGAGTACAACGTGGGCAAAACTACCGTCTTGCGGCAGGCGCTGCTCCGCAACATCCATTTCTGAGCAGAGTTTAATGTAGCTGTTCAACCGATCCAGCACGACCGACAGACCGAACATCGGCCGGAGTACACCGTCTACCCGGAAGAGGACATGTCGACTGTGCTCGGCTGGCGCTATATGCACGTCGGTTGCTCGCTCGCGCACAGCGAGGGTGAGAATATATTCAAGCAGACGCTCGGGGCTATAAACCCGATCCACGTCTTGCTCAAGCATACGGATCTCACGCTTGATCACTTGTTCTGGCGGATTGTCAGCAAAGTAGAAGTGCTGGCGGATGGCCCGAGTTACGCGTGCGAACTCACCCTGGAGAAAGCGCACTTGCCAGCCACTACGCCGACGGACGAGATCAGCGATCTCATCCGGACTGCCGTCCCCCATGATCACTGTGAGCGTCTCGCCTTCCAGGGTAAGTGGCAGGAAGCCGCGTGACAGGCACAGGGCCTGATTGAAAGGCGCGGTCGCCTGAGGCTGAGGTTCCGGCAAGGTGTCGATGTCGGCGAATTCAGCCGGATGACGATGCTGTTCGGCAAGCAGTCGGGCAATGTCCTTCTGGGTGGCCAGCCCGTGCGCAACCATCAGGTTACCAAGCCGCCCCCCTTCTACCACCTGTTTTTGCAGCACGAACTCCAGCTCCGCTGCGTTCACCAGGCCTTTTTCCACCACAAGGTCGCCTAACCTGTTGGCGCCGGCTTTTTGCAATGGCTCAGCGGTAGTAAATTGCTGGCTATTTTCCGTGTCGGGTTGGGGCATGGCGGCAACCTCCGTAGGCATCCCCGAACTGGCAAAGCCGGGAATGGTTAATCAATCGAGCTTGTCGGGGCCTGTTTGGCTCACGCATTCTGATAAGCAATGAGGTTCATACTCCCCTGCTCATAGCACCCTGACGCGCAAAGCAATCACAAGCTCTCTGATTTCGGTTAAGCGTTGCTGAGAACCGAAGAGACGGCCAAAAAACGGGACGGATGAAGCTCCCGGAACGCCTTCGTCGAGATTATCGGTGGTCTGATCGATAAGCCCGCCAATGAGCACAACATCCCCATCGTTCAGGCGCAGGGTCGTGGTTAACCCCTTGAGATTCACTTCAGGCAAGGAGACACGGGTACTGCCACCGACATCGATAAGCCGGAGACTTGATTGATCCACGGTGGTCTGGGTAGGACGTATCAGCAGTTCCACGCTGCCATTTTCGCGCACGAAAGGCACCACACCGACCATCACGCCTGAAAATACAGAGTCGGTTTCCACATCAGCGGTGGTGGTTGTGGCGCCGCCCCCCGGGGCTGTCTGGGTTACCGAACTGCTGGAAACGAAGCGCGACGTGGTGCCGACACTGAGCATGGCCGGCGTGCCATTGCGCGCCAGGATATTGGGATTTGAGAGTACAGAAACGCTGCCGAAGGAATCCAGTGCTTGCAGGATCGCGCCAAAATTATTATCACGATAAGCGATACCCAACCCCGTACCATTACCGTCGGTCAGGTTCTGTTGTGGAATAGTCAAAGAGGTACCGGGAAGCTCGCCGCCAGCGTTGGGCAAATTGGCAGTGGTGCCTCCAAGCTGGGTCGCGGCCCCCGTGATCACCCCCCCAAAGTTGTCGCGTAATAGGGTCCAATCGATACCGAACCGGTAGCCATCGCTGAGCCGCACGTCGATAAGCTGGGCTTCAATGAACACCTGGCGTCCAACAAAGTGTTGCAATTGGCTGATGTACTGATCAACGGCGCTTACCTTATCGGGCCGACCCTTGACATAGAGCGTGCCTGACAGGGGGTCGATCGATAAATTGGTGCGTTGACTACCCTGGCTGCTCTGCCCCTCTTCTGCATCAGCCTCGTCGCTCGGGTCACCCTGTTCTTGCCCGATGATAGCGCGCACGCTCCTTTCAACCGCTTGAAAGGGCTTTTCAGTGCCCCCGCCACTGGCGTCCAACGACAGGTTGCCGCGCAGCGTCCCCGATCCACCGCCCCCTGTCGCGCCAGTGCCAGCGCCAAACACGTTACCCCCGTCACTGATTTGCAGATCGCTTGCCGTATTCAGGAAATCAAGCGGATACATTTTTTCCTGCATCAACTGCACACGTAAGGTCTGCCCCCGCACTTGACCGTACACATTGTAAACTTCGAGTATGCTGTCAAGCGCCTCGCGGGTGCTGACATCGCGAAGCGAGAGTGTAGCCCGCTGTTCAAGGTCAAGAACGCTAGGGTCAATGATCAAGCTAAGCGAAGAGTTGGCGCTCAATGCGCGTAGTGCATCACTGATATGCGCATCGGAAAGGCTGAGCGACAAGGTTTCCTCTTCCAACGGATCAAATGCTGGTTCCGCTGGTTCTGACACAGCGGCCTCAGAACGCTGCTCGATCTCTTCCTGAAGTCGTTCCACGGTCTCAAGAAGTTTGCGGGACTCCGCTGCCGCGTTCAAAGCGACTTCCTGACTTGTCTCTGTGTCGACTTGCTCCATATGCTCCAGACTCAGCGGGGGCTGGTTGGCACACCCAGACACCCCCATCGCCGCAGCGGTCGGCAAAAGTAAACGTTTCATTGCGTTTTTGACGGCGATATTCATTCTAGGTGCTCCACGTTTTTATTCACTAAAATCTGGCCGTTATGCGCCATGGCAATGCTCGTTATGATGACGTCAGCCATCCCGCCAGAACACTGAACCCTTCCACGATGACCACGTCATCCCGGTCATGGGCGACGGCGGTGCTAGGGGCATAAGCACAAGATCCCGTGTGCACGGAGTCGAAGCGATCTCCGTCGCCATCACGATCGTCCAAAGGCACTACCACAAAAAAGGCGACATGGCGGACAGGGTTCGCTACACAATCAATCGCCCCCTCCCTGCCTTCATCCCCCGTCACATAAATATGATCTGTGTTGAGACTCTGGCCGACAGCGTTATTAAGGCCGCGGATTAAGTCGAATGTATTCGTTCGACCATCACCGCTGCGATCCAGGGTAACGGCGAGGTCGGCATCAGCCGCGGCATCAGCATTATCCGGGTGGCGATAAACGCCATAGAACGCCTGTTTTGAAGCATCGGGAATAGCCATACCCAGCGTTTCGTAGGGCACCCATCCGGTGTGTGTTGACGTTGTTATGCAGTCATTCGCACGGCCATCATGGTTGGTATCCGGGCAGGGGAGCCGAGCATTTGCTAGTGCGAACGCTCGAACAGCGCTCTTGACTTCTTCGCCATGCCGTTCGGCGGCCTGGCGCTGCTGCACCCCACCAACGTTTAAAAAGTGTCCGCTGACTGTCCACATCAACAGTCCCATCACGGCCAACACCACGGCCAGCTCGACGAAGGTGAAGCCGCTAGCCGCTTTTGATCCACCAATAGGCCGCATCGCTATTCAACGTTTCTCAAGGTGTCGGCGTTAACTGAGACTGTGCCCTGTAACCTTTGCATTTCTGTCATCATCTCCTGGAGCCGCTGTTGATCTTCTTTGCTCGGATTCCTGGCAATGGATTGCATTTCGTTGGCCAGTGATTGAATACGGCCGGCACTTTCCACCGTTTCTTCAAGACGTGCCAGGTTAACGCCCGACACTTCATCGCGTCCGATAGCGACGCGTAGCTCGCCAAGCAGCGACGCCACTCGTTCAGGTGACGGGTTACCTGCCATCGTCATGTTGGTAAGTTCGCGCTGAATACGCTGAACCTCGCCCGGATCAGCAATTCCCATGGGATTACCGATGTCATCCATGACGCCGTTGGGCACCGTTTGGCTGGGCGCTTGCGACGCCTGTTGGGGAAACAACGGGGGCGCACTATCGGAGTCAACGGCAGGAGGTTCCAAATCATCTGCTGGCGATTCGCTAACATCAGGCTCTCGGGTCGATACTGTCGGCTCGGGGCTCTCCGCACTGGGCAGGTTTTCACTGGGCGACGGCACGGGTTGCGGCATTACAACGGCGTAAAACCACATAATGGCGGCAGCAAGCACCGCAACACCTACCAAAAAACCGTAAAGCGCTTGGCGATTCATTGGTTACCCCTTTTTAAATTCGTTGTGATCAATCCACATCGTTTGCCCCATTGCCGTTGCGCAGCGTCCCTAGCCGCATTGTCTCTTCCTCTGGTAAGCGCAGCGTTTGCTCACGCCCTTCACGCTCTCGAACCACCGCCACGCGGCTGTCAATCCTTACCACCCTGCCTCCCCCGGGGAGCGAGTCACCCGGTTTTACCAGTGCGCCGTCGATCATCGCCATGCGGCTCTTCCCATCCAGCAGAAGCGTCAGACGACGATCCGGCAGTGGCGCACGGATAACGCTCTCCGCTGCGTTATGTTGCTCGACGACGGGTTGGGTATCCGGGCGCTGCGCCATTGCCAACAGGCTATTGACGTCAACATCGCGTCTTACCGCCATTAAGCTTTCAAGCGTCTCCAGCATCCCACTGGCGTTGGCAAACTGTGTCTGTTCGGCATCGCTGACAGGCGTCACTTCAGGTAAGGAGCCCTGGCTAGTCCCCACGGGCTGGCTGCTCTGCCGACTTTGTGGAAGTTCGGTCAGCGCCCAACCGACGATAACAAGGGCAATGGCGTTGAACCCGATAAACAGATATTTCATAAATCCAGGCTCTCGGGCTCAAGGCGATAGGAAAAACTGCCCGGCTCACTGGCACTGGGCTCCAGTGGCACTGGCCGCCAACCGTGGCCGCGCAACGTCGAGAGAAATATCCTTACGGCATCACTATTAGCGCCATCAGATACCCCATCCACGCGCAACTGATAGCCACTGCGTCGACTTGACTCCAAGTGAACTCGGTAGATAGTGAGCCCTCTGACCGCTGCTGACCGGACGCTGTCCAATACCTGGGTAGGCGTATACGGCGCGCCCTGATTGAGTCGCGTGGCAAAGTTGGCAAGCTCCGTGAGATCGTTGGAATAGTCGTCGAACTGCACCTGCTGAATAGTGGTACGCTTATCGCGAACATCGCTCATCAATGTCTCGGATTGTGCCCACTCGCCTTTAGCCAACTGATGGGCGAATGTCCCTGCGACGCCAATGCCGATCGCTAACACACCGATGGTCGTCATTACGGCGGGTGCCATGGATTCTGACCACCAAGCGACTTTTTCTACCCCTGTATTGCTGCTTTCGCGGGCGCCAAGACGATTGAGCGCAAGCGGGAGTGCACTGCTCAAAGCCCCCTGGTTCAAAGAGTCCTGACCCGAAGAATCTTGCCGGGTACGGAAACGGCGAGGCATAACGCGATCAATCTTGACGTCTCCTGCCTGCTGGAGGGTGTCCATAATCGCTGTGTCGATCGCGTCATCGTCTTCTTCGGCAGCGGTCAGCCATTCATAACGATGACGATTCTGTCGGTCGGCTTGACGGTCAAGCTCAGCGATGTTGGCACCCAGCGTCTGTGCCGCCAGTTGCAAATCGTCCATGCCTGTCGTGGCGCTATACACGTCTTCAAACACCAAGCCGTGTTTATCTCTGGCAAACATCAGCAAGCGCCGGCCAAGACGAAGAATGCGTCCTTGGTTCATGTTGACGTCCGCCAGCAAGGCGCCGGTCGGGTAGACCAGGCAATGATCACGCTGGCGGCGAACCCAATCGAGCAGCTGTTGCCAGGTGTCAAGGGGGATGGCGGTGTAGAAAGCCTGTCCGCCACCACTTGTCTTGAAAAGGCGGTGTATAACGATATGACTGGGGCCTTCTATCCACCCCTCCCTGCGAACTTGCCGCTCAATCAGCGCCCGCGCAAATTTTGTTTGTCCCTCAAAGCGCAGCAAACCAGTAAAGGCATCGCCAAAGTGAACCAGTAAACGCGCGGGGCTTTCCAGACGCGGGAACGGCTTTACCACATCACACTGCGCCTGGAGGTTAAAAAGCCGCCATTGATCACCGTCAACTAACATCATGTCACTTTTCATTGCGGTGCTTCCTCCAGCAGCAGGTGCAAGGTACCGGAGAGTTCGAAATTAACATCCCGAGCGTTCCATCCTGGCGGTTGGAACAGACCTTGCTGCGGGTTCTGTACGCTGAGTTCGTAAGCATTGGGGATAAAGATGGATTGAGCACTACTGACCGTGGCACCCAGGAGCTCCACCGCTCGCTCGCGTGACACCGAATCACGGCTGAGGCGAATCTTCCGCTCACTCCAGCGGCTCCCGTCGAGCTGCAGTTGCCTGGCCCGGGCAAGCAGAGCATCAACGGAATCCGCATATGCTTGGCGTTGCTCAAGTGCATCAAGACGACTATCCAGCGCGGTAATCTGCCGTTGTGCTGTGGCAACCGCGTGTCCTGCATCAGCCAATGCCGTCACACCGGAATAAGCGTGATAGACAGCCGCTGCGAGCACCGCCAGCAATAGGCTAAACAAGGTTATTTTTAACTTGCGCGCCACCGCTATTGCTCCATGTTCCAGTGAGCAGTCAACAAGGCAACGCGATCTTCATCGAGAGCGTCGTCAGTATCGCCAGCGTTATCGCCTGATAGGTCACCTCCTCCACCGGTAGCCGCCGTTGGGTTATCGGTTTGCGAAAACGTGTTGTTCGCCTCCCATTGGTAACCGGGGGCATTGGCACCATCGTCACCTGACTGACCAGCGGCCTGGATGCGGAAGCGGCCTTCGCGGGCGTCTGCCTTACCGTCAATGATTTGATCAATGTAGCGGGCGAGATCCGGGGTCAAACCGCGCACCACCATCACATTGCCTGCCCCGGAAGGCGTTCCTTCTGAATTCCACTGAAAACATACCTGAACCTCGGCGGCGTTACCGTTAGTGTCCTGGTAGAGGTACCGATCCTCAAAACCTTCACCCCGCCCGGGAGGCATCTCGATACCTGCCCGTAGCATGAGATCGCGCAGGTTCTGGGTAGCCAATCCAGCGGCGCCGGCATTATCTTCGCCACCGGCATAGCCGGCACCGTTGCAGATACGCAGCCCCTTGTTAGTGAAATTATCCGGAATACCCGCAGCGCCGCTACCGCCGCCCCAAGCACTTTGGCGACCACAGACATCACCGCTACCGGAATCGAAATTGGTCTCAGATCCGTTGACCATGTAGGTTGGCGCCTGCTGGCAGTCGCCCAGAACCACGCCCGTGCGTTGGTAATACTGATCGTAGGTTTGCTTCCACTGATTAAGGTACTTGTTCGCAATTTTTGTGTACTCGGCATTGCGCTGCACATCCTTGGCAATAGCAATGGCGCCCAGGATCATGCCGATCACCGCTAATACGATGGCCATTTCCACTAACGTGAAGCCTGCTGACTTATGATGTTGTTTGGGATTGCGCATGACAGCTCCTTTGATCACTGGTTCATCTTGTAGTGGGCGGTCATGATTGCCACCTGGTCTTCATCCAGGGTTTCACCGGCTCCCGTTGCGGTGGCGCTAGCATCGTCAACGTCGTAGGTGTTGTTCGAGCCCCACTCACTACCAGGCGTACCTGTGTTGTTATTTGCGGTGACGTCAGCTTCACGAAAGGCGCCTTCGAGCGCGTCGGCTTTCCCGTCGACCGCCTGATCAAGGTAACGGGCTAGATCCGGTGTAAGGCCTTTGATAACCATGACATTGCCCGATCCCGAGAACGTCTCTGGAGGGTTCCACTTGAAGCAGACTTGAATTTCCTGGGGGTTGCCGTTGGTATCGAGGTACACATAGCGATCCTCGGCCCCCTCAGCACGCCCTGGCGGCATTTCAATGCCGGCACGCAGCATGAAGTCGCGAAGACCATCACTATCTGCGTCACATAGTTCGTCGATAGATGCGTCGGACATATCGCCACCAGACGGGTCATTATTGTTATCATCGATATATACTTGACCATTAACCATCAGTTGCGGCTCGGTCTGGCTATCGCCGATTGGAACGCCCATACGCTGGTAGTAAGCGTTATAAGCGACTGCCCATTGATCAATAAATTTTTGCTTAATTTTCGTATATTCAGCATTACGCTGAACATCCTTGCCAATCATTACCGCCCCTAAAATCAAGCCTATGACTGCAAGCACAATGGCCATTTCGACTAGCGTAAAACCGCTATTATTGCGCGGCCCGGGTGCTATATTTGTTTTCATCTGACTGGTCTCCGTCAAAGAGAAAATCAAAAGTTAGTATTTTTAGTCTCACCGTCTGAGCCACTAACGCATAAAATCAAGATAAAACTCCCGATGCGTTTAGATGGTTTTTTTATTCGGTTTCCGGTCACTGAAAATATGTATCATTTACCTAACCCGTTTTCTGACTCATGGCAGTTGCTGTTTTAATTTTTAAGCGATCTTTGGTCGCATCCCAGACGTAGATAAATGTTGGTTTCGTATCGTGCTCCTACGGCCAACGCTTTTTAAAAGTCTGGCCTTTTGGCAAGAGGGTGTCTTCCACTCAGCGCTACACTGGGGCAGTTAATTTAAAAATTCAGAAATCAAAGCCGAGAAGGCGTAAGGATGTTGGGCGCTTCATGGCGGGGAAATAAAAGTGATCTAACACCGGCATTACGAACATATTTTTAACAGCTACTGGTAAGCGACTATTCAAAATTAATGGCTCTTCGACGTTGGGTGTGGAATTCGTCCCTTGAGCTGGGCCAGAATATGACCTCCTCAACGATAGTAGGTATGACATGGACGGCACCCAAATTCTGACTCTCGGCCTGGGCTTGGAAGCGCC